>JACCDV010919819.1_pt1 | contig 16317 bp, 14 predicted proteins | sample 7446131 | NCBI WGS metagenome assembly JACCDV01 (sample SAMN15323448, study PRJNA562643) | freshwater metagenome | isolation source: river surface water | place: USA:Blue River Watershed | collected 2017-08-17 | reverse complement strand
GGTTCGGTAGCTCAGCTGGATAGAGCGTCATCCTTCTAAGATGAGGGCCATTGGTTCGAATCCAATCCGAATCACAAAGCCTGTCACGAAAGTGACAGGCTTTTGTATTTTAGGGAAACGCGCAAGCTTGCTTGCAGGCGTTGACATGAAATACAAAAGCCAAAAGGATGCAAAGCATACTTTTGAAAGGCTTTGGGTAAGATCCAAAAAAGGAAGTCGGAGTGCAACGACGACAATCCTTTAGGTAAGATCCAAAAAGGAAGTCGGAGTGCAACGACGACAATCCTTTGGGTAAGATCCAAAAAAGGAAGTCGGAGTGCAACGACGACAATCCTTTGGGTAAGATCCAAAAAAGGAAGTCGGAATGCAACGACGACTTCCTTTTTAATCCCTTAACATCAAATTTTCGTACATCAAGGACAAATTAAAGGCATAAGAATAATAATCAAATCGCACAATATTTGATTGATTGACTATTCTTTTAAAAGGATTATTCAACACAGAAGAAATATTTGCTACAAAATAGGGATAGTCATTCACTTTTAAAGATTGTTCATCAACCCCATCAGGAAATTCAATCTTCTCCCCTAACCTTAAAATACTCGTATTCAATAATAACTTTTCTACTGGTGCATTAGTTTGTTCTAATAATTGTTTTGCTTGATTAAGTAAAATTGGCTTTAAAGTCAACAAAGCTGGGTGATTTGAAAAATAAATTAATCTGGCAATATGATAAATAATTGTTGCTGAGTTCGCATAATGTTGTGATACATATTTTGGATCGGATAAATGTTTATTTGATCTAACTAATTCAACAATTATATTGAAACTAGCAGTGTCGTTCGTATTAAAAGGGATATTCGCTTTAGTATGCATTAATAATACATTCGATAAAACAGATAAATCTACATCCTTTGGCATTTTATGACCAAGCCATGTACTATAAACTGGCCAATTATTATAAGCTTTATAAAAACTGCGATTAGGCTTCATCTTCCCAACACTATAATCACTAAATTTTGATTGAAGTTTAAGTGCAATTGAATCGTTTAATCCTAAGGCAAGCCATGTAATTGCAGCATCATCAATATCATCAGCTAACGCAAATTTTTCATTAAATAAATTGAGCCAACCTCCGTTTGGGAAAATTTGTGCTGGGTTTCGCGGCCAAAAATTATAAGTCAGGTTATTCTTCTTGTTCTTAAACCTTTCAATATAGGGAAGTGCATTGCTCTTTGCTTGTCTGAAAATGGATAATTCATCTTGCTTCATCTCCTTTTCAAATTGCCCAAGATTCCATAAAATCATGGAGGTATAAAAAACATTGTCCTCTTCTTTTAATCGATGACTATAAAAGTACTTTCTTGTGGATGGGAATGATCCATTTAAAACTGTATTGTTATCAATGATTTGTAATTGTTTTATTAAATTCAATAGATGGATTCGTTTAACCACACTTAATGAATCCCTTATTATTGGTGAGGCATTTAAGACCAAAAACAAAAGCATAAATGAACTTAAAAGGATTCCCTTTTTCATATTGAACAGACAATTTTATAAGTAAAAAGTGTAATTTAGTGATTATGGAGGTTAAAATAGAAGACAGTTGGAAAAAAGCATTGATGCCCTTATTTGAGCGTCCCTATTTTACACAGATTACTGCGCATCTTAAAACCGAAAAAGCACTTAATAGAACGATTTATCCCAAGGGTAGTCTAATATTCAATGCATTTAACAATACACCTTTTGATGAGGTTAAAGTAGTTATTCTTGGACAAGACCCCTATCACCAACCTGGTCAAGCAATGGGTTTAAGTTTTTCTGTACCCGATGGTTGTAAAATTCCACCCTCTTTACAAAATATTTATAAGGAATTAAATAAGGATATCGGCATGCCAATTCCCAATTCAGGAGATTTAACAAGTTGGGCAAAACAAGGTGTCTTACTTTTAAACTCTGTACTGACTGTAAGAGCCGATGAACCAGGCAGTCATAGTAAAATTGGTTGGACACAATTCACAGATGATTTGATCAAGTTACTTTCAAATGAAAAAAATGATCTTGTTTTTATTTTGTGGGGTAATTATGCAAGTCAAAAACAAATTTTAATTGATGCCACAAAACATAAGATACTAAAAGCTGCACACCCTTCTCCTCTGAGTGCTTATAATGGTTTTTTTGGCTGTAAACATTTTAGTGCGGCTAATCAATATTTAATCCAAGTAAAAAAAGATCCAATAGATTGGACAATTTAAAATGAAAGAAAAATTAAAATTATTCAAAGGTAGATTGTTTGCTTTTTGGGCACTTATTATATTTGCCTCAACGATGTTTATTTTTATTTGGCTTTATTTACCCTGCTTCTTTTTGCCAGAACCTACTAAGACCAAATGGCATCGAATTATATCGAAATTGTGGATGGGCGTTTTTTTAGCACTATCAGGAATTAGATTTACTATTAGGGGAAAGCATCATTTTAATAACCTTGGGCCATCTGTGATTATCTGCAATCACAACAGCTTAATAGATGTGGTTGTAAGTACACCGTTTTTGCCAAGGGCAAATAAAACAATTGCTAAAAAGAGTTTTGTTTATGTGCCTATTTTTGGATGGATATACAAATCTGCATCTGTTATTGTTGATAGAAAAAGTGACCAAAGCAGAAGGGCTAGTTATGATGAAATGAAAAGAGTTTTAGAACAAGGAATGGATATGCTTCTTTATCCAGAGGGGACTAGGAATAAAACTTCGGAACCATTGAAATCTTTTTATGATGGTGCTTTTAAATTAGCTATTGATACTCAGAAACCAATTATTCCAGTTGTTTTATTAAATACTAAAAAGATCTTGCCAGCCTATCCAGTTATGTGTTTGACACCGGGGAAAATTCAAATGGATATATTAGAACCTATTTCAGTTGAAGGACATACGATACAATCATTAAAGAAATTAGCCTTCGAAAAAATGGCTGCACATTATTTAAAAAATAATCCTGCTTAAAAAGTTGAATTAGAGAAAGTTCTACTTCTATTAATTTTAAGATCCCTTAAAATACCAGATTTTGGATTTACGGTGATATTGAATGATCGATAAATACCTATCGGCATCACGTTAATTGCTAATTGCCAACAATGCATTTCTCTAGTGATAAACATACTTAATTGTTGAACAGAAAACTGTGATAAATCAACGAAGCTACTACCTCCCACTTTCCATTTTGGAGAGACACTGAAATCACCTGTTAGATTTATAGTTGAAAAAGTTTGAAGTTTAAAACCGGAATAATCTGGCTTCATCGTTTTTGAAAACTGAAAAGAATAGGATGCAGTCAAAGTCCAAGGCGTATTAAAATCTGTAAATTCTGCCGGATTAGATCTTACATATAGCAATTGACGCTGCTGTTCATCAGGTGTCATGAATGGATCTAATGGAATATTTTTTTTAGCCTCTTTATTTTTATCTTTTGACTTACTTGCAAATGAGGTTGAAAAAGAAACACCACCATTCGTAATACTTCCGAATTTTAACCTAGATGGGTCTATTGCAATTTTATTTACCCTGAAACCTTTAGCATCCGTTTCATAGGGATCTAAATTAAATGAAGTTGTTATGTTTAACTTATCAAATAAAGTAGTTCTTGCATAAAAATTAAAACCGCCAAGTGCAAAACTATCAGCAAGTAAATTATAACTAGAGTTGAATCCGAATCCTTCTATTAATTTAAATTTCTTAAACGCATCCGCACTTGTATCTTCTTTGTCTTTTACTTTCATCTCCAAGAAATTGTCTACACCAAACCCCATTCCCCCGAAAGTCCCTTCACTAAAAGCACCGCCCAATCCATTGCCATCATATTTTGAAAAACGGTAAGTTCTACCACTTGTGTCTACTTTAGTACTATAATGGTATGATTTAGCCATATCTGGCTTGTAATTAATAGAAACAGATGGTCTTATTTCATGACGAATAGCTTTGATATTTCCTTTTTTAAATTTATAGGTTCCAAAAATTCTCGTTGCTGTACCTACACCAAAACTCATTTGAGTTGCTCTAAAAAAACCTCTATTGATAGTGGTATCTACTTTATTCAAAGCGCTATTCCATGATTTTATATTTTGTTGTCCAAACCATTTTTCTTCAAACGAAATATTTGGCGATATTGTAATAGGCCCTAATGAAGGAAGAGATAATGTAATTGGTATACTATGATTTGCACCCCATTGCATTGTATCCAAAATCCTTCGAATACTAAACGCAGAATCATAAAATGACAATTGATTTTGCATGCTACCATTGTACCCTATCCCAATTTTTTCATACCATTTACCTGAACCAATTTGGTCTTTAGATTGGAAAGGATAAATTGTGATTGCATTGAAATTTATATTTGGCAAACTCATATTCACCAAGCCTAAATTATTATTTTGGTTATGTGTGAGATTAACAGATAAATTATACTTATTGTTCCAAGATTTGCTGTAAGAAACGGAAGAACTAATTTGATTCTGAAAATTCTGAGTTGCATTATTCAATAAATTTCGATTGTACTTTGTACTACCAAAATTGACATTCGCGCTAAAACTTGTACCTGGTCTAGCTTTTGGATCCATTGAATGAGACCAATTCAACATATATGTATTGCCCCCTGTAAATTCATCTGCAATACTATTATTTCTATTTAGAGCACGTGTTTTTTGCAAGCTTAGATTAAAATTACCTAGGTACTTATACCTCTGAATGTATTTGCTATTCATATTGACATTCCAGCCGCCATAAGAATAGATATTTGCCCTAACTGTGGCATCCATATGTTGGTTGATGACTTTATAATAACCAATCCCTTCAAAACCTAAACCAAAATCTTCACTGGAGGTAAATGCTGGTGCCATTAAACCAGATTGACCACCAGATTTATTTAAAGGGAAAATGCCAAAAGGGATACCAATGGGCATTGGGACACCTTCAAATTCAGGGAAGGCGGGGCCAGACACTCCTATTTTATTGGTTACAATTTTTAGCTTATTTGTTCTAAATGCAAAATGGGGTTCGTCTAGATTACAGGTTGTAAATCTAGCTTTCCAAGCAAAAGCGTCTGTAGGATTCACTTTTTTCATTGCAGCAGCTTGAACAAATATCTCGCCTTGTTGGAAATTGCTATTCTTAGTTAGTCCTTTACCTGATTGCAGATTGTAAAATATGGAGTCATTTATGGAGTTTAAATCCCCTTCCTTGAATCTTGGTTTACTCTTTAAATCACCAGATGTATCCTTGGCACCAAAAGCAGTAATATTTTGTGATTGCTGATCGAAAACAATGTTTCCAGCCTCTAATTGAGTTGTTTTATAGGTTGTTTTAGCATTCCCGTACAATAGGAAAATCTTAGATTTTAACAACATAACACCTGAATCAGAAGCGTTATAACTGATAATTGCATCTACACTATCTTTAGATAATAAGATTTTCTTCTTGCCCAAAGTATCGGACTGAGCATAGGATAAGGAATGTATAGCAGAAATTAATATCGTTAAAATGAGCATTTTAACAATAGAAAGGGGTGTTTTTGCGTTATTTTTGTATCCGGCTAGGTTCACTCCTGCAAAAATAAAGTAAAACAATGTTAAGGAACTGATTATGAAGCAAAATAGAATGATTTTAGCATTTAGTTTTAGTCTAATTGCCCTTTTTTCAGCTCTTGGACTTAGTCTAAAGGCTCAAACCCCCTCAAAATCATTAAAACGTATCGTAATTGACCCAGGTCATGGTGGTTCAGATATTGGCTCAAAGGGCAAATATTCTACAGAAGCGGCAGTATCATTAGCTATTTCTTTAAAATTGGAAAGCTATATCAAACAAGCAATGCCAGATGTAGAAGTAGTGATGACTAGGACAACAGATATATACCACTCAGTAGTAGAAAAAGCAAAGATTGCCAATGCAGCTAAAGGTGACTTATTCGTTTGTATTCATACTAATTCGGCTAGAGGAAAGGCAGTAAAGGAAATTGTAGGTTACAATACTAAAACATATACTGTAAAGAAAAAGGGAAAGAAAAGAAAAGTTACTAGAGAAGTACCAATTTATAAGACTACATATATACCTAGCACAGCTATTGGAACAGAAACTTATATCTACAATGTTGGTAAATCTGATTTTAGAAAAGAGCTAGCTAGTGAGATGGTAGATGAAGTGGTAGAGCAATTGGACTCCGTTTCTTTAAAACAGATTAAAGAATATGAATCCGAAATAGATCCAACTAAGAAAATGATGGCTAGTATATTAGCACAGCAGTATTTTCAAAGAGCGGCTAGTTTAGCATTGACTATTGAAGAGGAATTTAAAGCTTCAGGCAGAGTAAGTCGAGAGGCAAAACAGCGACCAACTGGTATTTGGGTATTACAAGCTGTAGCTATGCCGGCTGTTTTGATTGAAACCGGATTTATCTCCAATCCTGAGGAAGAAGAATACTTAAATAGCGAAATTGGACAAAATGAACTTTGCGAGGCCATTACCAAGGCATTGTTACGCTATAAAAACTCTTTAGAGAATCAGCAGAAGGCGAATGCGAATTAGGCTAATTTTTAGCTAAATTTGTAGTCAAATCAAGTAATTGAAAACCTATGCGTGTATCAAACGAAACTAAAGTTGGAGCTTTAACGGTCATTGCCGTGACCTTGATCATTTTTGGGTTCAATTTTTTGAAAGGTAGAACCTTCTTTAAGTCAGGGACATTTATTTATGCAAAATACACAGATACGAAAGGTCTAATTGTTTCAAATCCGGTTTTTGTAAATGGATTCCAAGTAGGTACTGTTTTTGAAATAGAAAACATGAATGACAAATTATCTGAATTAGTTGTCTGTATAAAATTAAATCAGTTATATAAAATACCAGCCAACTCTATTGCTACAATTCAAGAAAACCCATTAGGTACCAATGCGATCAATATCGTTCCTGGTAATGGCACATTATTTATCCAATCTGGGGATACCATTAAAACTGCTCCTGCAACTAGCTTACTTGGCGATTTCATGAACACCTTATCTCCACTCGGCGAACAAATAAAAAATACCATTACTTCATTAAAGAATGTATTGGATAATGTGAACCAAACATTAGATGAAGAAAACAGACAAAATCTTAAAGTCATTTTAGCAAATCTATCTACAACAACGGCCAATCTAAATAAGTCTATTCAATCTGTAGAAGGTATGTTGAACAAACAAAATGGCTCAATTGCTCAAACTGCAGATAATATCAATTCATTTACAGCCAATTTAAATCAGAACAACCAAAAGATTTCAGACATTCTAACTAATCTAGACAGTACCACAAAATCCATCAAAGACGCTGATTTAAATAAAACAATTAAAGACATACAAGTTGCGTTGGTTTCATTAAATACTACAATCAATAAATTGAATAATGGCAATGGCGCCGCTGCTAAACTATTGAATGATCCCAATATGTATACACAATTACAAAGTACGATCAAAAGTGTAAACACATTAGTGGATGATATAAAAATACACCCTAAACGTTATGTTAGCCTTTCCGTTTTTGGCAAGAAGGATAAGAAAACACCTTTGACAAAACCTTTATCGGATACATTGGCTCATGATTAAAATCTCTACTTATATCTTTTTGTGTTTTAGCTTGCTAATCCAACTACAAGCTAAATGTCAAGACACCACAAAAGCTACAAATACAAGTGGTAAACTGATTGAATTCTTATCAGCTGAAACTTATAATATCAAAAAACAAGACAGCATGGATTTCTTAGTCCTTGTAGGTCATGTTAAAGTAAAACAAGGAACAACCTTATTATTCGGTGATAGCATCATTGTAAATGCTACAAAAAATACACTAGAGGGTTACGGAAAAGTGCATATCAATGATGCAGACTCTATTCATACCTATGCAGATCACCTATATTACGATGGCAATACAAAGAAGGCTAAATTAAGAAAACAAGTTAAATTAACCGATGGAAGAGGTACGCTAACTACAGATTCTTTAGATTATGATGTAGCTGTTAAAATTGGCGTTTATAAAAAAGGAGGCAAGCTAGTACGTAATAAAACAGTGCTAAAAAGTACAGAGGGTGTTTATTATGGCATAACAAGAGATGTGATATTTCGCAATAAAGTTTCCTTGATTGATCCAGATAATAGCATTTACACAGACACATTGGAATACAATACCTATTCTCAATTAGCTAATTTTATTAGCCCATCGAAAATAATTAGTGGGTCTAGATTGATTAAGACTAAAAATGGTAATTACAATATAGGTACAAAAAAAGGTTATTTATACGAACGTTCTTCAATAGACGATAGTAGTTATTTTTTTATAGCAGATGAGATGGCAATTGATGATTCACTTGGATTAGGTGAATTTAGAGGCAATGCACTATATAAATCTAAAGACAGTCTTAGTTTTGATTTAATTGCGAATAATATTAAAACCAATCGTACAAAAGATATTTTATTGGCGACAGAATTGCCCACTTTAATGATCAAGCAGCCAAAGGATACACTTTATATTAGTGCAGACACTTTATATAGTGGCAGATTAACTGACCTTAAAAGAGTCGTTCCAAGAGTGAGATCAAAGGAGCCAGTATTAAAAGACTCAAGTTTAAATAAATATTTTGAAGCATTCCATCATGTAAAAATTTATTCCGATTCTTTACAAGGTGTTACAGATAGTTTATTTTATTCATTAGCTGATTCAACGATACGTTTACATCAGCGACCAATTCTATGGGTGAATCAAAATCAAATTACAGGTGATACAATTTACATGCATTTGAATAATAAAAAAGCAGAACAACTTAGAGTTATAAATAACGCACTAGCAATTAATCCAGTGGACAGTACGGATTACTTCAACCAACTTAAGGGTAATACGATGATTGTAGATTTCTTAGATGGGAAGATTCATCAAATGCAAACGAAAGGTAATGCCGAGAATATTTATTTCGCTACTGATGATGAAGGAAAATTTATTGGCGTAAACCAATCTAATGCACAAATCATCACAATTGATTTTAACAATGATGAACCAATAAAAATTGTCTTTATCAATCAATTGAATGGCAAAATGACCCCATTAAACGAAATTCCAAAAGAAGCACAGAAAGTCAATAACTTCAAATGGTGGTTAGATTTAAAGCCTAGGACAAAATTTGATATTTTATCTCCTAAGGTGAATTAATTAAAGTAGTGCATCAATTACACTAAGCCTCTTCCGTTTTTTCTAGCATCAAATAAGCTTTGATAAACCCATCTATTTCACCATCCATCACCGGCCCCACATTTCCTACTTCAAAATCGGTTCTGTGGTCTTTAATCATTTTATAAGGATGGAAAACATAAGATCGAATCTGACTACCCCATTCTATTTTTTTCTTATTCGCATTGGACGCATTTAAAGCTTCTTGTTTTTTACGCATTTCCTCCTCGTACAATCTACTCTTAAGCATCTTCATTGCAATCTCTCTGTTTTCACCTTGCGTTCTTGACTGTTGACACTCTACAATGATACCAGAAGCGTGTTTTAATCTAACTGCTGTTTCCACTTTATTGACGTTCTGACCTCCTTTGCCACCACTTCTGTAAAATTCCCACTCAATATCAGCAGGGTTCACTGTGATTTCAATGGTATCATCAATTAGAGGATATACATAGACAGATGCAAAACTTGTATGTCTTCTCGCATTACTATCAAAAGGAGAAATTCGAACAAGGCGATGCACACCAGATTCTGCCTTTAAAAAGCCATACGCAAATGGTCCATCAAATTGTATAGTTGCAGATTTTATTCCAGCGCCATCTCCTTCTTGATAATCCAGTGAACTTACGGTCCATCCTTGCTTCTCGCCATACATAGTGTACATTCTAAGTAACATTTCTGCCCAATCCTGACTCTCGGTGCCACCAGCTCCTGGATTGATTTGCAAAATGGCTGGAAGCTCATCCTCGGGTTTATTTAAAGTACTTTTGAATTCAGCTTCTTCAATGGAAATAACTGCATTATCAAAAGCTGCTTTTGTCTCTTCTTCTGTTGCATCTCCTGCTTTCCAAAACTCAAACAGCACCACAAAATCTTCTACAGCTGTTTCTACATCCTGGAAAAGTTTGGTCCAATATTCATTTAATTTTATTTCCTTCATCGTGGCAGTCGCACGCTTGTTGTCATCCCAAAAACCAGGAGACAAGGAAAGTTGTTTGTCTAGATCTATCTTATATAAACGGTTGTCAACGTCAAAGAAACCTCCTCAGGACACTCACTTGGTCCTTCATACGCTTAATCTGCTCAATCGTCATATGAATTCATTTTATGTTCAATTAAAAAAGTAACTACAAACCTCGTAAGCCGGATTCTGTTTCTAAACTATCATTTATCTAGCCTTAACATTACTGCTAAAGTCTTGCTGCCTACCCTGGAACTCGAACGAGTCGCCCTCAAACGTTCCTTTACATGGCATTACAGCACCCAAGGTTTACCCAATAAAACAATTACTTGTCTTATTCGTGAGCTCTTACCTCACGTTTTCACCTTTTCCTCTTGCGAGGTAGTAATTTTCTGTGGCACTTTCTCTACCCCATTGCTGGGATGCCGGCTATTGACCGGTGGGTTACCCTATGCTGTCCGGACTTTCCTTGGTAATTAATTACCACGATAGCTCGGGATTGTAGTCGGGTCAAAGGTAGTAAAATAAAATGGATGTGCTTAATACTGGAAAAAGACTTCGGTAGCACCATATCCATAAAAATCGGAATATTGATTGATAAAGCTTTTTACGCCTTTCTTTACTTTTAATAAATCGTGGATCTCATTTTTAAGCTTACCGGAACCTACTCCATGAATGATGATCATGGATGGCAAATGATTTAACTGTGCTAATTCAAACCATTTTTCGAATGCTTCCAGTTGAAAATGGATGATTTCTGCATTGGTCAAATGACTATGGCGATCCATTAATTTTTCAATGTGCAAATCCACAACCGATCTGGCTGCAGGAATATGTTCTTTGATTTTTGAGGCATCATATACTTTATAACCAGCATTTCTGAGGATATCGATTGCTATATGATTGTCTTCTACTTTATCAGGATAGGTCTTGAATAATTCATAATCTAAAGTGACCTTATTATCTTCTTTTAGCGTTTCAATTTTTTGGAATATTTGCTTTGGCTTGATCTTTACATTCGCTTCAAAATGATCTGCCTTTTTCTTATGTTGTTCCACTAATGAAAAGTCAAATGCAAACTGTGGACTATCGTTTACAACCGCAAATGGAATATCGTGTATATAGAAATCAGTGAAGGGCGCAATGGTTGATGAAATTGAAAAGTCGATTTCACCTTGTGCCATTTGCTCGTAGACAAAATTATAAGCGATACGTGTTTTGTTTGATAAGTATATTTTTAATGATTCTACCACTTCGTCATTAAAATCATCCAAGTTGAATTTAGGTATTAAGTTCAACCAAACACCCGCATCTTCTTTACTATCATTCTTTTGTATCTTCTCCTTTGGAATTTGATCTACAAAAATCTTTTGTGGTGCTTTCTTTTCTGGGAATAACTTTTTCTCGGTAAATCTTTTAAAATAGGGAAAATCAATCTGATCCATGTACGCTGGGAATTTTACCCCACGTACTTCTATCATCACCATTTGATCGTTCATGATTTCAATGATACGACCTTCTTCATTGCTGTGTAACACTAATATTTCATCACCCACCTGATACTTCATCCAATTAATTATTTGCTAAAAGACTATGCTTTTTTGAGTATAAACTATAAATAACCAAACCAATCAACATCCACACAAAAAACCATAACCAACTCACTGGTGGAATTTCTATCATAAGATACAAACAACATAAAGCACCAATGATTGGAATAACAGAATACTTTCTTAAAAAACTTAAAACAGCTACAACTATAAGAATTAAGACAAAGACTAAAAATAAGATCTCTTGATAACTTTCATTTCCTGCTTCACTGATGGCGTTCAAAATTCTGCTTTGTGCAAAATAAATAAAGATCAAAGCAATTGCTGGTATGATGTATTGACCATTGATATAAGGTAACCTAAAAGCTTGTTTTTTGACATTTGGCGATAGCCTTGGTAAAATCAAAACGCCAAAACAAACTAAAACAAAAGCAAACAAAGTGCCAATACTTGTCAAGTCCGTCATTCTAGAAATAGACATGAATAAGGCAGGTACACCTACAAAAATTCCTGTTATGATTGTCGCAAATGCTGGCGTACCAAATTTTGGATGCACTTCTGAGAACTTTTTTGGCAATAAACCATCACGGCTCATACTCATCCATATTCTTGGTTGACCTAATTGAAAAACTAATAGAACACTAGTTGTTGCAACAACTGCACTAATAGAAATAATGTACCCTATTTTATGTAAACCGATTCGCTCAAAAACAAAAGCCAAAGGATCATCCACTTTTAATTGCGTATAGTTGACCATTCCAGTTAAAACCAAGGCAATTAAAATATACAAGACAGTACAAATCAGTAATGAATAGATCATACCTCTTGGCATGTCTCTTTGCGGATTTTTACATTCTTCCGCAGTGGTTGAAATGGCATCAAAACCAATATAGGCATAAAACACAGCAGATACACCAGCCAACACACCTTTGAAACCATTGGGCATAAATGGCGCCCAATTTGAAGTATCCACGTAAAAGAAACCTAACACAATCACCATAAGGATAATTGCAATTTTAAAGATCACCATAAAATTGGTGCTTTTTTTGCTTTCTTTAATCCCTCTATAAACCAACATGGTAATTAAAACTACAATGACAAATGCGGGTATATTCAAAATGATTTTAGTTTGACCAATCATTGGTGCATTGGTAATAGCGTCATAACCAATTCTAGCAAGTTTACTAAAAGTTTCCTTCGAGCCGCCAGCAGCCAAATGTTTTAGTGCTTCATCATATCCTTGTTGCGCAGTTTCAAAATTAGTAGACAGCCAACCTGGCAAATGAATATGGAAACCCTCTAACAAATTAATAAAGTAACCACTCCAACTTATAGCCACCACAATATTACCAATCGCATATTCTAATATCAATGCCCATCCAATGATCCATGCAATTAACTCTCCAAATGTCACATAGGCGTAGGTATAGGCACTACCTGCTATTGGAACCCTACTTGCAAATTCAGCATAACAAAGTGCACTAAAACCACAAGTAATTGCAGTTATCACAAAAAGGACAGAAATGCCAGGTCCACCATGAAAAGCGGCTGTACCAATAGTAGAAAAAATACCGGCACCAACTACCGCCGCAATGCCCATTAAAGTTAGATCTCGAACGCCTAAAACCTTTTTTAAACCACTTGCACTATGACCATCAACCAATCCTGCTTCTGCATCTTGTACAATTTTCTCAATTGACTTTTTTCTGAATAAAGACATATAATTATTGGTTTCTGTTCATTAAATAATTAGCCAAATCAATCAATGGCTTTTTTCTTGAGGAAACGACAGCGATAGCTTCTAAATGTGCCAGCGCCTCATGCATATATTTTTGTTTCAAATCTTCTGCCCATGCATCCACTTTACAAACTCTAAATATTTCTAATACTTTTTCTACCTTATCTTCTGAATCAGATGCTAATAACTTATTCAATGTTTCTAATTGCGCAGCATCAGCTGTTTCTAACGCGCGAATTAAAAGAAAAGTCTTTTTGTTTTGTTTGATATCACCCCCCGCTTCTTTACCAAATAACTTTGCATCTCCAAATGCATCTAAATAATCATCTTGTATCTGAAATGCGATACCGAGTTTTTTGCCAAATTCATATAAATGATTGCAATTATGATCTCCAGCTCCTCCAATTATGGCCCCCATTTGTAAACTAGCTGCTAGTAATACAGAGGTTTTTAATGTGATCATGTGGATGTATTCCTCTAAAGTCACCGTAGTGCGTTTAGCATAGTCCATGTCTAATTGTTGTCCTTCACAAACTTCTCTTGCAGTTTGATTAAAAAGACCCAATATTTTTGACAAATGATTGGACTGAATTCCTTGCAAATATTCATATGCTCTGATGACCATGATGTCACCAACTAATAAAGCTGTATTGGAATCATATTTAGTGTGCACAGTTGGCTGTCCTCTTCTTAAACTTGCTTCATCCATCATATCGTCATGAACAAGTGAAAAATTATGGAATAACTCTACCGCATTTGCCGCTAAAAAAGCATCTGGGTTCAAGTCACTAAACAACTCATTACCTAATAAACATAAAACAGGGCGTATTCGTTTCCCCCCGATCTTTAAAAAATATTCACTTGGCTCATATAATGATGCAGGCTGTGAAGGAAAATGTTGGGTGTCGAAATCTTTATTAAATTTTTCGATCAATTCTTGAAAAGGATGCATGTTACAAACTTACCCAAATTTTACCATTTTTTAAACAGTTGTTTAGGGTCATAGTCCTAAATTTGTAAGACTTAAAATATCTAATTACATGAGAATACCCCCCCTTTTACTCATTCCAATCATTGGATTTTTATCCTTACAAGCAAATGCACAAGCATATAGCTTGGATCCAGTTAAAACAATTGGTCCATATAGTTCAAGTTATAAAAAAGCAATTGGTGTAAAAATGTATCCTAGTGCTATATCTTATAAATCCTTTTTAACCGAGAATAAGGCAATTGAAGTACTTGGCTATTTTACATTAGATGGTTTCCGAACTACGGTTATGATGGAAAAATACAGTTCTTTTGCAAATACAGATCAACTAAGCTGGTATATTGGATATGGAGGTCATATCGGATTATGGAGTGAAGAATGGAAAAAGAACAACCCAACGCATGATGCAGGTATCGCACTGGGTGTTGATGGTATATTGGGCCTAGATTATAAAATAAAGAACGCACCACTTAATCTAAGCATTGACTGGCAGCCCTCCTTTAATTTTGTAGGATCAAGTTATTTTGAAAGTGGTTGGGCCGGACTAGGCATTCGCTACACCTTTAAATAAAGTTTTTACAAAAGCTACCTTATCAAATAAGATGAGGTCATCTAATTGTTCACCTACACCAATATATTTTACAGGTATCTTACATTGATGGGCAATGGCCAATAATACACCGCCTTTTGCAGTACCATCTAATTTAGTAATAGCCAATGCTGTTACATTGGTCACTGCCATAAATTGTTTGGCTTGCTCTAAAGCATTTTGACCTGTAGAACCATCTAAAACTAGCAATACCTCGTGTGGCGCATCAGGCATTTGTTTTTGTATCACTCGCTTGATTTTATTCAGTTCGTCCATTAAATGGGCTTTGTTATGAAGACGACCAGCAGTGTCAATAAAAACAATATCGGATTTTCTTGCCAAAGCAGATTGAACCGTGTCAAAAGCAACAGAACTTGGATCTGCACCCATATTTTGCTTTACAATTGGCACACCCACTCTGTCACTCCAAATAGTTAATTGATCTACTGCTGCTGCTCTAAATGTATCTGCAGCGCCCAATAATACTTCATTACCTGCAGCCTTAAAATGATGGGCTAATTTGCCAATCGTTGTTGTTTTACCAACCCCATTTACGCCAACCACTAATGTGATGTAAGGCTTTTTATCTGTAGGTACTTGAAAACCAGCTAGATCCTGAGGGGCATCTACTAATAAATTTGCAATCTCATCATATAGAATTTGATTCAATTCTGAAGTTGAAATGTATTTATCCTTTTTTACCCTCTCTTGAATGCGTTCTATCAAAGCTAATGTAGTATCAACCCCTACATCTGCGCCAATTAATGCTTCTTCTAGCTGATCTAGTACCTCATCATCTACAGAGGTTTTCCCTACGATCGCTTTAGAAATACGATCAAAAAAACCTTGTTTGGTTTTTTCTAATCCTTGATCTAATGTCTCTTGTTCCTTCTTTCCAAATAATTTTCCAAAAAAACTCATAGGTGCAAAATTAGGGTTTTACTGCATAAAAAAACCTTCTCTAATGAAAGAGAAGGTTTTGAATAATATTGATGTCGAAAATCAATAGCGGTAATTATTTACCAGCTAAGAATTCTTTAACGTTGTCTTTGTAAACGATAGACTCTTTAAAAGTATACGCACCTGTTTTAGGGCTACGTACTGCTTTAATTACTTTAGTCCAGTTTTTAGCTTCAGCAGAAGCCTTAAGATCCTTGATTTTCGCGTTTTTAGAAGCTGCTTTTGCCATGATTATTTAATTTCTTTGTGTACAGTTACTTTTTTCAAAATTGGATTATACTTTTTAAACTCCATACG
>JACCDV010609811.1_pt1 | contig 16323 bp, 15 predicted proteins | sample 7446131 | NCBI WGS metagenome assembly JACCDV01 (sample SAMN15323448, study PRJNA562643) | freshwater metagenome | isolation source: river surface water | place: USA:Blue River Watershed | collected 2017-08-17 | reverse complement strand
AAGTGGAAAAAATGTCTGGTATGTTTGATAAATCAATATTTAATCAAGATATCTCAAAATGGGATGTTTCCAATGTAATAGATATGTCTATTATGTTTGCAAGTTCTTCATTTAATCAAGATATATCTAAATGGGATGTTTCTAAGGTTGAAAATATGTATGCTATGTTTTCAAGTTCTCCATTTAATCAAGATATCTCAAAATGGGATGTTTCTAATGTAATAGATGTGTCTTTTATGTTTTCCAGTTCTCCATTTAATCAAAATATCTCAAAATGGGATGTTTCTAAGGTTAAAAATATGTCTTATATGTTTTTAAGTTCTCAATTTAATCAAGATATATCTAAGTGGAATGTCTCAAAAGTGGAAAAAATGTCTTGTATGTTTGCAAATTCTCAATTTAATGGAAATATCTCAAAATGGAATATTTCTAATGTAATAGATATCTCTGATATATTTAAAGATTCTTTGTTAGAAAAAATTAATCATTTCCCCTATTGGTATCTTTCTACTCAAGAGGAAAGAATGAATGCTTATTTGAAATATCATGCTGAACAAGAAAAAAAACAGATTGAAAATTTTTTGAATTTATCGCATATTCATGAATTGGATAACAAAAGGAAATTGAAAAAAATATAAAAAAATAATGATAAATAAAATTATAGCAATTGATAAAAATCATTTACAAGAATTGATTAATCAAGAAATAAAAGATAGTGGAAATAATTGTCATTTGAATCATTTAGATGTTTCTAATATAACAGATATGTCAGAATTATTGAAAAAATCAACATTCAATGCTGATATTTCTAAATGGAATGTTTCCAATGTAATGGATATGACTTTTATCTTTGATGAATCAAATTTTAATGGATACATTTCAAAATGGAACGTTTCTAATGTCAAAAATATGTGTGGTATGTTTTATTATTCTATATTCAATCAAGATATATCAAACTGGGATGTTTCTAAGGTTAAAAATATGTCTTTTATGTTTTATAAATCAGAATTGAATCAAGATATATCAAATTGGAATTTATCGAAGTTTGAAAATATGTCTTTTATGTTTTTTGAATCAAAATTTAATCAAGATATATCAAAATGGGATGTTTCCAATGTAATAGATATGTATGATATATTTAAAGAGTCTTTATTAGAAAAACTTAATCATTTCCCCTATTGGTATCTTTCTACCCAAGAGGAAAGAATCAATGCTTTTTTAAATTATCATGCTCAAAAAGAAAAAAAACATATTGAAGATTTTTTAGATTTATCAAGTATGCATGAGGTTGATAAAAAAATTAAATTCAATAAAATATAAAGAAAAAATCATGAAAAATACAATCATAGCAAGAGATAAAAAGCATTTAAAAGAATTGATTGCTCAAGAAATGAAAGACAATGGTCCTGAATGTGATTTAAATCATATTGATGTATCAAATATAGAAGAGATGTCTGGTATGTTTTTTAACTCAAAATTTAATGGAGATATATCACTCTGGAATGTTTCTAATGTTAAAGATATGTCTTACCTGTTTTCTGACTCAAAATTTAATGGAAATATCTTACGCTGGAGTGTTTCCAATGTAAAAGATATGTCTTATATGTTTTCTAATTCAAAATTTAACCACCATATTTCTAAGTGGGATGTATCAAATGTTGAAGAAATGTTTCAGATGTTTGCAGGCTCTCAATTTAACCAAGATATTTCTCAATGGAATGTTTCTAATGTTAAAGGTATGTATGGTATGTTTCATAAATCTCAATTTAATCAAGATATCTCAAAATGGGATGTCTCAAATGTCAAAGATATGCAAAAGATGTTTTCTTATTCTAAATTTGCTCACGATTTAACAAAGTGGGATGTCTCAAATGTCAAAAATCTAGAAGATATGTTTGTAGAGACTATGTTAGAAGAAAAACCTTATTGGTATTTAGTAACGCAAAAACAAAGAATAAAAGCTATTTTAAACCATAGAGTACAAATGGAAAAAAATCAAATACAATCATTTCTTAATTTAAATGATGATGAAAATCTTAAGAAAAAAAATAAAATAATAAAGATATAAATAGAATTAATTAAATTTTTATCTAAATTAATGATATTAAAAAATGAGTTACTAAAATATTTTATAGATGCAATTCAATTAAAGAAAAATAGTTAAAAAAAATATGATTAAAAAGGAAACGATTCATGAAAAAAATTATTGTAGCTCAAAATAAAAATCATTTACAAGCATTGATTGCTCAAGAAATTAAAGAAAATGGTCATGAGTGTGATTTAAATCACATTGATGTTTCTCATATTGAGGATATGTCTTATTTATTTTTCGAATCTAATTTTAATGAAAATTTTAATGGAAATATATCAAAATGGAATGTATCCAAGGTGAAAAACATGTCACATATGTTTGAAGTATCTAATTTTAACGGAGATATTTCCGCCTGGAATGTATCTCAAGTTGAAAATATGTCACATATGTTTTGTAACACACGATTTAATCAAAATTTATCTTGGGATGTTTCTAATGTTAAAGATATGTCTTATATGTTTTCTAATTCAAAATTTAATCAAGATATTTCATTTTGGAATATCATCAATGTAGAAAATATGTCCGGTATGTTTAATCAGTCTATATTTAATGGTGATATATCTCAATGGAATACATCAAATGTGAAAAATATGGCTGGATTATTTTTTCGCTCATATTTTAATGGAGATATTTCAAAATGGGATGTTTCTCAGGTAGAAAATATGAATATTATTTTTTATTTATCTGCTTTCATGCAAGATTTAAAGGATTGGAATGTCTCAAGCGTAAAAGAAATGAATACAGCTTTTTCCTGTGAAGATCAGTATAGGCCATACTGGTACATAGAAGATTTTCATGAAAGACAAATGGCTGTACTTCATTATATGAATCAAAAAAAATATCATGAAATTATCTCTCAAATTAGTATTGATAATAATAAAAAAATCAAAGTGAAATTGTAAAAAATAGGCTCTCCGGAAAAACGTGTGGAAAATAAAAATCCATGAAAAAGCACTTGATAAAAATGATTAAAATACAAATATGAAAAAAATAATTGCGGAAAACAAACAACACTTAGAAACTCTTATTGCAAATGCTATTAATGAACACGGAATTGAATGTGACTTGAATTATATTGATGTTTCTCAAATCAAGGATTTTTGTAGAATTTTTGAAGATAGTCATTTTAATGGGAATATTTCTGATTGGAATATGAGTAATGCGAAGTATCTTTCTTACATGTTTCATAATTCAGATTTTAACGGTGATATATCAAAATGGGATACTTCTCATGTGATGTTCATGACTGGGTTATTTAATCATGCAAAATTTAATGGAGATATTTCTCAATGGAATACGTCTAGAGTTGTTGATATGCGCCTTATGTTTGCATATTCAGATTTTAATCAAGATATATCTAATTGGAATACATCATCTGTTGAATTTATGTCTTATATGTTTACTGACTCTGATTTTAAGAAAGATATTTCAAGGTGGGATATTTCTAAAGTATCTGACATGAATCAAATTTTTAAAAATTGTCCTATGAGAAAAAAGCCATATTGGAATTTACCCACTTATGAAAAAAGAATTGAGGCTTTTTTAAAGTTTAAGGCGATACAAGAAATGAAATTAATTCAAGAATCAATTCTTGAAGAAGATAAAGATTGTTTTCATGGTGCAAAGAAAATATTCAAAATCTAATTATAATCAAATCAAGAAAAATATGCACAATAAAATAATTGCTAAAAATAGAAATCATTTAAGAGCATGACTATTGCTGCTTGGAATAGCTTTTTATTCATTTTTGTTTTCTAAATGTTCTTGAGCAAAGACATCATTATATTTCAATATTTTGTCATAAATGGGCATTTATGGAAGACATGTGATATATAATTTTATTTTTTATTGACAAAACATCTAATTGATTTAAAATAAGACAAATTATAGAAAGTATCAATGAACGAAATGACAGACGTAGAAAGAACAGAGAAGTTTTTTAAAGACATATTAAATATATCAGAATACATCAAAAATAATGCAAAAGTGAGTTTTGAACAAGTTATAGAACATGCTAAAACCTTAAATATTTCAGAGAAAAATTATGTTGTTGATATCTTGCAACATTTAAAGGATAATTTTGTTGTTACGGAATTCAATAAAAAAATCATTCATATTCAAGATTTACCTTTTGTAGAAAAGTATGTTCAGTCAAATATTAATCAATTTGTATGGGCAGATGATAAAGATACAAGTAATAAATTTGGACTTTCCTTTGATCCATCTTTTGAATTATTGTCTGTCTCAAATAAAAAAGATGTATTCTTGAAGTCTAAATGGGAAGGAAAAATTGTCGAAGATGAGGGGCAAAAAACTTTTGTGGCAATCAAAAGCTTAGAAGCTCTCCCTCATCATATTTTAGTGATACAAGATGATAGAGGAAATTATAGAATTTTGAACAATCAAGTGGGATATACCATTCCACAAGAAATTTTAAAAGAAAAAATAGAAACATTTTCTCAAGAAAAACAAATCAAATTAGAACATGATAGCATTTTTGAGATTAAAAATCATGGTTCACAGTTCGATGTCGTTGAATTCAAAGGTTTACTAAGAGATAAAGGAATAGAAACGAAGTTGATTCATGAAATGATTGAATTGAAAAAAGAGCCTGTCAATTCGTCTATTCAAGTCAAGGAATTATCAGTTTCTCCAGAATTAAAAGATATCCCTATGATAACGATTGACGCTATTTCTACAAAAGATAGAGATGATGGTTTGTTTGCTCGATACACTTATGACAGTAATGGTCAAAAAAATGGTTATGAACTTTTTGTTTTTATTGCTAATGTGTCTAAGTATGTGCAAAAAAATGATGAGCAAGATCTTCAGGCGCAAAAATTGACTTCATCTGTGTATCTTGCCAATCAGACGTTGCATATGCTCGATGATCATTTGGCACAAGAGGTTGGTTCACTTAATCCAGGATTAAATAGAGACACTCTTTATATGAGAGCAACTTTTAATCTTAAAGGTCAATTAACTCATTCTGAATTTAAAGAAGGGGTGATTCATTCAGCTGGTGCTATTACCTATGATGATGTTGATAGAATATTGAAATCAGAAAATCCAGTGGAAAGTACCATTGGTTCAGTTAATCTTCATCAAATGCAATACAATGATTTTGATGTGATGTTGAAATTGAAAAACATCATACAAGATTTTTCTAAAATTGAACAAAATATTCATGTCTTGAATGAGCTTAATCATGCAATTGAGCAAACACCTGAAAGAAAATATTGGTTTGTCGATTCTCCTGAGTATAAGATAGGTGAAAATGGTAAAATTGAATCTCTTTATCTTGATAATCGAAATGCAATGGATTCTCATAAAATAGTAGAAAACATGATGAAGATTACCAATATTGAAGCTGCTAAATTAATAGAAGCTCATTTTCCAAAATTAGGTTTGTATCGTAATCAAGTTTCTCCATCTGATGCACAAGCAGATGATATGTCAATCAGTGTCAAACCCAAATCAGCATTTTATTCTCAAGACAATCAGGGACATTGGGCTTTGAATCAAGCACAATATGTTCATTTTACATCACCATTAAGAAGATTATCTGATTTGGTACAACATCGAGTAGTAAGAGCTATTATCAATAAAGAGGAAGCACCATATACTCCTGATGAAATGAATGATTTGTCTGAAAAAATAAATTATAAGCAATATGTTTATAAGCAAGCTTATATTAAGGAAGAAAACCTATTGATGCCACAATATTTGCAATCCTTGGTGGAAAGTAAAAAATTAGCTAATAAATATGATGTTGTAGATGTTACTGAAAGAGGAGTTGTACTTAGAAATAAACAATTGATTGAGCATTTTATACCTCACTTCAAAGTCGATAGAATCATGTCTAAAGTGATTGCTCCTTATTTACCACAATTAAAATCATCAGATGATGCACAAGCTGAAATGAAAGTTAATGAGAAAATCGAAATGATTAAACATCTTAATCAATCATTTGATGTGAAGGGATATTTGGATAGATATCACTGGTTGTCTGATAGAAAACAAGTGTCTTACAAATATTATGAAAGAAATGATGATAAGAATAATCAATCGAGAAATCAAGAAAGAAAAATGAGGATGTAAAGATGGCGTTGCAGGTAAAGGGAGAACTTTTTTTTGAAAAACCTCTTAGTGATGAACAAAAAAAGTTTTTTATCACTTATCAAAATATCATCGATGGTGCATTAAATAACTATCCAAGAAAACATTTTACTATTTTTTTCTCTCAGTTCTCTGATGAAGAAAAAAACCAAATTCATCAGTTTCAAAATAATTTAAATGCTATTGGTATACATGTGAATAATCAGCAAGCTTATTATATTTTAGCATCCTCTTATCCTGGATTGAAATACACAAAAAATAAAATAAAATTGGACATCAAAAATGAAAAAAATGATTTGATGTCTTCTCTACATGTCTTTAATTTTTTATTTCTAAAAAATAAATTTTTATATCCATATATTGAAAATAATTCTTTAATAGGAGAGTTAGATGTCAATATGAACAATATATCTGGTAAAATAATTCAATTGAAATATCAATTGAAAGAGCATAAAATTGAGTGTTTAACGTTGAAAGAATCTTTTCCATTTTTGGTAGAACAAAATTTTTTAGATGTTTTTAAACCATTGATTGAATATCATGCGATTAATCAAAGTTTGCCTCATACAGTCAATCAAAAGAAAAAACTCTTGAAATTGTAATCAAAAAAAATTAATTTTCATACATACAAATTTTAAATTTTTTTGACATTTTTTATTTGATTCAAGTACACGTCTTCTCGATTCAAAAAAAATCTTGACTTATGTAAAAAAAAACCTAGATTTGAATGAATAAAATTAAAGTAAACATATGTCTTTAAAACTAGAAACACAACCCATTACATTAGATGATGATGACTTTCACTATGACATCAATGAGGAAAAAAAACAAATAGAGTTATTTTCCTTTAAAGTTCAAACAATTATTGTTTGTGTGTTGGCATTTATTGGTTTATGTTTTTTTACTTGGTATGATACCATACCTAAGCTTTCTACTATGAATTATAAACTCATACAGGCAAAAGTTATTACAAAAAGAGTTTTTAATTTCAAGGATTTATCTAAAGATGATAAGATTAATTTATTGTCAGGTTTTAGCCCACTTATTACTTATGAATATTCGGTTAATGGAAAAAAATATTTAAATGAAAATTGGACATCATCTTTAATCAATGTGGCAGAAGAAGATGCTAAAGAAGTGGTTGATAAATATGTGCCAGATAAAAAAGTAAATGTTTATTATAGTCCTAAAAATCCATTGAAGTCTGTTGTCAATAAATATCCTATCTATAATGATTATTACAGTTTTTATATTATCTCTTTGTTTATTTTATTTATGATTTTTAATTATCAAATGTACAAAAAAAGAAATTATAAAATCGTATATGGTGTTTTTGTTTTAAGAAGACCTAGGCTTAATTTTTATATGCTGGAGTTTAATTTTGTTTATGCTTTACTTGCTTTATTTTATTTTTATATCAGAGACTCTCATCTAATGTATTATTATGAGCTAGTGACAATTTTATCAATGCAAGCTTTTTTAAATATTTTATTTTATAAGATTATTCATCAAAGAGAAAAGAAAATTAAAGAAATTAGGCAAGCCAATAGAAAAAATAAAAAAGAAAATTCAAAAATTATTCAAGAAGACATGCATGATATTGATGATATGAATAAAAGAATCATAAAGAAAAAAATGACTGGAAAATTATTGAAAAGCATGGAAGAAAAGCATTCAGAAGAAGAGCATCATGATGACGATGATTATGAATTAGCTGTTAAAAAATTCAAAGAAACAAATCAAAAAATACAAGTTGTACCTAAAGATGATAGTTTAAACAGAAAATCTTCTGGTTTTAAAATATGATTCTTTTGTCAAAATAAAATGATGAGAAAGATATTGAATAAAAAGATGAATTGTTTATCTTAGCTTGATAAGATATTTTAGATAAATTAAAGCAGAAATCATATTATTATTTACTTATTCTTTTTTTATCGCATAATATTGATAGACATTCTTGCTGATACAGTATATTTTTCTATCATAAAAATTGGAATGTATGAATATCTGAAAATTTTTGAAAAAGTCATATGATGAAAATAAAAGCTAAAAATAAATTCTTTTTAAAAAAACTTATTCAAACCGAAATACATAGGTCTTACTCATCTTCTTGCGATTTAAATCACATAGATGTATCTGAAGTAGAAGATTTCTCTGAATTATTTAGTAAAATGGACTTTACTGGAGATATCTCTCAATGGGATACATCAAATGCACTGAATATGAAAGAAATGTTTTATAAATCAACATTCAATGGAGATATATCAGGTTGGAATGTATCACGAGTTGAAAATATGAACTATATGTTTCAAGATTCATTTTTTAATCAAGATATATCCAAGTGGGATGTTTCTAATGTTTTCTCTATGATTGAAATGTTTAGAAATTCTCCATTTAATCAAGATATTTCTCTTTGGAGGGTCATTAATTTAGAAAATCTCTTTGAGATGTTTAAAGATTGTGACATCGAAAAAACTCCACCTTGGTATCTTCATGATAAAAATGAAAGATTGTTGGTGCTGCAAAAGTATCAAAATCTCAAAGATAATGATTTCATTTTGAGTCAATTAGATATCAATGAACAACAGAAAAAAAAGAAAAAATTATAAGGAGTTTTCATGAGTAATCCATTATTTATTGTTACAAAAGATCATAAAATTTATGCTATCAATCCAAGTGTTGAAGTTAAACCAGATATAAAAAGTGATTTTAGATATTCTGAAGTCAAACAAAATGATATGCAGTCTGTGAATGGACATTTTCTACTCACGACAAAAGAGTTAAATGATTTCTTACAGCAATCTCCACAAAATGATTTCGCTGCTTTTAAAATGAATGGAGCGCCCTTGTTTGCCTCAGCTCCTATTATTCAAGATAAAAAATTATTAACGGCTCAACTCAATTATATCAACGATATTGATCTTAATGTTACGCCTTGTATCTTGTTACCTACTAATATCACATTGGCAATTGAACAACATCAGAAAAAATCTAATTTCATGGATATTATTGGAAAATTACGTGCATTTATTGCACCAGCAAAAGAAGTTTTGAATAAGCCATAAAAATAGATATTTTACAATTGTTTCTATACGTGATATCTTAAAATCAATTGACTATTTTCAAATATTTATTATAATGTTTAGATATTAAATATTGGTTTTATTATGTTTCTTACATCTTTGGTTTTTATTTCGGCAATCATTTTGGAGGCTCTCGGGAGTTACATCTCTGTGGTTGGTATTTCGTTTAAAACAGGTATATTTTTAACCATTTTAGCCATCACACTTGATTTTTGTAAAGTGATTATGGCATCGGTACTTTACAAGAATTGGAAAAGCCTTAATATAGGCTTTAAATTATTTTTAGTCCCCTCAACTCTATTTTTAATGTGTATTACTTCCTTTGGGGCTTATTCTTATTTGTTGCAAGAATTCAGTAAAACATCAAAAGGACAAGAGCAATCACAGATTGTGATTGCATCTATGGAAGAGCAGAAAATTAAATTACAAAAAAGAAAAGAGGAAATTGATGCACAAATTACAGCGATTAAACCTGAGTTTGTGACACAGAAAAGAAGAACAACAGAAATGTTTAAAACTGAGTTAGATGACATCAATACTCGATTAATGAATATCGATAAAGATTTGCCAGCCAAGAAAATTGCTTTACTTGAAGATAATACAACGGGGGGTACTTTGGTCTCATTGGCGAATGCGTGGGGAAAAACACCGTTGGAAACCAGTAAAATTCTTGCCTTGATGATAACATTGGTTATAGACCCTTTGGCTATTGTTATGTTAATGGTAGCTAGTTTTTTACAAGCTAAACATACTGAGAAAAAAGAAAGCTTGGTGCCACAAGTAGCTGAAGTAGAGATTAAACAAGAAGATGTCAAAAAGGAAAAAAAGATTAATTTGGATGAAAAGATTAAAGTCGAAGAAAAACCTATTAATAATAAGGCCAAAGATTTATCTAGTCATTGGGAAAAAACTAAACCTAAAATTAATGATTTAGGACCATTACAAAAATTAATTTCTGAAAAAGAACAAGCTAGACAAAAATCAATTTCTCAAAAAGAAGCAGAAGATCCCTTTCAAATCACAACCAAGCAAGAAGATATTGCAATGGCAACTTTATCAAGAGAATCAAAACCTCGTTCAATTGAAAAGACAGGAGTCAATACCGAGAGTCTTTTAGAAGAACAACTTTTTTAAAATTAAGCAGAGAAAATTTTGCGCTGTTTTTTTAATCATTTTTAATATTTGGGTTCGTACTGTCTATTTTTAAGAATTCATTATTAGAAAAAAGTAATCATTTACCTTACTGGCATTTATCAACACAAGAAGAAATAATTAACGCTTATGTGAAATATCATGCTGAAAAAGAAACAAAACATATTGAAAATTTTCTATAGTTCTCTGTTATGAATGATGTTGGGCAAAAATGAAATTGAACAAAATATAAGATATGTTCAATATGTATATACATTTTTTCTTGACAAGCCTTTACTCATCATTTATCATTAATGTGATTGTTATAATCATGGTGAAAATATGACGCTTCAAAGAGATAGAACAATCCATAAAGTTTCTAAAGAATCCTTTAATGCTTTTTTAACACTTGGTATCAGCGTTTTGGTCACAAATGCTATTGTTCCTTTGGGAGTGGCTGGTATTGCAGTTGGTGTAGGTAGTTTGATTGCTAGTGCATTAACCAAGAAAATTGCAGACAAAAAAGAAAAAGAAATAAAAGCTAAATTGAAGAAATTAAAAATTATATCTAAATATTATGAGCCATCTGCAATTGAAGCAAGAGTTAAAAAAATTAGAAAAAATAACTCGATTGATGGTATCACAGAAATTACCAATCCTTTTGATTATTATAAACGACCTAGGATGACTTAAGATGACAATTCCTTTAAAGCTAGATTATGATTTATCCAGTATTTTAAATGATATTGATGGAAATTTGGATGAAATTGATTTACGATCTGCAAACAAATCAGCATCTAGCATGCAAAGAGAAATTGAAAGGGAATATGGGTTTGTTGTTGATCATCTCTCTCAATCTATTTCTCATCATAAATATTTAGATTTCCAATTGTTTAACAGAGATGTGGATTTATTGGTTCAATCGGTTTTATTAAACAAATTGATAGGTACTCCTGTATATCATTTTGATTTTAGTTTCTATGATTTTTTATATATTGATGATGAATTCAAGCGTATTCATGATGTGAATCAACAATCTTATTTTTTACAATTAATTCAAAAAATTGAAAATAGTTTTCAGGCCAATGATGCTTATCAAGTTGTTGAACAAGAGTTATTAAAAGAAAAAAATAGTATGTTGGATGATTTATTTCAAGCTGTTATTAAATTATCTGAAAAATCATATATTCAGATTGATTTTTTGACACATTATCATGATTTTTTAATTAAGCATTTTTCAAATTCACCAGAAGAAAAAAAACAAGTAGCCAATATATTTCCAATTTCTGATATTTTACTTTTACATCATCAATATAGCACTGACCAAAATATTTCTTTAGATTTAAACTTCGATAAAAAAGAATTCATCAAAAAAATCCATACTCAACTATTGGAAAAAAATTTAGCTTTTTCAATGGATGAATATTGTTTTGGGTTAATTCCTTCTGAGCATAATATGTTTTTTAAATTAATGAAACATAAGAGTATAATGAAAAAAGAAATTGATTACAAAAACTTCAAATCTTATTTCATTGATGTGAATGAATATTTTCAAAATACAAATGTTTCGATTTATCAGTATTATCACAAAGAAGATATTTACCAAAAAAATAATGAAATTTATGAAATATTAAAAAACTCTTTGATAAGAAATAAAAATAATGTGCAATATCAAGCTTTATTAGATGAAATTAAAATCAATTTAGATCTTGATAATCAAAGTATTAAATCTTCAGAAGAGGTTTTGAAAAAAACTAAAAAACTATGAAGGTTTATTTTATGAATACAATTTTTTGGCTATTCGGAAAAACGTGCAGAAAATAAAAATCATTAATATAAAAACTGCTGTAATACTAATTCTTTATAAACCTCTTTAGCAACCTCTAGGTAGCCCGCAGAATTTAAGTGTATTAAATCTGATTTATATTTACTTTCTGATAAATATTCAGAAAAAACATTGCTGATAAGTGGAATTTTATACTTGTCAGATAATTCAATATAAATTTCATGATCCTCTAAACCAGTAATTAATCCCCCTACGCTAGGCTTGGGTTCAGCTATCATGACCAGGGGAATTCTTTTTGCTTTGATGGTGTCAATGATGTATCTTAAATTTTCATCTGTTTCACTGATGTCTGTTTTTCTTAAAAAGTCGTTTCCACCTATGTTCATTAAAATTAATTGAGGTTGATTTTTTTCAATTAAGCCAGAAATTCTCTCTTTTAAATCTTCAGTAGTAAAACCACTGACTCCTTCGTTGATAACTCTTATATTGTTTTTTTCTTTGGCTATTTTCTCTAAATGAGCGGGATAAGATTCATTTTTGTTTGCCCCTTCTCCAAAAGTTAAGCTATCACCAATTGCCATGATCTTTGAGCCAGATTCTAAATATTTTGCATTGTTTGATTTAATTGGTTTTTCATCTGAACAAGCCATCAAGAGAAAAGATAGTAAAAAGATAAAGATAAATTTCATGATATTATTTTTAAAGATTATCATATATTTCATTTTTTTATTTTAAAAGTCAAATTAACTGATTTTTTTTTATGATAAATCTTTTGATGAATGGATAAACACTTTATTTTCATGATTTTTCATCTATTTTTATTTTCCAAACTTTTTTCCCCAGAGCAGATTTTCTTCAATGAAAAATTATTAAAAAAATGGTTTTTCTTTACAAACAAAAAATAACATTTATAATAATGCAATAATATGAAAGAAAAGGATAAAAATATGGGAATCGAAGACGCATTACGAAATGCTAGAGAAAAATTAAAAAAAATCACCAATCCAGAAGAAAGAAATCCGCAAAATATTGCTCAAAGAAGTCAAGATACATCAAGCGTTTTATCCGATATTGATAAAATAATTAACGATACAAATGCTCTCATTCATAATGAAATCACAAGGCAGCAAAACAGACCATCATCTGTGAATGTAGATCCAGATGATGTCGTTCCACCATTTATTAGAAACTATCAAGAAGCACAAAAAAGTGGTCAAGTTAACCCTAGTGAAACAGATAGAAAAAATTTAGATGATTTATCTAAAGTTATTGGGTCAAATAATCATTCAAATGAAGATGATGATAAAGAAAAAGTTACCAAAACTGCTCCAAAAAAGGGGAAATTTGAAGAGCAAGCAGAGCCTACTAGAAAATTATTGGAAAGAAAATATATTCGTGGGTTAGGTAAAGAAATAAAGAAAAATGTTTTTGGTCAAGATAAAACCATTGATTCCCTAGAAGCTATTTCAAGAGTATCTGCTTTAAATCTTGAATCTCATCCAACTAAGCCAGTAGGCTCTTTCTTGTTTGTGGGACCATCCGGTGTTGGTAAAACAGAAGTTGCTAAACAGTTGGCAAGAATCTTGGAAGTTCCATTCTTCAAATTGGATATGGGTGAATATGGAGAAAAGCAATCAGTCTCAAGATTATTGGGCGCTGCTCCTGGTTTGGTTGGATATGATCAAGGTGGTCAGTTGACGGGTCCAGTCATCAAAGAGCCTGTTTGCGTTTTATGCTTGGATGAAATTGAAAAAGCAAATCGTGATATTGATAACATTTTATTGGCATTGTTAGATGAAGGCGTGGCAACAGATAGTAGAGGTATCAAAGTTAAATACAAAGAGGTTATCATCATTGTGACGACTAACTTGGGCGCAAAAGTCGAGTATATTGATGACATGAGTTTTGAACAGGTTAAAATGATGATTTTTGAACAAGGTTGGGGGAAAGACCCTGAGTTTGCTGATGAAGTTTCTGAAGATGAACAAAGACAAACGTTTAAAAACAAGTTCTACATGAAGTCTGTCAGAGATACCATCAAGCCAGAAATTGTCAATAGATTTGATAGAGTTATCTCTTTTAACTCGTTAGAATTAGATGTCTATAAAAAAGTAACAGAAAAATTTACCAATGAATTGGTTGGTGCTCTACAGAAAGAACATCAAAAAGAATCTGAATTTACTCCTAAAGCGTTGGATTTTATTGTGGAAAACAGCTACGATAGAGCAAGAGGTGGAAGACCAGCTAAAAAGTTTATCAAAGAGGTGATTGTAGGTCATGGTCTTGCTAATTACATGTTAAGTGAAGAGTACGAAGCTGTTGAGGATAAGATAACCAAGTTTATTGTTGATATCAATGATAAAAATCAAGTGGTTTTTAAAGATCAAGAACAAAAAGTGCTTTATACCATTGAAAATACCCAGGAATTATTGGAATCTTTAGAGGGTGAAAAAGTAACAAGAAAAAAACCTAAGGAAGAAAAAAAAGACCAAGCTGTTATTTCTGAACCTATAGAAACCCCTATTATTGATGTAGTCAGTGAAAAGGTTGAAAAAAAGACAAGGAAACCAAAAGCTAAATTACCAGAAGTTTCACAATTACTGGTGGAGAATAATCCTCAGCCTGCCAGAAAAAGAAAACCTTAAATAATAAAAAAAACACTACGGTGTTTTTTTTCAATCATATGAAAGGATAATGATGCATAAAATAGCCAAAGAAAAAATGAGAGATGTTTTGATGTCAGGTGCTTTGGGCGATGCCTTTGGATACTTGATTGAATTTGATGATGTACCAAAGATTTATTATAAATATGGACCTTTGGGACTAAGATTGCATGCATTGCAAAAGAGACAAGAAATTGAAGTATCAGATGATACTCAAATGACCATGTTTTTACTGCAAGCAATGATGAATTCTCATGATTTTTTGATGCGAAATATTTATACTGAATTTAAAAATTGGTATGAAACACAGCAGCAACCATTCAAACCAATGATTTATCAACAGAAAAGTTTATTAAACGAAGAAGTGTTGTTCAAAAGACAGGCTCCAGGAAATACATGCATGAATGCTCTGAGCATGAATTCTCCTGGCTCTATTCAAAATAGAATCAATAATTCAACAGGTTGTGGCACCATCATGCGTGTTGCTCCTATTGCATTTTTGGATAAAAATATCCATGAACTATTTGAATTAGGTGCTAAGCAAGGAGCCATTACACATGGTCATCCACTTGCTTTTCAATCATCAGGATTTTTTGCTGTACTTTTGAATCAAATGCTTTTAGGTCATTCATTGGCTCAGTCTATGCAAACATCACAAAAGGCTTTACAGGCATTTAATGAAAAAAATGGTGTGCAATCTGATTTGAATCAATATTTAGATGTTGTACAAAATTATATGCATCAAGATAGCGTTTTGCCTGCTGATAAAATGTGTGATGTATTGGGAGAAGGTTGGCAAGCTCATCATGCTTTGGGAATTGCTCTTTACTCTGTTCATAAAATGAATGATTTTGAAAATTTGATTTTTTATTCTGCCAATCATCGAGGAGATTCTGATTCAACTTGTACATTGGCAATGCAACTTTATGCTTCTCAACATGATGTCACATATTTTGAATTGTATTTTGAAAAGCTAGATATTTTCGATTTATTAAAAATTCAAATAAAAAATTATCAACATTATCTAAAATTATGACAATAAAAAGCTGAGTATATTGACTTTATATTTAAAAAATATAAAAAGCTTGTTTCACAATGATTTAAAAATAAAATTGTGTTATTCTCAATGAGATTTTACTTCATTTAATTTGATCAATTGGTTCAAATTATAAATATGAACCAATCCTTGGAAGATCATATCAATCATTTTTCTGCTATAAAAATGAAGTTGTTTGAGTATTCTCCAAGATTTAAGGCTGGAGAAGACATGCTCTACTTTTATTCTTTTAGAAGACAATGCTTTGTTGTCTTCTTTGGTTTTGAGTTTGTCTTTTTTATAGGGTTTTTCATTTCTTTTAACAGGAGTTGTCACATTGAAATGGGTCAATCCAACATAAGCTTTGTCTGCCAGAATGGGCAAGGAAGTTTGAATTTTTTGTGACACATCTT
>JACCDV010829984.1_pt1 | contig 16327 bp, 13 predicted proteins | sample 7446131 | NCBI WGS metagenome assembly JACCDV01 (sample SAMN15323448, study PRJNA562643) | freshwater metagenome | isolation source: river surface water | place: USA:Blue River Watershed | collected 2017-08-17 | reverse complement strand
TATTAATCTTTCATATTTGCCCCTCTAAGAACACTAGGCGGGGCTAATTTCCACCAAGGCATATCGACTTCCCTCATAAAATAAAAACTAACTGAGACGAGTAGATAAGAGTTGAGTTCACCCATGATAAAGGGCATATTGATAAAGTCACATTGTTTTGTTCACATTTTTCAAAATGTAACTAACACTAATCCTGACCAATACTCACGCCAAATCATTCACCCTAATTCACATGTGTAACCAAATGCATAGTCATATCAACTTGCACCCTATTTTGAACATATTTTTAACTATGAAGTCGGATGCCATTTATATGCCTTCGTTTATATCGGCATCAAAATGTAGTAAAATAAGAAAAGAAGGTGCGATAATCCTTGCTAAGAGCACAGATTCAAGATTAATGGATACGATTAACCAAATGGCACTTCATTAGATGTGAGGGTGGAGTTTTGCCCCAAGTACCATCGTCCACCAAAACCTTCATAAACTACTTTTCCATCATTCAATGATGATAAAAAGTACTTTACTTCTGGATTTGTACTGCGAATCGATCAAAAAGCGTTGATCAAAAACTAGCATCAAATACTTCATTAGCATAATAAGCATGTAAAGGATTCAACATAAAAGACTGGCAAACTTATTTTTCCTAAACCTAGGAAGAGACATAATATCTGCGGTGTTTGTAAAGTATAATTTTCCAATTATTTTAAACATATAATTAGTGAGCAACACAAATCCAACTTAACAAACAACGATTATAGTAAATAGATTGTCCAAATATAAAAGAACTTCTAAGAATTACACCCTGTTAATGCTCCTGAATACCCCATTTAGATTATTAAAGTAAGTAAAAATCAAGAAACTTCACAATTACAAGCTGATAAAGTAAAACAAGATTATTAATAAAAAGTAGACTATTCTTTAGGAAATATTCATCAGTAAATAGAAGCATTTATCATAAGCAGTGACGACTAAAAATAATCAGTTGAATCCAAAGTTTAGAACCATCAGAAACAGCCTTCAACAAGTTCAAGAAGTGACTCACCTTCCAAGGAAAAAGTACAATAAAAAGATCACTAAAATGATTCTGACAGTGTCCAAATTATTAGTGTTAAAAAGCCAAAGTAATCTACGCCTCAAAAAAGCAAGAAGAAAAAGTCACAAAAGAGTAAGAAATCTAAACAAAAAAAACATAAAAAGAAGAAATCGGTTCGAAGTTCTTCATCATCAAGTGAAGATAGTGCCAATTAGGCTAATCAAAAGAAGCGAGGCTCTATTGGTAAAAAAGGTCCAGACCTCATGCCTTAAGTCAAAAGGCCGCTTTTCAAAAAGAAATAAACACCCACTACTTAAAGCAAACCTGTTCAGGTATTAATTGAAAAGTCACAAATTTAAAATCCACAGCCTGATGATGAAATGCAAAAAATACTCAATAATATTGTTGGAGGAATAAAGAGTTGCCCTCCCGCTCAGCCTAGAAGAAAATATCAGAAAGGCATTGATTCATCTGATATAAAAAGCTCTGTCATTGGCGGTAACCCTTTAGACCCCACAAACATATCATCTTCAAAGAGCGTTCTTAGCAATATTAAAGACAGCATAGTTAGCGATAAAAATCAGCAGTCTTCTTTGAAGCCAACTTAACCTTCTAAAAATACAAATGCAATAAAATCAAATTTACCTCTCCCTAACTCAACTAAACCAAACTCTATCTTATAGAAGCTTAAATAAAGCACTTTTAAGTAAAAATATAAAATAAGCTTATCCACCAAGAAACATATAAATTAAAACATGAAAGTCTCAAACACCAAGGTTGAAAAATATATCGATTTGGATAGCGAGGAGATTGTTTAAACAATCTGTGAGTAAAATGATAAAAAGAAAATTGAATTATAGCTGATTATGCGTTACGAGGAAAAGAAATTAGCCAAGCCGACTGTAGAAAATGCACGTACAGCTCCTCACGGCAAAATTGATGAAGTATAGGGGTAAAATTACATAACTGAGTGAATGTTAATCAACCTTGAAAAACCCTCAAATTAATTTTAATAATCAACCTGATTTTATCAAAAATACATTGATTCATGCTATTCTTTCAAAATCTCCCTGAATCAATCCTTCCAAAATGATATTATTAGATTGCTGATATTAGATTTTAACAATAATTTGTACTGTTATTCTATAGAACATGATTATATTTATAACATAGCATAGAATATATGAGTTCTAAACCCAAATAACGATCAAAGAAGAATATAGACGCAAGTGATGCACCAAATAGTAGCTGTGCGTCAATGGAAGACACTGAACTCGGTCATGTACTTATCTATTGACATTAGAAAATAAATGAGTTTATTAATGGAGGAATATATGCCATCATCTCGACCATTATCATGGTTTACTCATTGTTTTCCGACGACGTAAGGTAGGTTGCATTTTCTGCTGATGCAGATACAACCTTTTCTTATATCACTGTCGTCTGCATGATATACTATACTTTCGAAATCATTGTCTTCTCCATCTTCCAGGTAAATCTTATCTCACTTAGAAAGATTATTTCCTTAAATACTATTTCTGGCTTGATATCGTCAGCACCATTACAATGTCCTTCGATCTTGTATGGATCACTCAGTACCTGACTGGGGGTGGTAAGAACATTGCAAGCATTTCTCAAATTTCTCGGGCTTCCCGTGCAGCTAGGTTAGGAACCAGAACTGTTCGGTTAATCAGACTTATAAGAATGATTAAAATTATCAAACAAATGAAGGTTTTTTCTAAAACTTTAAATAAAGCTGAGGTTGAATAAGCTCCCAAAAAGTTGTCACAAAGACTTTCATCTATCCACTCTAAGCTTGCTTCCTTACGTAATATTGAAAAATTGAATTCTTTGAGACACATGTAAAAACTCCCGTCAAAAAGATGGAGTCTTATAAAATAAACAAACGGTTTAAATGTGATAGGAGAGCAGCCTAGAGACGATCTAATATCAATCCGATGTTTTCCTTTCAAGGAGAAGGATGCAATAGTTGATAAAGTATAAAGCTAGTCAAAACCTTCCTCCAGATCGATAAAGATTGCTCAACCTGCTCTGAAAATGGAGGAGTAAGTTAAAAATCAGGTAGTTATTCTTGAAAATATTCAAGAGTCGCCTAAAACTTAAAAGAAATGCAATTCAAATGATACCAACAAAAACTTTAAATAAAAAAAATCAGATAAAACCAGTAAAGATATCAACAATCCAAGTGACAATTAAATTGACATTCCTCCTGAGTCGAAAGTTGGATCTCGAGTTCAAGCCTAAATCCAAAAAAATGTCATCTTAATGATAATTATAATTTTAGTGAGCATTCCACTATTCGATGGGACAACCTGGTTCACTGCCTTATCAGTCTATGATAAAAGTTTCGAAGAGCCAATGTACTTTGTTAATAATTTCCCATCGAAATATCAACAATAGGCCAATCAATATATCGCTGATAGTAGTAGCTTCCTCAATCCGCTCATTTTCTTCACTGTCAATACTGCCTCAGTCAATGACACATACCCAGATAACTACAATTTAGGGACAACTGCAAACACTCTAATCTCTAGCCTTCGAACACAGGATTTAGATACCTATACTGGTGACGGATACACGATTGGGTTTGATATTTCAGCCTATAACAAGCAAACCTCCCTCATGAGTATTGGGAGAACTATCTTTGTTTGTATCCTACTCATCATCACCACTATGTTGTTTTCAAATGATCTAGAATTTGCAGCCATTGCTCCTCTTGAAGAAATGTTTGATACTGTTAAGAAAATTGCACAACATCCTTTGAACGCGCTGAGAGAAATAGAAGAAAAAAACCTTTGCATGGAAAATATTGATGAGGAGTATGCAGTTCTTAATACCGAGCCAAGAGTTCTACAAAATACTATCGTTAAAATTGGTTCCCTTTTAGCTATAGGCTTTGGATAAGCTGGGACAGAAATCATCTGTAAGGTTATTGAAGATCCTTCCATCATTAATGTTATGATTCCCGGACAAAAAGTTATGGCAGTATTTGGATTTTGTGATATCAGAAACTTCACTGATGCAACTGAAGTTTTGGAGGCAGATGTCATGGTGTTCGTGAATGAAATTGCTGCTATTTGTCATAGAGTGACATACGAACATCTTGGAAGCCCAAATAAAAATATCGGAGATGCATTCCTGTTAGTCTGGAAATTCGCCCAAACTGACTGCAAGGCGATAGAGAACGAAAATGAACTGACTTTATAGCTTTTGAAAACACCAAAAGTTAGTCAAACTGCAGATCTGGCTGTACTTGCATTGGTAAAGATGATAGCAGAGATAACGAAAGCAAAAGCCCTTCAAAAGTACAAAAATAATAAAGGATTACAAGAGAGAATTCCTAACTACGCTGGAGTTAAGATGGGATTCGGACTTCATGTGGGTTGGGCTATTGAGGGGCCTATTGGCTCTTAATATAAAATCGACGCAAGCTATCTTGGCTCGCATGTTCATATGGCTTCAAGGCTTGAGGGAGCAACCAAAGGCTATGGTGCAAGCATGCTTATTACTGGTTCTCTATACAACATCATGTCTAAAAATAAATCAAATCTAAGGCATATTGATCGTGTTATTCCAACAGGATAAACAGAAATAACAGATCTATATACTATTGATATTGTTCCCAAACATCTCTTTGAGGCTTCTGGAGTCAAGGAAGAAAAAGTTTTAGATGAAAAGGAGAAAAAGAAAGCAAAGGTTCGCCAAAACATCAACAGAAAAAAGCTTATCTAAGGAATCTTGAAAGAGAATTCAACAGATAGCTTATGGAACGATGAAGATATAAAGATCATGCAAGAGCCTTATACTCACAAATTCTATGAAGAGTGGGAAAAAGGATTTTCTCACTATATTGATGGAAACTGGTAATCAGCTCTTTCTTAATTGAACTGTGCAAAGAGCCTTGCACCTGGAGGATCTGATGGGCCAACTGAAAGTTTAATAAAGTTCATTGAGTAGCACAAATGCAAAGTTCCCGAGGACTGGAAAGGATATAGAGATTTCGATTGATTATTTTACCTTGTTCACTGCAATCCATATCTTAATTAATATAACTTGATAATCTTTCAAATTAAGGATATACTAATCAATACCTTGAGGGATAATATTTGAAAAATATTGTTAATGGTGGGTTGGATGTTCATTGTCAAATATAACAGTAAGGCAGTTACCTTCCTGTTGTCTGATATTATATATTTAATTATAACTAACCCTTCTGAAGTTCTATGAGTTTGCTAAGTTGCGCATTTCGTGCCAAAAAGAAACATCCCAAGTTTCAGCTGGTCGACCTCTTTCGATAGAAAACATCCTCCAAGATTAGCAAAAATAGCGAACTCCAATAAATCGATAAGTTCGCCGAATAGCTTTCAAAAACTATTGTCTCGTATCAAAAGATACAATTACTTTCGTGGAACGGCATACCAACATGTACGCATAGTGAGACCTAGGCATTAGACCCAAGATCTGGAAATACTTGCTTAAGTATATGCTCATCAATGATGCCGAACAGACCCTCAATAAAAAAAGACAAGAGTACGCCCAGCTTATAACCAATTACTGGAAGCCCGAGTGCTTTACAGAGGATGAGAAGAAAATATATCACACCATCGATGTCGATGTTAAAAGGATTGGTATCGAATACAATTCTATCTGTCGTAGTAACAATATCACGCAAAGCCTCAAGAGGATGCTTTTCATTTGGCACAATCGACACCCAGCAAGTGGATATGTCCAAGGGATGTGCGATATCTCAATGCCCTTTTTGGTTGTGTTTCTAGGAGAATATCTTCCTTTTGATTAATAGACAATAAAATTTAAAGTTGACCTCTAGAGCTTATCAGCTGATACTCTAGATTCGGTTTAGGCAGATGTGTATTGGTGCATTTCTAAGATGTTTTAGTCAGTTACCACCAACTACACCCAAGGATTCGATGGGCTAAGGCAAGCCTACTATAAAGTGGAGTAGCTCCTGTTCAAAATTGACCAGGAACTTTACTAGCACTTTAAAAAATAGAAAATAGATCTTTTTGCATTGTCTTTCCGCAATATTTCCACCATGCTTTTAAGAATATTTTCGCCTAGTGTTGGAATCCGCTTATTTGACACATATATCTCATACTAAGGAAACTATCCTGAACTAATGGTGTTTCTATTCATTGCGATTATATAGAAGTTTGCAAAGAAGCTTCTTGCCTGCAGATTCGAAGACTTAATGGCCTTTCTACAAAATCTGCCAACCAAAAAATGGAGCTTTAACGATCTATAGATGCTCATTGCTTAGGCCTACTGCTATCAAAAAATTTTTAGCGAAAAGCAATGAATGCCATTTTTATATCGTCTATTTGCTCTATCATCAACATTTATTAATTCTTTTTCTTGATATTATGCAAATGATTTTCAGGTACTTGGATTTCTAATAATAAAATTCTTAAGTTATAATTTATATTTTAAATAATCGACTTTAATGCGATTAATAACTATCATCTGCCTTCTCTTGTCGGTCTCGAGCCTTCACCTTCGCACAGTCCATCAGGTTTAAAGCAGCTAGTAATTGAGAAACCTTTTGCAAGCAGTCTTGTCGAAGACCAAAAATATTAATGAATCAATCAATCGCAATTTATCCTCATTAAATCCTTATAATCAGCAAGAAAGAATATCTTCTTTGGAAAATATCATATTTTCTTCAAGAGGGTAGCTTTTGGACCTCTATCGCACTTCTTCCCCTCCTCAAAATTCATAACAATATTACTGTAAATCCATTCCTTAAAGTCTTCAAAATGACATAAAAGACACATTAAATGCAATTAAGAATGATTCTCAACACATAGCTCAAATACCACCGATCAACAGTACAAATAATTCCCTCAACGGTATCTCGTCATCAATAAGTTCGACAGCTCAGTAACTTAGCAACGATTTGAATAATCCCGCAGTAATAATCAACTCATAACCCAAATAAATAAATCAAAATAATTATCTAGCTGACAAATGGGTCTATGGAAATTAAACTGTAACGAATTTAAATACACAAGCTCAATTAAAAGTTGGGGAAAATTATAATGTTTGTCCAATATAAAAACCTGTTGTTGATGTTAATGGGAACTGTATGAGTTGTGACAATAATTATGATGTAGGAAGAAAGTAATGTATTAATTGTGTTAATTATGATGAGACTGCACATAAATGCAACGATGTAACACCAAATAGGAATGATACAGGCGGAATTAATACAAACACTGGAGCCAACAATAATACCACAGGTGAAACGAATTTGACCAACAACAGCACCAGTGGAGTTAGCAATAACACCAATAATACAAACAAAGTAAACTAGACTAATAATAATGCAACTAATAACGCAAGCGGAATCAGCAACAATACAAGTGGTACCAATGGGACCAATGGAACCAGTAATAACACAAGCGGTACTAATGGAACCAGTACTAATTCAAGCTTGTCCAGCAATACAAGCGGTGCAGGCACAACCTCAAACGGAACAAAAGAAGGAAACACAAACTCGACTCAAAATAATACTAATTCTAATATAATACCTAATATTAGAGTAACAAATTCCAATAATTTGGCGAACCTATTACTTCCTTCAAATACAACAATACAAGACTACAAACAGTCTCTTCTTCTTAATGCATCAAACTCAAATCTTCTCCCTTGTCCTATTTCCACCCCTTTTTATGATGGCACCGCCTGTATTTCATGCTCAAATAATCAGTACTTTTCTTCCTCAGCGCGTGTCTGCCTTACCTGTCCAACTAGCCAAATATATAATCCTTCTACGTTCCATTGCTAAACAACATCATTTTACTCAAATCCATTGGTCAAACAATGGACATCAATAGGAACCCCATCCTCTGAGATACTGAGTCAAATAAAGAAAAAATCCACTTAACAAAATTCTAAACCTTGCCCTCAAGAAACTCCTTTTTTCGACGGAAGTAAATGTATCAGTTGTTCAGGGGCAACCCCAATATTTTCATATGATTCAATGAAATGCACAAGCTGCATATCCCCAACGATTTTTGACCCGAACATTTACAGCTGTACAAGCAGACAACGCTTGCAAACTAATCCCGCTACAGCACCTAACCTGATTCTCTAAGGCCGATCTCTCAATGAATGGAAGACCATTTATTTTAACGCACAAACTGCAGATCCATAAATAGCAGATTGCCCTACTGTTAAGCCATATTTCGACGGAGTAACCTGTATTAACTGTCCACAATAGAAGCTTTACTTTAACATACAGTACCATAGTTGCCAAGCCTGCCCGGAAGCAACAGCTTATGACGCCTAAGTCAAATAATGTTTAAGCACTTCTGGGAATATTGTAACCCAAACTCCAAGCATTCTCAAAATGGCGGCTGGAATTTTTGCTTGATAATATTCAACAATCATATTCATTCAATCATTATACTAATTCTTGCTGCATTTGTCTTAAATCTTATGTGTATTTTTGTGCACTGCTAAGGTATTAAGATGTTGTCTACAGTATTTTCTATTGCTTTGAAATCGGTTTCTATGGCTTTCCGAGTTCATTAAGTAAAAAGCTTTTAATAGCCTTTTCATACTCAATTAGCATCTCAGTTTATCTGATTTTTGATTTGAGCTCAGCAAAGGTCGCTTGCTGAAAGTGCTAATGCAGTAAATTTTATTCCTAATTCTATCTATAATCTGAAGTAAAAGATTTCTTATCTTACAAATAGCTCTCTTGAAATCCCGAAAGTATTTTTATTCGTGTCTCCTCTGAAGATTTTCTTGGAACTTGCCTCGCACTTCCTTGTTAATTCATTTGATTTATAATATTCACGATATTAAGATTAAAAATGAAGGTAAGAGCCCTGCTTTTTCTGGCGATCATTACAGTGATTGCTTGTTCGCAAAATAACATTTCATAATTGAAATACACATAAGACATTGAAGTATTCAAAAAAGATAATATGCGAGGAAGAATGTAGCTATTATTGGGTTGTTGGCTTTTGAGTCGATAATACGATTCCAACACAGCAGACTAAAATTATCAACTGAGCCTCATAAAAAAATGTATGCAAAAGATTACACGCAAAGACAGTGTGGTGAAGGTAACAGCTTTGATTGGTAAGAATATGACTGTGCCTAAAAAATATGAAGATATTGTAACAAAAGAAGAGATTTCATAGATTATTATTGGGAATTTGTAGGCAAGCGACTTTGATAAGATGTTGATTGACTACATTAGAAATTATTAGAAAGATATTGGGAGTATTGAAAGAGGGAAATAAGGTGAGAGTTTGAAGAAGAAGATTGATGAGGAAATCGCTAAGAGGCAAAGATACTATTTTGGAGTCATACCTGCTAACTAGTTCACTCACATGCTCATACTGATGTTTATTGCAATCTTTATGGTGGTAATTTGCACATGCTGGAAAAACTACAATCGCAACAAACAGCAAAACGAGGAGAAACAAAAAGAAGGATACTTTTAGTAACATAAGCATAACCATAGTTTTACTAAGCTTTCGAAACCGAAAACATCTTGATCATTTATATGATGAGCTAATCATTTATCCCCAAGGCTTGATTTGACCATATTGACCACTGAAAGCTCATTGTCCTTCCAAACTCCATAAATAATAGAATCGTCTTTGTAGAATATGCCTTCACCATGGAATTTATCCTCCTTAAATGTGCCTTAGTATCTTTAACCGTTTTAGAAATATTGCGTACCTTTGCCGTCAAACATTCCGTTATGCCAATTTCCTTAGTACTAACGATTTCCCCCTTCTCTGTAGAGGACTCCCCATCCGCTCTGAACTCCATCCTTAAAGTCGCCCTCGTACCAGCTTCCATCACTCCACCAAAAGGTTCCTCGTCCATTTCGCTTCCCTGCCCTAAACTCCCCTTCATAAACATTACTTTATTTGCCAGTCCAATTATAAATTCCTCTTCCTTCCTTTTTATCGAACTTAAACTCACCAAGATAGTAATCTCCTGTGGCGAAATAGAGTTATCCTTGGCCTTAAAGCTGCCCATTGTGGAAGTCGCCATAAATGATTTTATGAGTTGTCTTGAAATAGCAGATACCTTTTCCATGAGGCCTGTCAATTTTGGTTTACCCGATGTATGCAATCTAGGCATTTTCGAAAAATTTGGGAGCGTTAAAGGATGGCTCAACTCCAAGGACTACTGGTGAACTATTTTTCACTGTTAATAGTTCCTTTAGTCTTAGCTAAATTGTTCTTAGTTCACGACTTATGAATCCAGTCTCATAGTTTAGGTCGTCAAGATAAAACTGCGTCTTTTGTAGCATTTTTTCTTCAGAACTTTCATCTATCTCGAGTTTAGTGCTCATCCGCCCAATAAGAAGATTTAGAGTTTTATTCATTTCGTCAATAGACTTGAATTTGCATGTTTTGATTTGTTCGAGAGAATTTTATGTAAATAACACTGATTATTTTTAGGTGTGAAGCTAATTTTTCTTCGAGATATAGCTTTTAATGATGGTTGAGTAGCTCTCGTGAAAATCAGTAAGAATTTTCAGAAGTTACTCGTACGATTAATCGATTCTTCGAATCAAATCAGAAAGCTAATCTTTCTTGAAGTCTTTACTAAACGCACGAAGACAGTGCTCCATAAATTTGTTGATCTCAATTGAGTCATGATTTTTATGCGATCCGTGAATGGTCAAGCAAATCGAGCAAATAAGTCCTCTGTCTTTGCAGTTTGAGTCAATGCAGACAAAGGTTGGATTTTGGCCATGAGAATGGCAGTTGTAAGGCTTGATGAACTCTTTAAAGCTTTTGGAAAAATGCTGTACTTCTACTTCGATGGACATGATTTGTATAACTTTAATTTAATGATATTTTATTTTACAAAGTTTAATTGAATTAAAGAGCTCAGCTAATAATAATAGTTAGCCCAGAAATTTAATCAAGAAATAATTATATTCGTAAGGCAAGGTCCCAAATCAAATAGTTAGACATGAACTTCAAATACAATTCACCTATATGCATATTTTGATATGACTTGCCTTGATTTACGCTTGACCAATATTCTAAATTATGGATCTTTGAAGTTAATTAAATTTTATAATAGAATGTCCTTGACTCTTCAAACCACACACGGAAATATAAAAATATAGCTCTTTTGCTAGGTTTGCCCTAAAGCTTGTAAGAACTTTCTCTCCCTAGCCGCAAGCTAATATTATAACAACACTGTTTTCCATCGAAACATAAAAGGTAAGCAGATGAATATCTAAGGTTTCATAATCCAAGGAGGCGATCCAACAGGCACAGGCAAATAAGGATAAAGTATTTACGGCAAACCTTTTGAAGACTAATTCGCGGAAAACTTGAAACACGATAAAAGAGGAATTGTATCAATGGCCAATAGCGGGCCAAACACCAACGGCAGCCAATTCTTTATAACTTACAATAAAATCTCAAAGCTAAACAAACAGTACACTGTTTTCGGTAGAGTAATGCCTGCATAAATTAGGTTATTGACGGCTTCTAAGCTCTCGACCTGATGTAAAGATAGCCAGTCGATGGAAATGATAGACCTCTAAACGAAATAAAGATTCATAAGATCATCATTCATGCCAACCCTATCGCTGATAATGAACAATTATGATTTTGTCCTATCTTTGAATATATATAAAACAGTAAAGGAAATACTCTAAGCTTTGTCAAATTATATAATGATTGTTTGTGTCAGTTGTATTAATCAACTCTATAATAAAATTAATGGCGTTTGTTTTTAGAGGTGAAAAACCTCAGCCAACGGCGAAGATTAATCAAGTGGTTGGACCAGGCTCATACAACTTTGATGTCCAACGCTAGAATAAAATCCCTAAAGCCTTTGTTCCCTTCGGCAGTATGGAGCCAAAATCAAAGTAAAACACAAATCACCCAACATCATTGATTGGCCCTGGCTCCTACAATATTGATGTGCAGCACAGCGGATAAAAGATCATAGTCTCAAGTGAAACAGAAGATATCAAGATACTTTAAATCTCAAGGCCGCATCCTGTATTCAAATCAGGGGTTGTTCGCTTTGGATAAATTAAAGAAGAACTTATCACGCCTGGGCCTGGCTAATAGTATTTATACCTTTATGTAGCAATCAAAAAGGATTGGAAGTGAGACCAAAAGCTATGAGTACAAATACAACAGCAAAGCCTAAAATATTATAGCATTTGATCAATATCAATCAGTATCAATCTATTCCCTCAATACCTTCAAATATACACGCTTATGGCTACAATTAAAATGAAAGCAATGAGCTTTAACTCAACTAGCCCCCAATATAATATTTTAAAGGTGAAAAAGAAGATAAAGTTGGCCCTGGACAATACAATCCTACTGAAATGCAAGTCAAAGCCCGAGGTATATCTTGGTCCCAGCCTAAAGCTAAGAAGCTCTAAGAGCCAAAAGTAAATGTTAACGTTGGTCCTGGCTCATATGAAGCAACATCTATTAATCCATTATACAACTACAAGCCTTCCTCCAATTTCGCCAGTAAGACCATGAGAACAATGGACCAAAGGAAAGGAGCCGTTGTGAACTAGCAAAAAGTTGTCGAGTAAAAAATTGAAAATCAAACAGAAAGTCGAATTTTCTCATAGAAAGCTCCACCGTCAACACAGCTTGATTCCGATTAAGATAGCTAGTACTAATACATTGATGATACAACTCCAGGGCCAGGATCTTACCTTTAGATTTCCAAAGTCTCCAAGCCAAAAGCAGGAAAAACTGCAACCACTTTTGGTGGAAGTAAAAGATTTGAAGGCAAAGCAGTATAAAAAATCCCAAAGACTAGTCTTGGTCCTGGAAGCTATAACGTAGGATTTAATTTCGGTAAGAAGACCAAGAGAACAAAAAAAATTTAGCCAAAACCTGATGAGTTAAGGTGTCCTTCCATTATTAATACTAATGTAAAGATTCCAGGACCAGGCTCATATGAGCCTAGAAACACAATGTAAGACAAGTTGATTTACAAAATTCAACGAGGATATCGTGGACAGTTTGGCTCAACTGAAGTGAGAAGTAAAGATCCCTAAGAGGACGAGAAGCCAGGACCAGCTTCTTACAACCCAGCATTGATAGGTGATGAAAAAGAAGTTAGTGCTGCATTTAAATCCAAAATTGAGCGTAAGTTCATTGACGATAAAAAAGTTTAGCCTGGAGTTGGCAGCTATAATCTTATCTACAGTGATATTGCAACCCGAGTCATCAAATAAGAAGAGTAAGACCCCGACCTAATTATCAAAAAGCCTGGCTTCGGCATAGGAGAGGCAAGATTCAGAGACCACCCTAAGCAAGAGTAATAATACGATGACGACGACATAATAAAATAAATCCAATAGAAGCATCGCTAAGAGAGAAAAATGAAGATGCTTAAAAATAACAGTGTATTCAAGAGTAAATAAGCAAGATTCAAAGATCCAAAGGGAGCCATCCCTGGTCCAGGGTCATATTACGACGGAGAGTAAGACTATTGGAATAAAAGGACATATAATATTCTATTCGCAGACATATGATTTTTGTTAACTAATAGTTTATTATATTTAGTTGTATGAATAGAGATTTTAGCTACTCGAACACTCACTCCAATAATCTGCATCCAAATACTCTGTCCAATAGGTTCCAAGAAGATTGGAATATACGCTCACCAGAAACAAAGAATAATATTGAGTCAGATCTCTACATTTTCAACGGAGACATGCCTGTCAAAGATATCTATCAGCAATAAAATACTCATAAACCTAATCTTGCATTTGTTCCTCCGAAAGTTAGTAAGAGTCCTTCTCAAAAAGCATTTCCAATCATTTATAATACTTATAACTAAGGTGGCTTGGAGCGTCAAAACAAATTTTAGAATATAAATTCAAATCCTTTATTTAAAATCAATAGAAATCAATTTAATGAGCATGAAGAATTCAATTAACGAAGCCATTCAAATATAAGTTAAAAATCAGATAATTATCATCGAGAAGAATCGCAAAATTAATTTCATACCTTCCAACGGATTCCTTAAAATGAGCCTCAAACAGCTAAATTTCTCAACCTGCCTTAAAAGAGTGGAAGCTATTATGTGTCTCATTAGCAATACAATCCCCAGTAGCAACGATTTTAAAGCAAACCAATACAAACACAAATAAATTACCAACCTCAGATACCAGTCAACGCAACAGTCATCCATCCACCTATGAATACTCTTTCTCACAACAAAAGCACAAGCAGAATAATCATCTCTAACCCCATCCCGAAACCAATATTTCAATAGCAAAACCTAAGATTAACTCCCTCCTATACATAAGAAAAAGCAAGACTCATTCAAATACCTCAGTAATAATATGAAAGATATGTCGACCATCTTTCCCAATGCAGAAGAAATCAATAGTAAAACATTTCGTTAAAAAATAAAGCATAATAACTCATACAAAAATAAAGATTTTATTGGTAATAAAACATGACTCTTCGCTAATAAAACAAACGCCTTCGTGATCTTGTTACCCATTTCTAAAAAAGATAAAAAGAACTAATAAAAAAGAACGAAGAGCGGGCAAAGCAATTTGACTAACAGACAATAAAATACCGCGAATCAACTCTCCAATAATTTATACTCTTGATGTAGAGGTATAAGTTATAATTACAGAAAAAGAAATGATATTTATTTCACTCTTTATATTCTAAAATAGAACGAAATGGAAACAAATAATGAAGAGATATGTTTAAGTATTTCTCCATAATAACTAAATAGCATAGAACATAGTTTGAAACAAAGAGAGAATAGTTCTAAGAAAAAATCGTTAGATAAACGGCCGAGCTTTAAGATTAAAAATATCAATAAGGATATTAATGCCTTCAATAAAGATTAAAACAGTCTTGTCTAAATGCTCAATAACTACTTGCAAGATGTTGAGAAGAACCTTTAGATTATTGATGAAATCTGCCAAAAAAGAAGAATACACTTCATATGCGAACTCAAGAATAAACTCACATTTGAGGAATACAAAACATTTTTAAACAATTTATAAGTCTATAAAGCTGTGGAGGGTGCCAAGCTGCAATAATAAGGTAAGTTTCACAACTATCATTACATCATAATATAAGGAAGAATCGGGGCATATCGCTAGAAAAAAGTAAAAGATGAGGAAAAGGACTATGTTGAGGCCTTTTAATATGAAGTGGGAGAAGTATTACTTTCAAATCCCTTACAAACTCATAAATATAATCCTTACACTGTCAAAGTCAAGAAAAATTCACTTCTCTTTCGTTTCAATGAGGAAACTTATGCTAAATATATCAAAAGAGTCCATCAAAAAGAAATAGATGAGCTTGCTACCTTACTCTGCCATACTCTTCCATTTCGTGCAATTTCCGGCAACTAAATGAAAAAATACATACCTTACTGTTCGTTTAGACGTTATAACTATAATGAGCTCGTATATTGTGAAGGAGACTCGATTCGTCAGCTTTTCTTGATTTTAAATGGATAGGCAGAAATAGGGTTTTAAACTGAATAGTCCCATTTTAAAGATAAAAGAATGGTTAAATCTATTACACCAAATCTATACAGAGTAAACCACCAGGCTAACGAGAAAAAGGAAGTGAAGATTGTTCGAGTGGGTAAGAAGTAGTTATTTGGACTGTAGGCTTATGATGTTTTCAAGTAAAATTACTACTAGCATCATGTTAGAGTGGTATCTGATGTATTTAAAGTGTTATCGATCGGGCTTGATGTTCTCTACGATATTTAGATGGAAAATCCCACCTTGAAGGACAATCTACTGTCTTATATTAAGAAAGTTACAGGCATTCATCATAATCTGTTTGAGAAATCACAAAAACTTAATATTGATGCCCCTATCAAAAAAAAGAAGAAGAAAAGAAAAAACAAAAGAAAAACTTAAATTTCACTCTAATGGTGGGGCTTAGCAGAAAAGTTAGAAGGCTCAAAAAGATACAGACTTCCTACACCGCCACACAGTCAATCTCAAACAGCTCTAACAAGAAAATAGCCTCTTCAACTTCAAAATCGGACCAGCAAAATAGACTATTTTAAAAGAAGACTCTTTGAGGACGAAATGGAGGGACTGTAAGAGCTATAGAAAGAAAATGATGAGCATAATTATCCACAAGTATTGATCCCGAAATTGCAAAAAGTCAAAATAAAAATGATTAACCCGAAGCCCAAGGTAATAAACAACGCTTAGAAGATCAAAAAGAAATTAGTGGAATACGCCAAAAATGGCGAAATTTATTGTGATCAGCT
>JACCDV010116359.1_pt1 | contig 16330 bp, 17 predicted proteins | sample 7446131 | NCBI WGS metagenome assembly JACCDV01 (sample SAMN15323448, study PRJNA562643) | freshwater metagenome | isolation source: river surface water | place: USA:Blue River Watershed | collected 2017-08-17 | reverse complement strand
CGGGCGGCAGCGGCAAGCGTGGGCAGCAGAAGCAGGGTAAGAAGAAGTAACCCTTCTCCCTGGTACGGCCGGAGGCGAGCGATAGCTTGCCTCCGGTTTTTCATTTGCCAGGGGGCGCTCCTACCGCCGGTCCCGGCTGGTCGGGCGTTTTTTGTTTCTGGTATACTAGCCGATACTTGTCCGTTTTTTATTTATGAACGTATGCCAGCGAAAAAGCCCCTAAAGCAAGCCGCTCCCGCCAAAAAAGCGTCGGCGGTCTCCAAAAAAACCGTGCGAACGGTGGTGTCTACCCCAAAGCCGTTAAAAGAGAAACGGAAGGACTACGGAAAATTATCACTCGCGCTTCACAAGAAATTGAAGGGTAAGCTCGAGGTGGTCGTAAAAGGCAAGCTCGAAACCCGTGACGAGTGGAGTACGATGTACTCGCCTGGTGTTGGTGCGGTGTCGTCGTTTTTGGCCAAGCAGCCAGAGGAAGCGCGGAACTACACGATGAAAGCGAACACCGTAGCGGTGGTGTCTGATGGATCGGCTGTTCTCGGGTTAGGTAACTTGGGCGCCATTCCCGCGTTGCCGGTGATGGAAGGGAAGTGTGCTATTTTCAAAACCATGGCCGGCATTGATGCCGTGCCGATCGTGCTTGATACCCAAGACCCCGAAGCGATCATCGCGACCGTCAAAGCGATCGCGCCGACCTTCAGCGGCATCAATTTGGAAGACATTGCCGCCCCGCACTGCTTTATGATCGAAGAGCGGCTCAAGGCAGAGCTGTCGATTCCCGTCATGCATGACGATCAGCACGGCACCGCCATTGTCGTATTGGCCGGTTTAATTAACGCTGCCAAGGTCGCTGGAAAACCTTTGGCCGACCTCAAAGTGGTGATCGTGGGGGCTGGGGCCGCGGGCCGGGCGATCGCGCTGCTCCTCCTATTATCCGGTGTCACTGACATTATCGTGACTGACCGGCAAGGGGCGCTCGTCAGTGGTCGCGGAGATCTGTCGGGGTATAAAAAGGACCTGGCGGCGCTGACGAACCCGCGCCAGGTGAGCGGGGACGTGCTGACGGCGGTCACTGGCGCGGACGTTTTGATTGGGGTATCAGGGCCAGGCACGGTCGCTCCGGTCCATGTAGAAAAGATGGCCGAAAAGCCGATCGTGTTTGCGCTCGCCAATCCCATCCCAGAAATTTTGCCCGAAGACGCCAAACGCGCCGGTGCCTTTATCGTGGCGACCGGACGGTCTGATTATCCAAACCAGGTCAATAATTCACTCGCGTTTCCCGGCATATTCCGGGGCGCGCTGGATAACCGGGTGCTTAAAATCACCGATGAGATGAAATTGGCAGCGGCTCGCCAGTTGGCAGCGCTCGTGAAAACTCCTACTCCGGACGAGATCATTCCGTCGGTCATGACGCCCGGGTTGGTAAAGGCAATCGCCAAAGTCATCAAGTAGTGGCCGGGGTAGCTTAGGGAGTCCGCTGTTTTCGGTAGTGGTTCGAGAGGCGGCGGTACGGCGCGGAATTCCAGGAGATGGTGGTGAGAATAACTCCCAACATACCGGCCGCGATAAAAACCAAGGCAATCCCCCGGCTTTCGCCGGTGCCGAACCAGTCGCCGATTAACGACACCCCAGCCCCGGTTGTCATGAATGGAATGAACACGAAGTGAGTCAGTGGTCCAATCAAAAACGTGGTAATCGGCGTGGCTGCCGATTCTACGCTTTGGGAGAAGCCAAACACCCGGCCCTGCCGTTCAAGCGGGACAATATTTTGGATGACGGTCTGTTCGGCGGCTTCCGCGATCGGAAACAGCAGCATCCACATGAACATACCAAACGCGAGCAGAACGATTGATGGTTGGATCGGAAATACGATGCAGGTAGCCCAGGAGATCAGGTTCACGATCATGATCGTGCGAAGTGGCCGCTCACCGACGCCCCATTTAGCTACGATGGTGCCGCCCGCGATCATGGCAAAACTCATGACGCCAAGGACGATACCCCATGTTTTTACCGACACGAGCGATAGTCCGTATATGTCCATGAGCGCCATAAAGACGCCGCCCAAAAAATTATTGAACGTGTGAAAGAAGATGAGTGCCAGCAGGCCAGGAATGCCGACAATGATCGCGATGGTGCCGCGCAGGTCAAGGCGTTTGGGTGCATCATGCGGTGTATTCGTATCGGGTTCAGGAATATGAATGCTGAACACTAGGTGCGCTAGGACGATGAGGAGTACGGCGATCGCTGAACAGAGCGCGGTCCCTATGCCGAAAAACCCGATCACCAGTCCGCTAATGACCGAGGTGATCGCAAACCCGAGGCCTTGGGTGGCGCCGACCAGGCCGTTGGCTTTATCGCGATTGTTCGCAAATAGAATGGTGACGCTCGTCGAGAGAGCGATCATGCGCAAGTTGCCGAGCACGGTTCCTACCATCAGAATGCAGACCAAGGTCCAAAACAGCGGAGAGTCAGCCTGGGCCAAGGTTTCCGATGGAAGGGAAAAATACAGGACCGTACCGATCACATAGGCGATCAAGGTGCCAAAGCTCGAGAACAGCATGGCGGTCTTCTTTTTGTGGTGATCGACCAAGCCGCCAAAAAACACTGCCCCGATCATGTTGGTAACGGTAAAGATACCGGCAATCAGTGAGGCCGCCAGCACCGAGCGGGTTTCGAGAATTACCCAGAACGTAAGCGCGAACCAGATGAAATTTGTGACAATGGTGGCGGCAAACGTGTTGGCCAAAATCCGGTAAAAGATCGGGTACGGGTGTTGCATAGGGTAGTAAAATCCAGCATATCACGGAGTTTTGAAAGTAGGCCGGTTTCTGGTATCCTACGGGAACTTCACGCGCATGCGCGTAAGTGAAACGGAGACGTGGCTGAGCTGGTCGAAGGCACCTCACTGCTAACGAGGCAGGGGCTAACACCCCTCGGAGGTTCGAATCCTCTCGTCTCCGCTTGAACGAAATAGCGCCCTCCGGGGCGCATATTTTGTAAGCGGAGACGAAGCAAGTAAACAGTTTTGCTTGCGTGAGGATTCGAAAGCCGGAACGATGCCAGAGGCGAGTGAGGCGGGGTCGCAGAAATTTGCGGAGCAAATTATCTGTGACCGAATCCTCTCGTCTCCGCAAAGAACGAAGTGAATAAGGTGACGAGAGTCGCAGCCTTGCGGAGCAAGGCGTGGCGAGATTTAAACTCCTCCATCACTACGGTAAAACCAGCGACCCACTGGACCGCTGTGTTTTTAAAGTAAATACCGCAGCTTCTAAGCGGCATTTTTGTGCGAGATTAGAATTTGTTCATTTTTAATGATTGTATTCCTGCCACAAAATGTCAGGAATAAATAACCAAACCATGCAAAAAATTAAATTTAGTATATAAATACTGGTTTTATTGGTATAATATCTGTTTAGCAGGATTGAAGTAATCATATCTGTGCGACGTATGGCGACAATTCCAAATCCGGCGAAGGGATTCCATTTAGAGATCAAGATCTTGTACGATATCGAAAAGCAGCTAGAGGTAGCGTTACCAAAAATGGCTGAAGCGGCGACGGATCCAGAGTTAGCCGAGGGGTTTTTGCAGCACTTGCGGGAGACGGAACAGCAGTCAAAACGGCTGGAGCAGATCTTTGACATGCTCGGCATGCCTCCGGAAAAACACACTATGGAGGGGATTAGGGGGATCATCGCTGACGGTACGGTGATGGCAAATGCCGATGCGCCGGACGCGCTTCGTGATGCGAAAATCGCTGGTTCGGGTCGGGACGTGGAACACTACGAAATGGCGTGCTACATGAACGCCATAGAAGAAGCGGGGGCGCTTGGCTTGACCGATGCGGTTTCGCTGCTCGAGGAAACGCTCAAGGAAGAGCAAAATGCTGACCAGATACTCATGGCGGCGTTACAGAAAAATTTAGCCCTTGCGGGATCAGAAGCCGCAAAAGACCCGGCTGCCGGGTAAGCGGTGCCGGTCTAACACCGGGTAGTGAAAACGGCGCGAAAATGTTCGACGCCGTTTTCACTACTTCCCAATAAAAATTTCCATGGAGCCTACGTTACTGCCGCGCGCATTTTATCTAAACGAAACTACCGCTGTCGCCCGGGCGTTACTCGGTATGGTGGTCGTTCGGGCTGATACCGAAGGGGTGGTGGCGGGCGTGATTACCGAAACAGAGGCGTACCTGCCGTACGATGATCCGGCTGCGCATGGGTTTATTGGGCGGACCCAGCGAAACCAAAGTATGTTTCTGGACGGTGGCCATGCGTACATCCATACGCTCCGCCAGTACCCGCTCCTTGATATTGTCGCGGAACCGGCTGGGGTTCCGGGTGGGGTATTGATTCGGAGCCTTATGCCGATTGCGGGCGTGCCGCTCATAGCAAAGCGGCGCGGAATCACGGACGGCGACATTGATCCGGTCCTCCTTACGAACGGGCCGGGGAAACTAGGCCTCTCGCTTGGGTTAACGCGGGCGTTGGATGGGGTGGATATGACCACAACTACCGCCGGGTTATTTGTCGTTGATATCGGAATCCGGCTTGCTGCCGCGGACATTCTGGTGTCCAATCGAATTGGTATCACCAAAGCGGCTGACGCACTGTTGCGGTTTCGGGTGTTGCCGACATTAGTGCGCGAAGGCGAGGAGGAGTATTTCCGCAGGCTCGGGAACTACGGCGCGAAGGGCGGTATGGGCTGATCCCATGGTGGCACCGGTCGTGATCACATCGTCGCAGAGAATGATCCGCTCAAATGAGGCTAGTCGTTTGGCGTGCGCGGCTTTGCCGGTAAATGCAGCGGTCGGGTTCTGGTGCCGTTCGTACCGGTTGAGGGAAGTTTGCGGGGTGGTGTACACGCGCCGAGCCAGGCTGCGCGGCACGTGGGTGGTGGGATACGGCAGCGGGCCAAGGCATTCCAGCACGCGCGCTACTTGGTTGTACCCGCGTTCGCGTTCGCGCTTGGGGTGTAAGGGGACGGGAATGATGGCGGTAGTCCGAGGCGGCAAGGTGGCGAGCCAGTGGGTCAGGGCTTTGCCTAACAGGTGGGCGGCTAACCGGGAGTGTTCAAACTTAACTCCGGCGATCGCCGCTTGCACACATGGATCATGGTAATCAAATAACGTCACTACGGAACCAAAGCGACGGGGTGTTAATTTTGGAACCAGCGAGCGGTCGGGCAGGGTGCGTAGGAGTTGTTCGTGCGGAGTCGGCGGATACATGAGATCGAGGATGCGCTCTCCTATATACATATGTGTTTCCAGTATAGCGCGTGCGGTGTGGTATGATGCAAAAAAGCGTTCATATGTGGTTCTCTCGTCTTTTTTCCAAAGCTGCGATGGCGTCCACGCAAATGGGTGAGCGGTTCGTTGGCATTGATATCGGATCATCTTCGATCAAGGTGGTCGAGTTACAAAGTCGCAATGACGTGGTGACTTTGACCACGTACGGGGAGCTGCAGGTCGGTCCATACAAAGACGAGCAGCCAGTCGGACGGGCAGTGGCGCTGCCTCCTAATATTGAGCGACAGGCGCTCATTGATGTGCTCCGTGAATCAGCGGTAAAAGCCAGGCGGGCAGTGTTTGCTATGCCGCTCTCGTCTAGTTTCGTGACGGTGCTTAGCCTCACGGCTGAACCAGACGAAGACATCAGCGCCCGGGTGCGCGTGGAGGCACGGAAATATATTCCAGTGCCGATCTCTGACGTTACGTTGGATTGGGCAGAAGTGGCGGTCAATGCCAACGACGCTGCTACGTCCCGAGACGTGCTGCTGGCTGCTATTCAGAATGATGCGCTCAATCGGTTTACGACCCTAATGAAGTCAGCTGAATTCCCTGGGGCTCCGACCGAAATCGAATGCTTTAGCGCGATCCGGGCCACTTACGACCCTACCGAAGAACGGGTAGCGGTAATCGATATCGGCGCCCAAGCTACTAAACTGTACATTATAAATAACGGCCTGTTAGAGCGGGTGTACCGCGTTCGCGCTGGCGGCTTGCTGGTGACTGAAGCCTTTGCCAAGGAAGCCAATCTTAGCTTCGCTGATGCCGAAGGCTTAAAGCGGACTGTGGTTCCGGGCGATCAGCACTACGGATTAGTGCAAAAGGTGATGGCCGATCAGTTTGCGCGCGCCACCCATGAGCTGCGGCAGGTGATCACCGATTATGAAAATCGTACCGGTGCTACGATTGCAACTATTTACGCTATTGGTGGCGGTGCGCTGCTGCCGCAGATCGATGGATTCCTCGCTAACCAATTCAATCGTTCCGTTAAACGAGCCGACCCATTTAACAAAGTTGCGTATCCTGCGTTCATGGAAGACACCATGAAGGAAATTGGTCCCTCGTTTGCGGGGGCGCTCGGAGCAGCGCTTCGTGCCTTTGAGTAACCCTGTCCACAGTTGGCGTTGGATGAGAAGGGGAGTAACCGCCTATAATGCCATCATAGGCTATGCCAGAACCTGTTAACAGCTCCTTTATACCGAAGCGCAATCCAGCGCAGCCGGTCCGCCGCCGTTCTGTTCGTAAGGACAGTTTTTTTACCCTAACACTCGTCAGTACGGCATTAGTCATTGCTGCTCCCATTGCGTCTGGTGCGGTATTTATCTACCAGAAATACTCGGAACGACTCTTTGCACAAGCGGTGGCTGAACTCGATCAGGAGATCGTCGGCTTTCGTCACGCTGATTTACTTGAGGTGCAGGAATTTGACCAGCGGCTGCGAGCCACCGAGCAGATCATCAACCAGCAAATTTCGTACACAAGCGTTCTGACTATACTCGAGCAAAACGTTACTCCGGGCGTACAGTTCGTTGGGCTAAGAACGCGCTTGAATGATGACGGGGGAGTGACCGTGATCGGCGATATTGTCACTGATCAGTTTGACGCGGCCCTATTCCAGCGCGAGATTCTGGCTAAGCTGCAGGGTGAAACCGAAATGGTGGTGCAAGAATTTACGTACTTGCCGCCCGGCAGCAGCGAACTGGATGCTGGGGCTCCGGCCGAAGCGGGTGAGGTGAATTCAAACCAGCCGATCCGGGTTACCGCTGAAGTCTCGCTTCCGCAGCAAGATGTCGTTAAATCGGCTCTGCCAACCGCTCTTGAATCTGTGCCGGTAGAAATTGCTCCTACTGGTACCGGCACCGAATCGGGCATCATGGATACGGCAGAAAACGGCGCATCAGATGGAGAGGAAACTAGTGAGGCTACAGTAAACGAAGATACACCATGACCACGTCATTTTTCATGAAGCTTAGCATGATCGGGGTTGCGGTTTCGATCGGTATTTTCTACATCGAACCGACCATCGGGAAGATCAAAGACATTCAAGACTCAACCTTGGAGTATCAAAAGGAGATCGATAAAGTATCAACGGTCAATGCCGAGTTGCGCAAAAAGGTTTCCGTTATGAACAGTGTTTCACTGGAGAAAATGAATGCCCTCGACATCTATTTCCCCGTTCAGGTGGATGATATCGCTGTCACCAAAGACCTAACGATCATGGCTGAACGAACGGGCGTATCTATCACCAAAGTTACCTTTGAACCCACGTATGCCGCCCCTGAAGAAGCGGTGGAAGCAGAGGTTACCTATGATGAGTATGGGAATCCAATTGACACCGCCGCTCTCGAGGAAGCAGTCACGTTTGTCGAGCATACCTTTAAAATCGCGGTGGCTGGACGGTACGCTGACTTTAAGAGTTTCCTGGACCTCATGAGTCAAAATCATTACCCGCTCGCCATCAAAACCTTGTCGGTAAAGCCTGGCGAATCTGATGTTATCAACGGTGATATTGAAGTGATCACCTATAGCCGTGAAGCGCGACCGCCGGCAACAGAAGAGGAGGTTAATTAGTCTGACAGTATGCAATCAACTAGCCAATTAAAGAACTTGATGCTCCTCGGAGGATTGCTGGTGGCCGGAGCGGTATACTATTTTGCTGTGTACCTTCCTGCGCAGGGTGCCGTTACGAGCGGAGTAATGCAGCAAGAGCTGATCGCGAAAACCGAAGAGTTTATTGACCATACGGAAACGCTCCAGCGTCTTTCGATCGACACCGCAGTGCTCGATGACCCAAATTTCACCTCACTCGTTTCTTATTCCAGTGATGTGCCAGAGCAGCCGATCGGAAAGCCAAATTTGTTTGATCCAGTGTCGGCTGCGGAAGGGATGTAAGGTGGGTGGGCCTCCGGGCAAAAAATTTGTACATGAGCGTTGTTTCCTTCTTACAGTCGCAGGGAGTGGTTTCAGAAGCGCAAGCAGGGCAATTTGCTGCTGCGGCTTCAGGGCAGGGTAAAACGCTCGAGGAAGTCATGCTAGAGAATGGGATTGATGCCGAGCAGCTTCGACTTGGGATCGCGGCGTACTACCAGGTACCGTCGTTTACCTTCAATGAAGATTTCACGGTATCGCAGGATATTTTAAAGTACGTACCAGAAGAATCCGCCTTTCATTACGGCATTATGCCGCTCCTTGTAGACGAGGACGGGATGCTCGTGATTGGCACCAACGACCCCGAGAATCTGCAGGTACGTGACGTGCTTAACTTCATCGCTACCAAGCACAATTTGCCGTACAAGCTCGTGTTCATGTTGGCCCGAGATATCAAAAAGGCCCACTCGTTCTACTCCAACTTGAAATCAGACGTGACGGATGCGCTCGGCACGTTAGAATCAGAGCTTGATACCGAATTAATTGAAAACGCCGAAGCGGAGACAGAAGAGGTGTCAAAGAGTGCTATGGAGCACATCAAGGAAGATGCTCCGGTCACCAAGATCGTGGCGACCATCCTGCGGTACGCGGTCGATGGGAGCGCATCCGACATCCATATCGAACCGATCGAAAAAAAGGTCGTGGTTCGGTTCCGCGTTGACGGCATGCTGCAAACCAGCCTTGAACTGCCGAAAAATGCCCAACTGGCTGTGATTGCCCGTATTAAAATTCTCTCATCAATGCGGTTGGATGAACGGCGGAAGCCTCAAGACGGCCGTTTTTCCGCTACGTTTGACGGTCGAAAGATCGACTTTCGCGTTTCCATCCTGCCGACCAACTATGGAGAAAAGGTGGTAATGCGTATTCTGGATAACGAGCGGGGTGTCCGCACCCTAAGTGATATCGGTATCAGTGGGCACATTCTGGAAACCATTCGCCGCCTCATTAAGGAGCCGTACGGTATCATTCTCATCTCTGGACCAACCGGTTCCGGTAAATCGACCACCCTGTACGCCATGCTGTCGGAAGTGGATCGGCTGGGGCAGAACGTACTTTCGCTTGAAGATCCGGTTGAATATAACATCGAGGGAGTTTCCCAGTCCCAGGTGCGCCCGGAAATTGGCTACACCTTTGCAAACGGCCTCCGTGCCGCGCTCCGCCAAGACCCGGACATCATCATGGTGGGAGAGATCCGTGACCGCGAAACGGCGCAGCTGGCGATCCAGGCGGCGCTCACCGGTCACTTGGTGCTCTCTACCATCCACACGAATAACTCGATTGGTGTTATTCCGCGCCTTATTGATATGGGTGTTGATCCGTACTTGATCGCGCCAACGCTCAAGTTGGCGATCGCGCAGCGCCTGGCGCGACGTATCAAACCTGGTACCGGTAAAGAAGAGCCAGTCGGGCAGAGTATGGAACTGATGATGGAGGACGTCTTTGAAACGTTGCCTGATAAGTATCGGCAGCGTGTCCCAAAAAACCGCACCATCATGCATCCTGAACCAAGTCCAGGCAGCGCAACCGGCATGAAGGGGCGGGTGGCCGTTATGGAGGCGCTTGAAGTCACCGACCAGATCCAGTCGCTGATCCTCAAAAACGCCTCTGAAGACGAAATCTACAAAGCGGCGCGGGCGCAAGGATTCATGACGATGCAGGAAGACGCCATTATCAAAGCGCTTGACCACGTCATACCGTACGAAGAAATGAACCTGTTTGGATCAAAGATCGGGATTGATGCGGGAGAGGAGGTGAGTGAAGCGACCGAGGCAACCGGAGGATCAGCTGTCTCGATGGAAGACGAAACGGCGCTCTAGCGTGCTGTCGATAACCAAAATGACAATTGGGAGTGGGAGATATACTATACAGATAATGAAAATCCTTTTGGTAGACGACGATACCTTTCTGCGCGACATGTACGCCACCAAATTTATCGAGTGCGGGCACGAGGTAGTGTCGGCCGAAAATGGCGTTGATGCGCTCCGCATCTTGGAGACTGACCAAAGTTTCGATCTGATGCTGGTAGATATGATCATGCCGGGTCTGACCGGAGTTGAACTGATGGGAAAATTACAGGAGGCCATGCCGGATTTAAAAACTAAATACATCGTCCTATCAAATCAGGGTCAAGATCAGGACATTGATGAGGCCACTACGGTGGGAGCTATTGGATACATAGTAAAGGCGCAATCGGTACCGAGCGAGGTAGTAAAGCGGGTGGAAGCATTAATGGGTAAGCAAACGTAGCGTATGGCGGTAGACTACAAAAAAGAACTGCAGATCCTAGTTCAAATGCTTTTAGCTGAACAGGGGTCTGATCTTCACCTGTCAGTGGGCAGCCATCCCACGCTGCGAGTCGGCGGTTCGCTCGTCCCGTTGGTGCGAAAGCCGATCTTGGTTGATGCGGATGTGGCTGGATTCGCGCACGTGCTCATGCGCGCGGATTTTTTAGAGCGGCTTAAGAAACGCGATGAAATAGACTTTTCGTACGAGAATGCCGAAGGCGTTCGTTTCCGCGGCAATGCCTTCTACCAAAAAGGTCGGCTATCCATTGCGCTCCGGTTGATTCCGAATGTCATCCTGTCGCTGGCCGAATTGAACCTGCCGCCGATCTTGGAGACTTTCACCGACCGACCACAAGGATTCTTTTTGTGTGTCGGGCCGGTGGGGCAGGGTAAATCCACCACCCTGGCGGCCCTGGTTAACCGGATCAATGAAAAGCGTGCCGATCACATTGTCACGATCGAAGATCCGATCGAGTACGTGTACACCCCTAAGAAATCCCTCATTGACCAGCGTGAGGTTGGCATCGATACGGCCAGTTTTGCCTCTGCGCTCCAGGCAGTCTTTCGACAAGATATCGACGTGATCCTGGTTGGTGAAATGCGTGATCCGGAAACGATTGCGACGGCGGTAACCGCTGCGGAAACTGGTCACTTGGTGTACTCAACGCTTCACACGAATGACGCCGCCCAGACCATCAACCGTATCATCGACTCGTTCCCAGCGGGACAGCAGGCCCAAATCAGAACCCAGCTTGCGAGTTCCCTGATCGCTATCTTTTCGCAGCGGCTCGTGCCGCGCATCGCGGGCGGCTTGGTACCTGCGTACGAGCTCCTTATTAACAACAACGCCGTATCGAACCTAATCCGCGAGGGTCGGATCCACGAAATTTATTCGGTGATCGAGACAGGCCTCGAGCACGGCATGATCGACATGAACCGATCACTGGCCCAGCTCGTACAGAAAGGGGAGATCACCATTGAAAACGCCTTCCTGTTCTCCTCGAATCCTAAGGGTCTTGAACGGATCATCTAGCCTACGCATTCCATGCTTTTCAATTACATTGCGGTAGACAACCGAAACATCCAGCGCGAAGGTACCGTCGAGGCGAGCACGATCGATGCGGCAATCACCGCCGTGCAGCAACGCGGGTACACGATCGTGTCGATCGCTCCGGTTGAGGAGCGGTTCAACCTCCTTAACATGGAGTTTGATTTTCTCCAGCACGTCAGCAATAAAGAGGTGGTGATCCTGTCCCGTCAGATCGCTACGTTATTCCAGGCGCACGTCTCGCCGCTGCGTATCTTCAGACTGCTCTCGGCGGAAGTAGAGAACGCCACCTTAAAACGAATCCTGAACGAAGTGGTGGAAGACCTCCAAGGCGGCAGCACCATTTCCCGCGCTCTGGCCGCGCACCCGCAGGTATTCTCATCGTTTTACATCAACCTGGTGCGAGCGGGAGAAGAATCAGGTTCACTCGAGAAGTCCTTTAACTATCTAGCGGATTATCTGGATCGTATGTACGCGGTGACGTCAAAGGCCAAGAACGCGCTGATCTATCCTGCCTTCGTGATCACGATTTTTGTGGCGGTAATGACCCTCATGCTCACGATGGTGATTCCAAAAATCGCCGCCATTCTAACCGAATCAGGCCAAGAATTGCCGATCTACACCAAGATCGTGATCGGAATGTCTAATTTCTTGAGTTCCTATATCGGCATCATCCTGCTGTTTTTAAGTATCGGTGGAGTATTAGCATGGAACTTCCTCCGTACTCCCGTCGGGAAGCGTGCGTATGACGAACTGATGATCTCTATCCCGTACATGGGCACCTTGCAGCGCAAATTGGTGCTCACGCGGTTGTGTGACAACATGTCGACCATGCTCGGCAATGGTATTTCGATCGTTCAGGCGCTTGAAGTATCAAGCGATGTGGCGGGTAACCTGGTCTACAAAGAGATCTTTCAGGCGGCGACCGCTGATGTCAAAGCCGGAAAATCGTTCGCTGATTCAATCGCTGAATACCCAGAGATCCCAGGCGTTTTGACCCAGATGGTGCGAGTTGGTGAAGAGACGGGTGGTTTGCCGGAAATTATGGGCACCTTGGCTTCCTTTTACCGGCGCGAAGTCGACAATGCAGTTGATACTTTGATCGGACTCATCGAACCGATCATGATCGTGCTCCTTGGTCTCGGGGTCGGCGGCCTCTTGGCTTCTGTGCTAATGCCGATCTACAACATGACGAGTGGTATCTAAAGGATTTCCACAGCACGATAGCCGCGAATGGGGAATACCGCCTATAATGACGTCATCACAAACAGACTCCTTGTTTCGTGGTAAACCTAACATACTATGACTACTACAATGAAAAAGCTTACTCGCGGTTTCACCTTGATCGAACTCCTCGTTGTGATCGCTATCATCGGCGTCTTGGCGTCGGTGGTGCTCGCGTCCCTTAACTCGGCTCGCAGCAAGGGTGAAGATGCGGCTGTCAAATCAAACCTAGCGAACGCTCGACCACAGGCAGAACTCTTTTACGACAATGCTGGTACGTACACTGGACTATGCGCTGATGCCAACATTGCCCAAGCAGTTACCCAGTCTGGCGCCACCTGCCAGGTATTAGCTGACGGTTCAGCCTGGGCTTTGGAAGCTCCGCTCAATACCGGTTTCTGGTGTGTAGACTCAACTGGTACTGCTGAAGCGCAGGGAGCCAGCTCGATCTCTGCCACCGATGCGGTGTGCGGCTAAAGGTTGCCTTCCCAGATCTTTTGTTGGAAAACCCCTCCTGATGAGGGGTTTTCCACATTTTACTGGCGGTATATCTCGGTAGCCTCGTATACTGTAGGAAGCTCATCATACACGGTGGGTATTTGTTTGAATCACCCAGCTGATGATTGAAACAGAAACTTAATAAACTGAAAGAAATTATGACAAAGAAATTTAGAAAGGCAGGTTTCACCTTGATTGAACTCCTCGTTGTGATCGCAATCATCGGCGTCTTGGCGTCGGTGGTGCTCGCGTCCTTGAACACCGCTCGTGGAAAGGGTGCTGACTCCGCTGTGAAGTCGAACTTGGCCAACGCTCGCGCGCAGGCAGAGTTGTACTACGATGGCAACACCAATAGCTACGCTAACGTGTGTACTGCCGCCGGAGGTATCTCTGAAAGCTATGCAGCAGCCAACGCTGCAAACGGCGGTACGGCTGCGAACGCCGACTGTAACTCAAGCGCAACCGCTTGGGCAATGGCCGCACAGCTCGTAGCGGATACGACCCAAATCCACTGTGTAGACAGCACTGGCGCAAGCGAGACGATGACTGGAAACATTGGTGGTAGTGGTGCTGGTGCGTTTAGCGGCACCGCTACTGTGTGCCCATAAGGCAACCTTAGTTGATGTAACAAAAGCGCCCTGATCAGGGCGCTTTTGTAATATGAGTGTGCCATAATAGGACTGCAATTGTCGGTGATTATGGAATTGTTAGTTACGCTTTCAGCGGTGCCAGACGTACTCGGGAACTGGTTTTTGGTATTCGTGTTTATCCTAGGAACCATCATTGGCAGTTTCCTTAATGTATTCATTTACCGATTCCATACGGGGAAATCCCTCGGCGGAAGTTCTCACTGCCTGTCGTGCCGGACGCCGCTGCTGCCGTACGAGCTGGTCCCCCTCCTGTCATACGTGGCGCTGCGTGGCCGCTGCCGAACCTGTAGCGCAAAAATCCCGAGCCGCTATTTTTTGGTTGAACTTGGAACGGGGCTGCTCTTTGTCTTGGCGGTGTCGGCATTGCCGCCCGTGTTCTGGCCTCTCGGGATGGTGCTGGTATGCATTTTGATGGTGACGTTGGTGTACGATCTCTACCACATGGTCATTCCGGATGAGTTTGTACTAGCGCTCGTCATGCTCTTGGCGGTGCAGGTTGGGTACCTCACGTACAGCACCTTGTCATACGCGCCGATCATAGCCGCCGGGGGCGGGGCCGTAGTGGGGTTCCTGTTCTTTTACTCGCTCTGGTGGTACTCCGGCGGACGCTGGATCGGTTTTGGTGACGCAAAACTGGCGGTACCGCTTGGTGGCTTGGTGGGGTTAACCGGCACGTTTTCCATGATCGTGCTCTCGTTCTGGATCGGGACGGCGATCGCGCTTTCCTTGATCGCCGTTCAGCGGGCAAGCGTATGGCGGCGGGGACAATTGCGCTTACGCTTTCCCCAGGAACGCCTTACAATACAAAGCGAGGTGCCGTTTGCCCCCTTTCTGATCATGGGATTTCTCGCGGTGTACTTGTATGGTTGGAATGTCCTCACACTCTTTTCTGCGTAGACGTGCACCCGGGAACCGCTCCGGCGGTTTTACCTTGGTTGAATTGCTGGTTACGATCGGCATTGTCATGGCGGTCATGGGGGTAGTATTCCTAAAAAATGGCGCATTTTCTGGGGCGGTCGGTCTCCGTAATCAGGCGTTTGAAGTCGCCTTTGCGCTCCGCGAAGCCCAGCTCCTCGCGGTATCTGCCAACGAAACGGCCCCGAACCAATTGCAGCGGTACGGCGTACATTTCACGAGCGGAACGCGAGCGTTCACTATTTTCCAGGACACTAATAACGATAATTTTTATACCACCAGTGACACGGTAGTGCGCACCGTCCGGGTGGGGGAAGATTATGAAATGGGACGGTTGTTAAACGCGAGCGGTAGCGTAACCGACAATGATACCGAATACGCGATCCTGTTTCAAAAGCCGAATTTCGATGCCCGGTTCATTTTAGATGCTGGTAGTGCCGCCATCACTGGTCCGGTGTATGTTGAAGTCAGGAAAACGGGCACTACCGGCACCGGGGTTGAGGACGTGCGCTGGGTAGAGGTGACCGGTCCCGGTCAGATTTCCGTAGAAACCGCCAGCTAGACAATCACGTATGTACTCAATTATTGACATCGCCAAGAGCCGCGCCCGCCAGCGTTCATATGTACGCGGCTTTACCTTGATCGAAACGCTGGTATCGCTCGCGGTATTTTCTATCGTGATCACGATGGTGATTGGGTCGTTGGTGGCGCTGCTTGGGAGCAACCGGCAGGTGATCGGCGAACAGGCGGCGATGTCAAATCTCATGTTCGCCCTTGATAGCATGACGCGGGAGATTCGAACGGGGACGCACTACTGGTGTTCGGCCTCTGGCAGCAATACGCTGTTTTCTAATCAAGAGTCGGTACCAGACTATACGTTCGGGGACTGTGAGCGGGGGAATCAAAATGAGCTGAATGCTCAAGGCATTTCTTTCCGAGAGGGCGGTGGCAGCGGGTTAACGAGTGGTACGGACAACCGTATTGCCTACTTTTTCTACCGAAACGGAAGCGGTGAGGGGACGATCATGCGCCGGGTCGGTGACGGGGGCGCTGAACCGATCATTTCCTCTGCGATCAACGTAACCAATGCCGAATTTTTTGTGACGGGCGCTGAACCACTGTCCGATGTCGGAGATGGGGGAGACATGTATCAGCCGATCGTGACCATTACGATCGAGGCGGTCGAGAGCGGCATCTCCGGAGCCAAGCCGTTCATTATTCAGACTACCGTAACGCAGCGAATGCTTGACCTATGAAAATTATCCCCCAGAGCGGTTTTAGTTTGGTTGAAGTGCTGGTAGCGATCTCGATCTTGCTATTGGCGGTAGTTGGTCCGATGGCGATCATTTCGCGGGCGACCACCAGCACTACCTTTGCCACTGAACAGGCGACCGCGTTCTTCTTGGCTCAAGAAGGATTAGAGATCGTGCAGTATCTCCGAGATAGCCGTGTACTTGAACATTTTGAATACCAGTACAACCAAAGCGGCGCAGTCCCCACGCCG
>JACCDV010551419.1_pt1 | contig 16337 bp, 19 predicted proteins | sample 7446131 | NCBI WGS metagenome assembly JACCDV01 (sample SAMN15323448, study PRJNA562643) | freshwater metagenome | isolation source: river surface water | place: USA:Blue River Watershed | collected 2017-08-17 | reverse complement strand
CGAACATGTCGCGCAGCACACCACAGGTGATGGCTTCGCTGTCGACCAGCACGCCATCGCAATCGAACAAAACGGCTTCAAAACGCATGCGCGGATGGTACAGGGCTCAGCGCACGTCGCCGTCCACGTAGAACCAGCGCCCGTCCTCTCGCACAAAGCGGCTGAGCTCGTGCTGGCGCACCGCGCGGCCCGCCACGCGAAAACGCGCGACGAACTCCACCTCGGCGGTGTCCGCACCCGTGGTGCGGTGCTGCCTGATCTCCAGACCCAGCCACCGGGCATCCTTCTCCAGCTCCAAAGTGACCGGCCGCGTGCTCGCGTGCCACGTCATCAACAGGTAGGGCACATCACCGCGCACAAAGGCGCTGTAACGCGAACGCATCAGGGTTTCGGCGTCAGGCGCAGGCTGCTGGCCCGTATGGGCCAGGGCGCAGCAGTCGGCATAGGTTCGGGCGCGGCCCTTGGCGCCTTGGCGTCCGCAAGGGCAATCGCTGGCGCTCAAGCTCAATGGCCTTTGCGCGTCGCGCTTTCGGCCTTGTGCTGCTCGAGCGTGACCATGGGCGCAAAAGCCTTTTTCCAGGCGGCAAAGCCGCCGTCGATGTGGGCCACGTTGCGCATGCCCATGTCCATCAGTGTCTTGGTGGCCAGTGCGCTGCGCCAGCCCGCACCGCAGAACAGGATGAACTCCTTGCCCTCGTCGGCGAACACCGGCTTGAAATACGGCGATTCCGGATCGACCCAGAACTCGAGCATGCCGCGCGGCGCCAGCAAGGCGCCAGGGACCGTGCCTTCGCGTTCAAGCTCGCGCACATCGCGGATGTCCACGATCTGCACGCTGGGTTCGGACAGGCGCGCACGCACCTGCTCCACGCTGTAGGTCGTGACCTGCGCCATGGCTTCGTCAACCAGTGCTCGGAATCCTTTGGTGATGGGCATGTGTGTCTCCTCCAGAAAATGGTTTACAGCGCCCGCTGGATGATGATTTTCTGCACATCGCTGGTGCCTTCGTAAATCTGGCACACGCGCACATCGCGGTAGATGCGCTCGACCGGGAAGTCGCTCACATAGCCATAACCGCCCAGGGTCTGGATCGCCGCCGAGCAGACCTTTTCGGCCACCTCGCTGGCAAACAGCTTGGCCATGGCGGCCTCTTTCAGGCAGGGGCGACCGGCATCGCGCAGGCTGGCGGCGTGCCAGATCAGCTGGCGTGCTGCTTCGAGCTGGGTCGCGCACTCGGCCAGACGGAAACCCACGGCCTGGTGGTTGAAGATGGACGTGCCAAAACTCTCGCGCTGCTTGGCGTAGTCAATGGCGACTTCGAGGGCGCTGCGGGCCATGCCGATGCTCTGCGCACCAATGCCGATGCGCCCGCCCTCCAAAGCCGATAGGGCAATCTTGTAGCCCTCGCCTTCGCTGCCGATCAGGTTTTCAGCCGGGATGCGGCAATTGTCGAAATTGATCTGCGCGGTGTCGCTGCTGTGCTGGCCCAACTTGTCTTCCAGGCGCGCGACCACATAGCCGGGCGCATTGGTCGGCACCAGGAAGGCGCTCATGCCTTTTTTGCCCGCGCCCTTGTCGGTCACGGCGATCACCACAGCCACATCGCCATGCTTGCCGCTGGTGATGAACTGCTTGACGCCGTTGATCACGTACTCGTTGCCCTCTTTGACGGCCGTGGTGCGCAGCGAAGATGCATCCGAGCCCACGTGCGGCTCGGTCAGGCAAAACGCGCCGAGCATCTCGCCCTGCGCCAGCGGGGTGAGCCACTGCTTTTTCTGGGCGTCGTTGCCGTACATCATCAGGATGGCGTTGACCGGGCAGTTGGTCACGCTGATGGTGGTGCTCACGCCACCATCACCGGCGGCGATTTCTTCGAGCACCAGCGCCAGCGTCAGGTAGTCCAGACCTGCGCCACCCAGTTCTTCGGGCACGCAGATGCCGTAGGCACCCAAAGCGGCCAGACCCTTGTGCGCCTCTTTGGGAAAGTGGTGCTTCTTGTCCCACTCGCCCGCGTGGGGCCACAGCTCGGCACGTGCGAAATCGCGCACGGCATCACGGATCATTTCCTGGTCGGGGGTCAGCAGCATGTTCTTGTCTTTCGGTTCAAAGTTTCACCAGGGCAGCGGCGTGCCATCGTGGTTGAGGAAGGCGCCCCGGTGCTGGGGCGCATGTTGCGTGCGGATGCCTTCAAGCGTCTGACGCAGGCTGGTCGCACTTTGTTCGGGGGTGAGCGGGGCCTGCGCGCCGCCCATGTCGGTCTGCACCCAACCCGGGTGCATGGCCAGCACCGTCACATCGGGCGTTTCGGCCTGCACGCAGCGCACCACCATGTTGAGCGCGGCCTTGCTCACGCGGTACAGCCAGGCCGAACCACTGGTGGTTTCCTGCTGGCTGCCCATGACCGAGCTGATGCAGGCCAGCGTGCCACGCGCCTCCTGCAGCATCGGCAGGATCTGCGGGATGACCTGCATCGCACCCAGGACGTTGGTGTGCATGACGGCGTCAAACGCCTCACGGGTGGGCGGCTGGGGTGCCGTGGTCCGGTCCATGGCGCCCGCCACATAAATGGCCAGGTCCAGTTTTTCACCATCGAGCTGCCAGGCCAGGCCGCTGTTGCCAGCAGGATCGGCCACGTCGACGCGCAGGGTTTCGCAACCGAGGGCCTGCAAGCGCTCCAAGCCTTCGGCACTGCGCGCGGTGGCGATCACGCGCCAGCCCTCGGCCCGGTACTGCCGGGCCAGTTCAAGGCCGATGCCACGCGAAGCGCCCAAAAGAAGAACAGTCGTCATAGGATTCATCGCAGGAGCGAGCCCCTGCTCGCTAACCGGGACATCATGTCACTGCATTCGGCCGCAGGGGCGGCCTCCTACAAAACCCATCCACAAGCATTCGGCCGCTGAGCTTTTTGTAGGAGCGAGCCCCTGCTCGCGAATGTGCACCTTGCCACTGCGAACATTCGGCCGCAGGGGCGGCCTCCTGCAGGAGGCCGACAGAATCACACCAGCTCCAGCGCGAGCGCTGTGGCTTCGCCACCCCCAATGCATAGCGTGGCTAGACCTTTTTTCAAGCCACGCGCCTGCAGGGCGTGGATCAGCGTGACCATGATGCGGGCACCCGAGGCGCCGATGGGGTGGCCCAGCGCGCAGGCGCCACCGTTCACGTTGACTTTCTCGTGCGGCACTTTCAGGTCGTGCATGAGCGCCATGGGCACCACGGCAAAGGCTTCGTTGATTTCCCAAAGATCAACATCACCGACCTTCCAGCCCGCCTTGGCCAAAGCCTTTTCAGACGCACCCACCGGGGCGGTGGAGAACCACTCGGGTTCCTGCGCATGGGTGGCGTGGCTGACGATGCGGGCCAGCGGCTTGCAGCCGAGCTTGGCGGCGGTGCTCTCGCGCATCATCACCATGGCCGCAGCACCGTCGTTGATGGAGGAGCTGGCAGCGGCGGTGATGGTGCCGTCTTTCTTGAAGGCGGGCTTGAGCGTGGGGATCTTGTCGATCTTGATCTTTCCAGGGCCCTCGTCGGTGGCAATCACGGTTTCACCGGCGCGGGTCTTGACGGTCACGGGGGCGATCTCTTTGGCAAAGCCGCCGTTCTTGATGGCGTCTTGTGCGCGCTGCACGCTGGCCATGGCAAAGGCGTCCTGCTGCTCGCGGGTGAAGTTGTACTTGGCAGCGCAGTCTTCGCCAAAGGTGCCCATGCTGCGACCGGCCTGGTAAGCGTCTTCCAGACCGTCGAGCATCATGTGGTCAAACAGACGGTCGTGGCCAATGCGGTAGCCACCACGGCCCTTGAGCATGAGGTAAGGCGCGTTGGTCATGCTTTCCATGCCACCGGCCACCAGCACGTCATGCGTACCAGCCACCAGCATGTCGTGGGCGAACATGGCCGCGCGCATGCCCGAGCCGCACATCTTGGACAGGGTCACCGCACCCGCGCTCTTGGGCAGACCACCCTTGAAGGCCGCCTGGCGAGCCGGGGCCTGGCCTTGCCCTGCCATCAGGCAGTTGCCAAACAGGACTTCGGTGACCAGTTCGGGGTTGATGCCTGCGCGCTCGACGGCGGCTTTGATCGCCACACCGCCCAGATCGTGGGCTGCCAAAGAAGAAAAGTCGCCCTGGAAGCTGCCCATGGGGGTGCGGGCAGCGCTGACGATGACGATGGGGTCGGACATGGTTTTCTCCAATCAAATCAAAAAAAGGCACGCCACATCACCCCAAGGGTCATGCGGCAGGGAGTGCGCCACCCCGGGGATAGCGCTTGAAAGCGTTGCGGAAGACGTCGACCACTTCGCCGGCATGGCGCATGGTGACACCGAGGTCCTTGACCAGTCCGTTGTCCAGACCATAGATCCAGCCGTGCACGGTGACTTTCTGACCACGGCTCCAGGCGTCCTGCATGACGTTGGACATGGCAACGTTGCCGACCTGCTCGATCACGTTCATCTCGCACATGACCGATTCCAGCTCGGCTTGGGGCAAATGGTTCAGCCGCTGGCGATGGCGCAGACGCACGTCCTGCACATGCCGCAACCAGTTGTCAGCCAGGCCCACACGGGTGCCCCGGGTAGCGGCCAGCACACCACCGCAGCCGTAATGACCGACCACCATGATGTGCTCGATCTTGAGGGCATCGACCGCGTACTGGATCACCGACAGGGCGTTGAGGTCGGAGTGCACCACCACGTTGGCCACGTTGCGGTGCACGAACACCTCGCCCGGGTCCAGCCCGGTGATCTGGTTGGCAGGTACACGGCTGTCAGAGCAGCCGATCCACAGGTACTTGGGGTTTTGCTGGTTGGCCAGGCGCGAGAAATAGGCCGGGTCCTGCTGGACCATGCCCTGCGCCCAGGCACGGTTGTTGTCAAAAAGGTGCTGGAGGGATTCGCTCATACGTCAATTGTCGCAGTGCAGCAAAGTCGAGGGCGCCCTGTGGATTTCAGCAGGTTTCGGCGAACAGCTCGCGGCCGATCAGCATGCGGCGAATCTCGGACGTGCCCGCGCCGATTTCGTACAGCTTGGCATCGCGCCACAGGCGGCCCAGCGGGTATTCGTTGATGTAGCCGTTGCCGCCGTAGATCTGCACGCCCTCGCCCGCCATCCAGGTGGCCTTTTCGGCGGTCCAGAGGATGACCGAGGCGCAGTCCTTGCGCACCTGGCGCACATGGTCGGCGCCCAGCAGGTCCAGGTTCTTGGCCACGGTGTAGGCAAAGCTGCGGGCCGCCTGCAGCACGGTGTACATGTCAGCGACCTTGCCCTGGATGAGCTGGAATTCGCCAATGCTCTGGCCAAACTGCTTGCGATCGTGGATGTAGGGGATCACGTTGTCCATGACGGACTGCATGATGCCCAGCGGGCCGCCGGTGAGCACAGCACGCTCGTAATCCAGGCCGCTCATCAACACCTTGGCGCCCATGTTCAGGCCACCCAGGATGTTCTCGGCGGGCACTTCCACGTCCTGGAAGACCAGCTCGCCGGTGTGGCTGCCGCGCATGCCCAGCTTGTCGAGCTTTTGCGCGATCGAAAAGCCCTTCATGCCCTTTTCGATCAGGAAGGCGGTCACGCCACGCGCGCCCAGCTCCGGCTCGGTCTTGGCGTACACCACCAGGGTGTCGGCGTCGGGTCCGTTGGTGATCCACATCTTGGAGCCGTTGAGCAGGTAGTAACCACCCTTGTCCTCGGCCTTGAGCTTCATGCTGATGACATCGGAGCCCGCGCCGGGTTCGGACATGGCCAATGCGCCAACGTGCTCGCCGCTGATCAGCTTGGGCAGGTATTTGGCACGCTGCGCGTCGTTGCCGTTGCGCTTGATCTGGTTCACGCACAGGTTGGAGTGGGCGCCGTAGGACAGGCCCACCGAGGCGCTGGCGCGCGAGATTTCTTCCATGGCCACCATGTGGGCCAGGTAGCCCATGCCTGCGCCGCCGTATTCCTCGCCCACGGTGATGCCCAGCACGCCCAGGTCGCCCATCTTGCGCCACAGGTCCATCGGGAACTGGTCATTGCGGTCGATCTCGGCCGCGCGGGGGGCGATTTCGCTCTGGGCAAAGTCGTGCACCGCTTCACGCAGGGCGTCAATGTCTTCACCGAGCTGGAAATTCAGGCCTGGCATGTTCATGGGATGGTTCTCCTCGAAGGTATTTGTTCGGGTTCAGTAAGTCTTGGGCACAGGCACCAGGGTCTGCTGCATCACGGCGCAGGGCGACTGCTTGCCGCTGTCGTCGATGTGCACCACCTCGGCGGTGGTCACCACAATGCGTTTGCCGCCCTTGGCCACACGGCCAATCGCGCGGATTTCACCGCCCTGGAAGCTGGCGAGAAAGTTGATCTTGTATTCCACCGTGACCACTTCGCTGTCTTCAGGCAACACGGTCAGTCCGGCATAACCACCGGCAATGTCGGCCAGTGCGCCCATGGCGCCACCATGAAAACCGCCCTGCTGCTGCGTCACCGACGGGCTGTAGGGCATGGCCAACTCCACCAGGCCGCGTTCGGCACGCAGCAGGCGAACACCCAGGGGCTGCATCATGCCCTGACGGGCCAGGCTGGCGGCAACGCGTTCGTATTCAGGAGTGTTCATTGGGACCTCTCAGAGGCTGGATCAGCCCTGAACTTTAATTGACGTTTACGTAAACGTCAATTAAAACCCGATCGGGATCAACCCGCAGTCTTGGCCGCCTTGGCCAACAGGGCCTTGGCTTCCTTTTCGTGCGTCTTGACCTCGTCCAGCGTGGCCTGCAGTTCGGCCAGCTGGGCTTCGAGTTGTTGCTTGTGCTGTGCCAGCACCACAAGGAATTTTTTGAGCTGAGGCCCCGTATCACGGGGGCTGTCGTACATGTCGATCAGGTCCTTGGCCTCGGTCAGCGACAGGCCCAGTCGCTTGGCCCGCAAGGTGAGCTTGAGGCGGGTGCGGTCGCGGTGCGAATACACACGGTTGCGCCCCCCGGGGCCGGAACGCTCGGGTTCCAGCAGGCCCATGTCTTCATAAAAGCGGATGGCACGCGTGGTCAGGTCGAATTCCTTCGCCAGATCGCTGATCGTGTACGTGTTGGCCATGTGTGTCCTCTGAAGGCAGGGCACCCGCGCGACACCGCCCATGACGGTGCGGCCCCTAGAATGCCTTTATGTTTGACGTTAACGTCAACGTCAATTCGCGAATGCTAACCGAAAGCCATGCATAGCCCAAACGCCAGCACACCTCTGACTTACCCCCTGGGTGATCATCTGCCTGCCTCTGGCCAGGCCACCGAGGTGTCGCCAGGCGTGTTCTGGCTGCGCATGGGCCTGCCGTTTGCGCTGGACCACATCAACCTGTGGCTGCTGCGCGACCAACAGCCCGACCCGCAAGACCCTGCCCTCCAGCGCGATGGCTGGACCGTGGTGGACTGCGGCATCGACAACCCGGCCACGCGCGAGGCCTGGCTGCAAGTCGAGGCCAACGTGCTGCAGGAGCTGCCGGTGCTGCGCGTCATCGTCACCCACATGCACCCGGACCACATGGGGCTCGCCCACTGGCTGTGTGCACGCTGGCAGGCACCGCTGTGGATGGGCACTTGCGAATACCAGGCCGCCAAACTGGCCTGCCACGGCCAGCTCGGCTTTGGCTCAGGCTCCGCGCTGAATTTCTTTGCGCAGCACGGCTGGAACCGAGAGGAAGACCAGGCCGTGGTTCAACAACACATGAACCACTACGCCGTGATGGTACCCGAAGTTCCCGCCTCGCATGTGCGCCTCATGGACGGCCTGCAGGTGCGAATGGCTGGGCGCAGCTGGCAGTGCGTCAGTGGCCTGGGGCACTCCCCTGAACACATGGCCTTGTGGTGTGAGGCCGATCGCATCTTCATCAGCGGCGACATGCTGCTGCCTTCGATTTCATCGAACATCAGTGTGCATGCTCAAGAGCCCGAGGCCGATCCACTGGCGTGGTTCCTGCGGTCACTCGATCAAATGGCCCAACTGCTGCCAGAAGGCAGCCTGATCCTGCCCTCACATGGACGCCCCTTCCAAGGCGCCCAGGCTCGCGTGACCCAATTGCATGCCCACCACGAAGAACGCTTGCGTGAACTGCTGCACGCCTGCTCAGGCCAAGCGTGCAGCGCACACGACGTTCTGCCCGTGCTCTTCAAACGGCCATTGAACAAGCAACAGATGACATTTGCCATGGGCGAGGCGATCGCCCACCTCAACGCACTCTGGCATGCCGGAAAGGTGCAGCGCCGACAGAGCACCGCCGACGGCGTCTACCGTTTCACGGCAACCAACGCCGCCTGCTGAAGTCTGCAGCCCTCAGTTCTTGCGCGCCGCCCAGAACACGGCGCCCGCGGGGCCATAGCGCTCGCAATGCATTACACCGCGCGCCACGGTGAACGTATCCCCCTGTTTGTAGTGCGTGGTCTGGCCATCCCGAGTCAGCCAGAACTCGCCCTGGGCAACCAGGGCTTCGGTATCAAAGGGATGGGTGTGGGGTTCGTTGGCAAAATCCGGCGCCCATTCGCGCACCAGAACTTCGTCGTGCCCTTCGGCCAGCTTGCGTGCCTGGAACGCTTCAAAAGTTTCATTCATGACGGAGCCTTTGGATCTGAGGTGTGTAACGGGGCATCTTAGGAAGAAACACTGGTTTGCGCTGGCTTGCGCATCGATGCCCACATCTGCCTGCCGGGCCTTGTTGTCGAGTCTCATTGAGTTCTGAACTGGACATACAGAGCGGATGGCCACCTGGCGGGATCAAACAGCCAGCGGCTTCATGATGCGAGCGCACGATCATGGCCGACATGTGAACTGAATATGGGAGCGTCACCTAGGAAGCAAACGATAATCTGTTTGCCGGCAAAACCGCTACCCTCGGCTTTGCCCAAAACTTCTAATTCAGGAGATTCTCATGTCAAAATTTATCTCCTTGTTAATCGTTGCTGTGCTGTGTCTTGGTTTGGGCGGGTGTGGCGGCAACGTCCAGCCTGCGACCGTCGCCCAGCAATTCGACAACGGCGTGACCGCCCGCAGCTCGTCGCTCACCATCCCGTATGGCCCCGGGGGCTACGTGACGTCGGCGAACTGGTACTTCCCCCCTCAGGCAGACGGCAAGGTCTCGGCCAACGGCCTCATCTGGCTCCAAGGAGGCGGCGACACGGCTGCCTTGGCCCCGCTGGCGGTCCGGATCGCAGGCGAGACCAACAGCATCGTGGTGGTGCCTGTGATCAGTTCCTTCGAGACTCCGACCCAGACGGTGCACTATCTCGACAGTGTGACGATGCAGCAGGCGATCGCCGACATGATGCTCGGTGATCGTGTAGCGCTCGCCGCTAGCGCGACCGCCGCCGGCTATCCGGGCGTGCTGCCCAAGCAGATCCTTTTTGTTGGTCAGCGCTCGGGGGGCGGTTTCGTCGTCGATGTGGGCGCAAGCACAGTCGACAACGGCGCCGCCGCAAATCTGTTGGGCGTGGTGATGTTCGACGGCGTGGCCAGCCCGGACCAGTTCTCCCCCTCGGTCGCAAAGCTCGATTCCCTGGGCATCCCGCTCTACCAGATCGCCTCGCCGCCGCAGGCCGGGAATCATTGGGGCAGCACCACGGAGCAGCTCGTGGACCTCCACCCCGGCCAGTTCGTCGGCGTTCAGCTTGATGACGGCAGTGGCATGAGCGCCGCGATCACGCTCGCCACCGGCTGGATCAACGACATCTACAACGGAACGTTCGGCCCGACGAATCCCTTCTACGGCATCTACGGCAATCCCAACGACGGCACCTATGTCCCAAACCAGCCGATCGTGATAGGCGAGACGGGGGGCACCGTACTGCCCGCACCGCCGCCGGTTGATATCAATCAATATGCAGGCACCTGGTACGAACAGGGCAGCGTGAAACAAGACCCGTCCGTCGTGCTCGTCAACATCAAAGCGGTCTACACGCCCCAGCCCGACGGCAGCATCAAGGTGGAGAATTCCGGCAAATCCGTCGGACCCAGCGGCCCACAGTGGAGCAGCACAGGGTCGGCCGTTTCAGTCAACGCGTTCAACACCCGCCTCAACGTGAGCTTCTCCGGCGAGCCCAGCCGAAACGAGCCGGGCAACTACTGGATCCTCGACTATGGCCCGGACTACAGCTGGGTGATCGTCAGCAACGCAAACAGAACATCGGGCACCACCCTCACCCGTGATCAGTTCATCTCTGAGGCCGACTACAACGCGCTTGTGGCCCGGGCGTACCAGTTGGGTGTGCGGGGCACCATCACCCCGACCGCGCAGTACCCCTGATCTTTCCGCCGGCGGGCTGACTCCCGGGATCTACCTGAGCGTGAGTTGGTGAGCGCGCCCTTGGGCTGCTTGATCAAGTGGCCGACGCCACGGACGGTTGGGCCTTTCATGGAATGTCGGCCATTGATTCTTTTTGCTGGGGCTCCAGCACCCCTGCTTGGCGGGCCGTGGGAGACAAAGCGTACCGCAACATGCGGTCACATCGCCCCCACCTGCGGGCGAATTCGCTGTGCTTGCGCCGTGGGCTGCCAGCTCACTCAAGTTTTTTTTGAGTATGTCGGATTTCCTGCAGCAATCGTACGGGGTCGAGCTACCGTGCGTCTGAGGGTCTGCTTGGAACGGAAGAATGTATACGTCGGCACCAAAATCCACAGATTGCGCTCGATCGCCTTGTGCATCTCGGCCTCACGCGTGGCCGGATTGCGTGCCAGTTCCTCAAGCTCATCGAGAAACTGCGTACGCGCCTTGGCCTGGGCGACCAAAGTGGCCATGTCGGCCATGCCGAACACGTCCAGCGCCGCTGAGATGGCGATAACGTCTTTCCGAGCCGCATCATGGATGTGCGACAACCTGACCATGGCAGCGAAGTTTGCGGAGCTCAAAAGCTCTGATACCAGGAGCACGGGCTGATGACGCGGCCTGTTCCTGTGCTGCCCCAGTAGCCGGGCCAGTTCGAAGTCAGAAAGGTCCGTCACTCACTAGCAGAGTGACGGACCTTGATTTGCAAGTAGTGAGAGTATTTGCAACGAATCTGAGAACCTACAAAACTCGATCATCAGGGCTCTCCACATCAATGGCAGCAGCATCAGCAAGCCATAGCTCCCCAACGGCCTCAATTCCCGAAATTCACTTCTCGTAATTTCCAGGGGACAAATTTACCCTGCCGCGAGGCTGATGCCAAAAAGTCATTTATCGACAGCAAGTTAGCGGATTTTCGAGTTCAGAACTCAGTGAGAAGCAGTTCAGAACTCAATGAGATTCGACAATCGACAAACAACTTATGCAGTACACGACTAGGGTTTTCCCTTGGATTCTGGAATGTGCAATCATTTAATATATTAAATAAATGAGCTCGACCACCCCTTTCGTCCACCGAAACCTGCCCCGTCTGCTGCTGCAGGCGCGTGAAGCCGTCATGGCCCACACGCGCCCGAACCTGCGCCAGCACGGCCTGTCTGACCAGCAGTGGCGGGTGCTGCGGGTGCTGGGTGAACACGCCCACGACCCGGCCGGCATCGAAACAGGGCGCGTGGCCCGCGAGGCTTATCTGCTGGGGCCGAGCCTGACGGGCGTGCTCTCGCGCATGGAGCGCGACGGATTGATCAGTCGAGGCCGCTGCCCTGAAGACGCGCGTCGCACGGTGGTGCGGGCCACGGCGCTGGGCCTGGAGAAGGTACAGGCGCTCTCGCAAACCATCGAGGCGCACTACAGCTGGATGGAGCAGCAACTGGGCAAGGCCAAGCTCGGCCAGTTGTATGCGCTGCTGGACGAGGTGATTGCACTCGAAGCCCCTGAAACCGAAACGCCTGAAGAACAGGCCGAGGAAGAAGAACGATGACCCCCTGGACCCCGCAGGGCACGGTGTACGGCACCCTGCTCAATTTCCGCCGCGAGTGGGACCTCTGGTCCGCGCGCATGACGCAAGACCCGCACAAGGCACCGCCCAAAGCCCCCGTGCTCTATGTCAAGACCGCCAACACCTTCTGCCCGGCAGGCCAGGACCTGCTGCTGCAGGACGGCGTGAGCGAAGTCGACATTGGCGCCACGCTGGGGCTGGTGATCGGTTCGCAGGCCCAGGTGGTGGGCGCGGTGCTGCTGAACGACTGGTGCGTGCCGCATGCGAGCTACTACCGCCCGCCGGTCAAGTTCCGTTGCCGCGACGGCTTTCTGGGTTTGCCCGCGCAAGTCACCGCAGGGCAAATGCAGGACTGGGCCACATTGCAGCTGCAGGTGCGCCGCAATGGCGAGTTGGTGCAAACGGTGGAGCTGCGTGAGTTGATGCGCAACATGCCCCAGCTGCTGATCGATGTGGGCGAGTTCATGACACTGCAGCCCGGCGACGTGTTGATGGTCGGCATCGATTGCCTGGCCGATGGCACGCGCCCGCGTGCCCAAGCGGGGGACAGGGTGGAGATTTCCGCGCCCGGCTTTGCCTCTGTGGTGACAACTGTTCGAGGTGCTGAATGAACCCCCACGCTCGTCACTTTGTGTACTCGCTGCCCCCCGAGGGGGCTGGTTCCGCCTTGGGGCGGCCCTGCGGAGGAACCGTATGAAACACGCCCGCATTGCCTGGTCCGGCGCCATCCACGACGCTGTCGAAGCCGACGGCCAACTGTTGCTGACACAAGGCCCGCACGCCGGTCGCCGCGTGGGCTTTGACGAGGTCGTCTGGTTGCCACCACTGGCCCCTGTACCGCAAGCCCGCACCGTGATCGCGCTCGGACTGAACTACGCCGATCACGCCAAGGAACTCGCCTTCAAGGCGCCTGAAGAGCCGCTGGCCTTCATGAAGGGTGAGGCCGCGCTGATTGGCCATAACGCTTTCACCAAACGCCCGACCGATGTGGACTACATGCACTACGAATGCGAGCTGGCCATCGTGGTCGGCCGCACAGCCCGCCATGTGAAGAAGGCCGATGCGTACGACCACATCGCGGGCTACACCGTGGCCAATGACTATGCGATCCGAGACTACCTCGAAAACTGGTACCGGCCCAACCTGCGCGTGAAGAATCGCGACACCTGCACGCCGATTGGCCCTTGGCTGGTCGATGCGGCCGATGTGCCCAATCCGATGGCGCTCAAGCTGCAGACCACCGTCAACGGCAAAGTGACTCAAAGCGGCAGCACCGCCGACATGATTTTTGACGTGCCCACGCTGATCGAGTACTTCAGCAGCTTCATGACGCTGAACCCCGGCGACCTGATCCTGACCGGCACGCCCGACGGCATCGTGAACGTGAAGCCCGGTGACGTGATCGTCACCGAGATCGAAGGCATCGGCGCCTTGACCAACACCATCGTTTCCTATTGATTTTGTGGGAGGCCGCCCCTGCGGCCGAATAAAAGTTCCACGAAGAACAAAAAACATTCGGCCGCAGGGGCGGCCTCCTACAAAGACACGGAAGACCATGAAAATCGACCATCTGATCAACGGCAAGAGCGTCGCAGGCAGCGACTACTTTGAAACCATCAACCCCGCCACGCAGCAGGTGCTGGCCGAAGTCGCCTCGGGCGGTGAGGCGGAAGTCAACGCCGCCGTGGCTGCGGCCAAAGAAGCTTTCCCCAAGTGGGCTGCCACGCCCGCCACCGAACGCGCCAAGATCATGCGCAAGCTGGGCGACCTGATCACCAAGCATGTGCCTGAAATTTCGGAAACCGAAACCAAGGACTGCGGCCAGACCATCAGCCAGACCGGCAAGCAACTCGTGCCGCGTGCGGCCGACAACTTCCACTACTTTGCCGAAATGTGCACCCGTGTGGACGGCCACACCTACCCCACGCCCACGCACCTGAACTACACACTGTTCCACCCGGTCGGCGTGTGCGCGCTGATCAGCCCATGGAACGTGCCTTTCATGACCGCCACGTGGAAGGTTGCGCCGTGTCTCGCCTTTGGCAACACCGCCGTGCTCAAGATGAGCGAACTCTCGCCGCTGACGGCTGCGCGGCTGGGTGAGTTGGCGCTGGAAGCGGGCGTGCCCGCCGGTGTGCTGAACCTGGTGCACGGTTACGGCAAGGAGGCAGGCGAGCCCCTGGTCTCGCACCGCGATGTGCGCGCCATCAGCTTCACCGGCTCCACGGTGACTGGCAACCGTATCGTGCAGAGCGCGGGCCTCAAGAAGTTCAGCATGGAACTCGGCGGCAAGAGCCCCTTCGTGATCTTTGAAGACGCAGACCTCGACCGCGCTTTGGACGCTGCCGTGTTCATGATCTTCAGCAACAACGGCGAGCGCTGCACGGCGGGCAGCCGCATCCTGGTGCAACAAAGCATCTACGCCGACTTCGCCGCGAAGTTTGCCGAGCGCGCCAAGCGCATCACCGTGGGCGACCCGCTCGATGAAAAAACCATCGTCGGCCCGATGATCAGCAAGGCCCACCTGGCCAAGGTGCGCAGCTACATCGAACTGGGCCCCAAGGAAGGTGCCACGATGCTTTGCGGCGGTCTGGACAAGCCTTCGTATGCTGCAGACCTGCCCGCCCATGTGAAAAACGGCAACTTCGTCTGGCCCACCGTGTTTGCCGACGTCGACAACCGGATGCGCATCGCGCAGGAAGAAATCTTTGGCCCCGTGGCCTGCCTGATCCCGTTCAAGGACGAGGCCGACGCCATCGCCAAGGCCAACGAGATCGAATACGGCCTGTCCAGCTACGTCTGGACCGAGAACCTGGGCAAGGCCCACCGCGTGGCTGCAGCCATCGAGGCGGGCATGTGCTTCGTCAACAGCCAGAACGTGCGCGACCTGCGCCAGCCCTTTGGCGGCACCAAGGCCAGCGGCACCGGCCGCGAAGGCGGAACCTGGAGCTACGAAGTGTTTTGCGAACCCAAGAACGTGGCGGTGTCGCTGGGCTCGCACCACATTCCACATTGGGGTGTTTGATACAGGAGTCTGACCATGGGACAACTTGCCCTCGCGGCCAAAATCACCCACGTGCCCAGCATGTACCTGAGCGAGATCCCGGGGCCACGCTTTGGCACGCGCCAGAGCGCGATTGACGGCCACAAGGAAATCAGCCGCCGCTGCCGCGCCCTGGGCGTGGACACGCTGGTGGTGTTCGACACGCACTGGCTGGTCAATGCGAACTACCACATCAACTGCGCGCCGCACTTCAAGGGCAGCTACACCAGCAACGAGTTGCCGCATTTCATCAACCACATGGCCTTCGAATCGCCGGGCAACCCCGAGCTGGGGCACCTGCTGTCCAAAGTGGCCAACGAGCACGGCGTCGAAACCCTGGCGCACGACAACACCACGCTCGACCCCGAATACGGCACGCTGGTGCCGCTGCGTTACATGAACGAGGACCAGCACTTCAAGGTGGTGTCGGTCTCGGCGCTGTGCATGGTGCATTACCTCAACGACAGCGCCCGCCTGGGCTGGGCCATGCGCGAGGCGATCGAAAAGCATTACGACGGCAAGGTGGCTTTTCTGGCCAGCGGCTCGCTCTCGCACCGCTTTGCACAGAACGGTTTGGCGCCCGAGTTTGCCCACAAGATCTGGAGCCCGTTCCTGGAGCAACTCGACAAGCAGGTGCTGCAGATGTGGGCCAACCGCGAATGGAAAGCCTTTTGCGAAATGCTGCCCGAATACGCCAGCAAGGGTCATGGCGAAGGCTTCATGCACGACACCGCCATGCTGATGGGGGCGCTGGGCTGGACGGGCTATGACGGCGCCGTGGACATGGTCACCCCGTATTTCGGAGCCAGCGGCACCGGTCAGCTCAACGCGATCTTTGAGGTGACACCACAAGACGGCGCGCAGGTGCCCGCACCCGTGGCCAGCCAGGCCGAAGGCTACACCGCCATCAGCACCCGGCTCTGAGGAGAAAGACCCATGCCCCATCTTGTGATTCTCTACACCGGCCAGCTCGACGCCGAGGTCAACATGACCGCGCTGTGCCGTCAGATGGCCGACGCCATGATCACCGTCAAGGACGAGGAAGGCAAACAGGTCTTCCCGACCGGCGGCACACGTGTGCTGGCCTACCCCGCGCCGCACTATGCCGTGGCCGACGGGGGCGCGGCAGGTCAGGCCGCGGGGGGCACAGGCGACTATGCCTTTGTTTACCTGAATGTGCGCATGGGCCGTGGCCGCACCGAGGCCACACAGCAGCGCGCAGGGCAGACCCTGGTCGAAGTGGCCAAAGCCTTTTTTGCCCCCGTCATGGCGCAGCGCCACATCGGCATCACGCTGCAGATCGACGTCGGCCCCGAAGTGTTTGATGCCAAGCACAGCAACCTCCACCCTTTGTTCCAGAAATAGCAACCCCCTGTAGGAGCGGTCTCTGACCGCGATGTAGGGCGGGGCTGATCGCGGTCAGAGACCGCTCCCACCGAAAAGCATGCGGCTTCAAGCACCGGGCTT
>JACCDV011086344.1_pt1 | contig 16339 bp, 15 predicted proteins | sample 7446131 | NCBI WGS metagenome assembly JACCDV01 (sample SAMN15323448, study PRJNA562643) | freshwater metagenome | isolation source: river surface water | place: USA:Blue River Watershed | collected 2017-08-17 | reverse complement strand
CAATTACGCATGGTAGGTGATGGACCATTATGGGAAGAGTCAAAGGAATATGTTTCCACGCATGGGCTATCTGGAAACATTCATTTCTTGGGTGCTATGGGGCAGTCTGAATACTTACCCCTATTGCAGGAATCGAACGTATTCATTCAACATTCCGTTTTAACCCCGAGCGGGGATTCCGAGGGAACTCCGGTCGCCATTTTAGAGGCCTCCGCTTGTGGATTAGCCATTTGTTCTACGAGACATGCGGGCATTCCTGATGCAGTCATCGAAGGAAAAACGGGACTTTTAGTAGATGAGCACGATGTGGAGGGAATGGCGTCCGCACTGAAAGAATTTGCGGCGAATCTCGAAAAAACGCGCCTGATGGGTGTCGCAGCCAGAGAACATATGGAGGAGCACTATGATGTAGTGAAGCTCTCGGCTAAAATCAAAGGTCTTCTCGTATAAAGAATGCCCCGCAAAATCGTATTTTTGTAAATTACAATCAAAATTAGGCATGGGGATCGTCATTCGACAAAGTTTAAAGGGTTCAATCGTTACCTATTTGGGTACGGCGATTGGAACTTTTAATGTGATCTTCCTCTATAATAAGTTTCTTTCACAAGAGCAGGTGGGTTTGATTGCAGGTGCTTTAGTAAGTATTCCCCTTATTTTTGCATCGTTTACCCAGCTAGGAATTCCCCACATTGCGGTTCGATTTTTTCCACATTTTGATGATCCAGCGAATGGGCATAAAGGTTTCTTTACTTTTTTATTAATCGCTCCTTTATTTGGTCTCAGCCTTTTTACCTTAGGGTATCTAGCATTAAAACCCCTCTTTTTCGAGGCTTATGGGGTGAATTCGCCTTTGTTGCCCCAGTATTTCTATTACATAATTCCGCTAACGGCCAGCTACCTCTACATGAGTGTGCTGGAGGCTTATGCCCGGGTGCATTTACGCATTGTCGTCCCAGCAATCATTCGAGAATTGTTTTTACGGGTGTCTAATGGAGTTTTGGTGATTGCTTTTGCCATGGGTTATTTGAGCTTCAATCAATTGATTTTAGCTATTACTGCATCCTATTTAGTGGCAGTAATCGGTTTATTAGCCTATATTAAGCAGTTAAAACGCTTTTATACCAAAGTAGATTTTTCATTCTTACGCACTCCGATTTTCAAGGAAATGGTTTCCTATGGGGGCTGGGTACTTTTAGCTGGCGCGAGTTTTACCCTCATTCAGCACATCGAAAAGATTATGTTGCCGGCCTATATGGGCGGTTTGAGTACAACGGCGATTTTTGACATTAATTCTCGGATGGCGATTATGATTTCGATCCCGCGGAATGTGATTGCGGCAATAGCAGCTCCCATTTTAGCCCAAGCATGGAATCGGAATGACCGCGAAAATATTCAAGATATATACCAAAAATCGTCCTTAAATCTCCTCCTTATCGGCTGCGTCCTTTTCCTGTTGATCTGGTGTAATTTGGACTTCATCTACACCATTATTCCACGCCATGAAATCTACGAGACCGGCCGTTGGGTAGTTCTCATGGTGGGTTTAAGCAAGATCATTGATATGGGAACTGGCTTAAATTCGGAGGTATTGATTAACTCGAAATACTACCGCTACGACCTCGTTTTTTACATCATTCTCGCGGTGGGTTTAGTGGTAGGTAATCTGATTTTGATTCCACTCTATTCATATAACGGAGCTGCTTTAGCCTCCTTATTGGCTTTAGCAGGCTATAATTTGTTGAAATTTGGATTTATCTGGTGGAAACTAGACCTACAACCGTTTGATTTCAGATCACTAGGAATACTAATCGTCAGCGTATTAATTTATGTCGTTGTTTCCCAAATCCCGGTTATCGAAGGCAGTCCTATAATCGCCTGGTTATTAAATGTGGGAGTACGAAGTGCCGCGATTAGTGGTCTATTTATCCTGGCAGTAACAAGATTCAAACTATCTCCTGACATCAGCGAGCTAGTGATTAATTGGTTTAAGAAATGAAAATAATGTCCCTGGCCGGTGGCCTGCCGCACTATTATAACCTAGTCCTGAACAAATTGCAACGCGATTATGGGGTAGAGGTTTGCGTGGTGGTGCCCACAGAAAAAGGGGCTACCCTGGGAGCAGGAGTATATACGTCGGACAAAGGCATTGAATTCAACGTATTCCGCCGCGAGGAATACACGACCTACTACGGCAAAAAGTTTTTCAGAGGACTGAAGGAATTGATTTTAACAGAAAAGCCAGACGTCTTAATGGTCAACTGGCCTTACCAAGCCTCTTTCGTTTTCTATCCTGGCTGGTATCGCTTTCTGCGCCAAAATAAGGTGGCCCTCATATCAAAAGAGATTCCCTTCCAAGTGCCTTCTTATTCAGAGGCCATCTCGTACTACTTAAAGGGTGGCGGAGTAACAGAAAACAACCAAGCACATCAATCGAATCCCTCGCTTTTAGCGCGTTTGAAATTCCTTATCGTTCGCGAAACCAGAAAGCGTTTTTCTAATCTGGTAGACGCCCACATCAATTATTTAGATGAGGCCGTCGCCTTGCACGGAAGCTATGGCGTTCCGGCTGAGAAAGTTTTTATCACCGCGAATTCACCTGATACGGATGCGCTTTTAGCCACCGCTAACGAGTTGAAAGATGTTGTATCCAATCCATTCCGACTTTTGCATATTGGACGTCTGGTAAAATGGAAGCAAGTAGATTTATTAATCGAGGCCGCCATTGCCTTGCGCGCAAAATTCCCACAAACGGAATTAAGTATCGTAGGGGATGGCCCGGAACTAGAAGCATTGAAAGCACAGGCAGCTGGCCATGATTTCATCCAATTTCATGGAGGTATTTATGATCCCAAAGAACTAGGCAAAATCACCTGCGAATCCGGAATCTACGTTTTAGCCGGCATGGGTGGTTTGTCCATCAATGAAGCCATGTGTTTCTCGAAACCCGTCGTTTGCTCGGTCGCAGATGGAACCGAAAAACGCCTTGTGCGCGAGGGATATAATGGACATTATTTCGAATCGGGATCTTTAGAAAGTCTTAAAACCGTGATAGAGAAACTTTTTGCTCATCCGGAAAATATTGCCTTGATGGGACAGCGCTCGAGGGAGATTATTGAAAAAGAAATAAATATACATACGGTGCTGGGGAATTATATGGAGGCTTTTCGCGGAGCGAAAAAAAGTAGAGATAAGAGAGTATAGATTATAGAGTAGAGAGAGTAGAGGACAATTTCTCTACTCTATACTCTCCCATCTCTAATCTAAAAACCGTAATTTTAAGTTTATAAATAAGTAATAATGAAAGTAATCCAAGTAGTCGGCGCCCGACCTAATTTCATGAAAGTAGCACCGCTACATCGTGCGATCCAAAAGTTAGCCGGTTGGACATCCAAGATCGTTCATACAGGTCAGCATTTTGACGCGAAGATGAGTGATGTGTTTTTTACGCAATTGGAATTGCCGAAGCCTGATTTCTTCTTAGGAATTGGGGGTGGAAGCCACACGGAAGTGACGGCTAAAATTATGGTGGCCTTCGAGAAAATCGTGGAGGAAGAAAAACCAGACTTGATTATTGTGGTGGGGGACGTTACGTCGACTTTGGCCTGTACCTTAGTCGCTATTAAAATGGGCATCAAAGTGGCTCACGTAGAAGCCGGATTAAGAAGCTTTGACCGCACAATGCCAGAAGAACTTAATCGTATTTTAACGGATAGCGTGGCGGATTACTTATTCGTGACCGAGGAAAGTGGATTGCAACATTTGAAAAATGAGGGTGTGGCAGATGAACGTGTCTTCTTCTCTGGCAATGTCATGATTGACTCCTTAATGCGCTACCAAGAGAAAGCAAAAACAACGACCATACTAGAAGACCTGTCCACTGTCGACTGTCCACTGACCACTGACAACTACATCGTCATGACCATGCACCGCCCGGCGAACGTGGATACGAAAGAGGGGCTTGAATCCATTCTGGAATTAATTGAATTAAGCGGTAAAGACACGAAAATCATTTTCCCAATTCACCCTAGAACGCGGGCACATATGGAGAAATTTGGTTTAGCGGAGCGATTAGATCAGGCAAAAAACTTGATTATGACTGAGCCTTTAGGCTATTTAGAATTCATCCAATTGATGTCGAATGCAACGGCGATTTTGACCGATTCTGGTGGTATTCAGGAGGAGACTACCTATTTAGGAGTTCCTTGCTTAACCTTCCGAGATTCAACGGAGCGTCCGATTACGGTGACTCTTGGAACCAATCAATTATTATCGGATTTAGATCCTAAGAAAACATACGCTGCCCTAGTAGAAATATTGGCGGGAAAGGTGAAGAAAGGAAGTATTCCTCCACTTTGGGATGGTAAAGCAGCCGAACGCATTGCGGCTCAACTCGCTGAAATCTTTGCTTAATGACTTCTAAAAAGCTACATATCGTCCTCCTCTCCTACCACGACAGCAATGGCGGGGCAGGGATTGCGGCGGGTCGATTGAAAGTGGCTTTGGAGAGAGAAGGGCATCGGGTGGACTATATCGTAAGAGAAAAGGCGAGCACTTCGAACGCCATCAAATTCGGAAATGGCGTGATTTCTTGGTTAAAATTCATTGCGGAACGCTTGTTTTTTCTGCGTTTCGAGAAAGATAAATCCATTCGATTCGTATTCAATCCAGGAGTTTTCGGAAGTGATATTTCAAGGCATCCTTTGATTCAGCAGGCTGATATTGTGCATATGCATTGGGTGAATTTTGGCTTTTTGTCGGTGAGCGATATTGCGTCCTTGACTCAATTAAACAAACCTGTTTTCTGGACTCTGCACGATATGTGGGCCTTCACAGGTGGATGCCATCACAGTGGAACTTGCGAAAATTTTCAACAGAATTGTGGGGATTGTAAATTCTTGAAAAACCCTGCAGCGAACGACTTATCGCACCAGCTTTGGAAAGCAAAGAAAAACAGGTTTGCAGAGAAAAACCTGAACATTATCACTTGCAGCGATTGGTTAGGTGGCAGGGCTAAACAAAGTAGTATTTTGGGAAATCATACCATTAAGACTATCCCGAATGCCATTGATACAGAATTCTTCTCCCCTAATGCCAACAGCTTAGGTCTAGATTCAAACAAAAAATATGTCCTTTTCGTAGCGATGCGAGTCAATGCACCTGCTAAAGGATTTCATCTATTGAAAGAAGCCCTGCAATTCTTAGACCCTTTAACAACAGAACTGCTCATAGTGGGAGGGGAAATGACGGACGAATTACCTTTGAAAGCACATAATTTTGGGCAAATAACTGACCCAGCTAAAATGCGTGATATTTATGCGGCGGCAGATGTATTTGTCACTCCTTCTTTGGAAGAAAACCTACCTAATACCATTATGGAAGCGATGGCATGCGGCACGGCCTGCGTCGGATTCGAAGTGGGCGGTATTCCGGAAATGATTGAACACAAAAAAACGGGTTATGTGGCCCAGGCATTTGACTCGGCTGATTTAGCAACAGGCATCAACTGGTGTCTAACTACAAAAACCGCTGGAGTAAAATCCAGAGAACGCGCCTTAGAATTGTATAATCAAACTACCGTTGCCCAGCAACACCTTGCCTTTTATGCCCAAGCTTAGTATTATCACCATCACTTACCAGGCAGAGGCCTATATCGAACGGACACTACAAAGTGTTTTCGAGCAAGGTTGTGCGGAGGAAATCGATTATATCGTGGTGGATGGGGCGTCGAAAGACCGAACATTGAATATCATTGAGGCTAATAAGTCTCAGATTAACCAAATTGTTTCTGAGAAAGACAAGGGCATTTACGATGCCATGAACAAGGGTATGCAAAGAGCAAAAGGGGAGTATATCCTATTTTTGAATGCGGGGGATGCCTTTGCGAGTTCGACAACTTTGAAAAACATATTAAATGAACTAAATGCAAATCCAGATGTCCTGTATGGAGAAGCGGTTTTCGTAAATAACGAAGGAAAGTCTTTAGGACTACGTAGTGAGGTGACTCCACACCGTTTACCTGATCAATTAAGCTGGAAAGATTTCAAATATGGCATGTTGGTTTGCCACCAAGCCTTCATTGCGAAGCGTAGCATTGCGCCACTTTTTGATCTACAATACAAACTGAGCTCCGATATTGATTGGGAGATTCAAGTACTGAAGAATAGTTCGCACGTGTTAAAATCCACCGCTCCTATTTGTCACTATCTGATGGGAGGTGCGTCCGTTCAAAATCTGCAGCGGTCGTGGAAAGAACGGTATCAAGTTTTAAAATCGCATTTTGGACTATTGCCTAATTTGATCAACCATTTTATTATCGTAGCCAGAGGCCTGGTGTTTGCCCTGAAGAAGCAAGGCAAGTATTGGTAAATACCGTTATCTTTGTGGCTATGAGATTTCGCATCATCTGTTTTTTACTAGCGATTGGTAGCTCAAGTTTTGGCCAAAAAATTCGATTCAATTCCAGCATCGGATCCTCCTTCATCTCCTGGCACGAGCAACAAATGACCGTTGATTTTGGCGCACAAATTTCTTATCAGAAACCGACAAAAAACAGAAAATACTTTATTGCTCTTCGTTCTCTTGGGAATGTGGCGACTAGCGTCACTGATCGAAGCAAGTATACCACCCTTTTTGAATCTCCCGTACAGAGCCAACCCCTAATAGAATCGACGTTTCTAAATTCGAGCATGCGAGGCGGAGAAGCAGAGGCTGGTGTTGTTTGGAATACCCATCCTTCTAAAAAGAATATTCACCTGACTCCTGTACTAAGCTTTTTTAGTCGTTCCATCGCGCGGAGAATAAGCTCCCCCAAAGGAGAATACTTAGAGGAAGAAAAATACCGATTACATGGATTAAGTGCAGGGGTAGGAGTCGTTATACCCGGAAAAACTAGCCTAGGCGTGCAAGCCCAATTGATTCAACCTTTTTTTTCGGAAGCGACCTTGTTTGGGCAATTAATAGGTGTTCCCGTTCAGTCACTCTCCCAGGAGAAGACCCTAAATTACAGAGCTAAAGTGCAGGTTTCGAGAGGAAATTTTGGATTAGCCATACACGTAGATGTGGTCAACTTAGGTGCTGCTGTGAATCCGAATTCAAGATCAATTCGTGCTTCACAAGCTGTGATTCCATCCAGTTTATTCACCTATTTCTTCTAAGATGAGAAAATTACTTTTGTTGCTTTTCTGTTTCCCTGCTTTGGCACAAAAAGACACCACTCGAGTTTTAGAAGAAGTCAAAGTCTATGTATTCGAACAAAAACGAAGCGCATTAAATACGCCAGACGCCTTTGTCAGAAGTACCGATTTACAGCGAATGAGTTCAACTAATTTCGTTATGGCACTCAACTCCATGGCAGGAGTCCGGATGGAAGAGCGTTCGCCTGGTAGTTACCGCATTGCCATTAGAGGGAGTTCGTTGCGTGCCCCTTTTGGAGTAAGAAATACCAAAGTCTACTGGAATCAGATTCCCTTCACCGATGCAGGTAACAATACCTATATTTCCCTGTTAGAACCTGCGTTGTATTCATCGTTAACCATCACCAAAGGGCCATCTGCCGGAATTTACGGTGCTGGAACTGGAGGAGTCCTCTTGTTTGAAAGTGCCCCGCGTGGAAATTCACTAAAAGCGGAGACTGTCTACCATACCCTAGGTGGAATCAGAACGGCGGTTGACTTATCCAGCGAAAACCACCGAATTTTCGCCTCTTTTAATCAACAAGAGGGTTACCGAGCTCAATCCGACTTAAAGAAACAATGGATTTCCTATGAATTCCATCATAGCTTCGCAAAAGAATTAAATCTTGACCTGAGTGCTTATTATGTCGATTTATCCTATCAAACCCCGGGAGGATTAACCAAGGCGCAATTTCTTGCTAATCCCAGACAAGCTAGACCTGCAGCAGGTTTGTTTAAAAGTGCAGAACAACAAGGCGCCACATTTAAGATAAAAAGTACCGGACTTAGTGCGCGCGCCTCGCAAGTTATCAATAACCGGTGGGCCTGGGATCTGAGTCAAGCTATTCAGGTAAATAACATTGAAAATCCAACCATTCGGAATTACGAAATACGACACGAACCTAATTACTCCACTCGTGGCGTGCTTCACCGGAAAGGTAAATTACAGAGTGATCTTGGTTTTGAATACCAAGCGGGACAGCTCAATAGTTCCACGTATGGGAATTCCCTGGGAGTCAAGGGACCCCTGCAACTTACCCAAAACACGAACGTTCAGCAAGGAAGTCTTTTCTTGCAAAATGAATACGTGGGCCTCCCTCAATGGATTTTCACCTTCTCGGGTAGTTTAAATAGTTATTGGACAGAGTACATCGGAAATGAGGCCATCTTCTCGCCTCGATTTGCCATCCTGCGTAAATTAGGCGATCACCAGAGTATTGTTGCCAAAGTCGTTCACGGATTCTCCCCTCCGAGCATCAGTGAATTACGTCCCTCTTCAGGAGAAATTAATCGTACATTAAAGGCTGAAAAAGGCTGGAACCACGAGATTACCTACCGAGGCAAATACCAAAAATTTAATTGGGATCTGAGTATTTATCAATTTAATCTGGACGAAACCATTGTGGTGCGAAGAGCTGCGGATGGATCGGACTTTTTTACAAACGCAGGTTCCACGACTCAGCAAGGATTAGAATTAAGTTCTACTTGGATGATCAGTCCGACCCTCTCACTAGAGCAATCTCATACCTGGCAAAATTTTCGATTCGCAAATGGGAATTTCTTAACGGGGACAGCTCCCTACCAACAGGCGACGACCCTGTTTTGGCGACATCCCTCCGGATTGAGTCTGGTACAAAATTTCCAATTTATGGATTATCAATTTCTGAATGATGCGAATACGGAAAAAATGAGCTCGTACCGACTTTGGAATACAAAAATCAGCTATGACAGAAAAAGATGGACTATTTGGGCTGCAGCGGATAACGTGGGAAATGAACTCTTTTCTTTAGGACCGGATTTAAACGCGGCAGGAGGCCGTTTTTACAACACTGCTCCCGGCCGAAATTACCATATAGGTCTACAACTTAACCTAGCTTATTCGCGTTAAGGCGCTCCATTAATTCCCCTATGTAGGATTCACTTACGGTAATCTCGAAATGACCCATTTTTATGCGGTGTTGTTTAATCGATTCGATTTTGGCCAAATTCACAATGTACGATTTATGCACCCGCATAAACCCATGCGGAATCACTTTCGCCTCCACACTTTTCATCGTCTGCTTCGTTAAAATAGGATGTCTTTCTCCCTCAATATAGATCTTCACATAATCTTTCAATCCCTCTATATGGGTAATTTGAGGAATAGAAATACGGACGAGCGAATATTCGACGTTGACAAAAAAGAAATCCTCTTTCGTCTGCGCATCGGATTTAGGTAAAAAGAGCGCATAAGCTTTATTCGCACTTAAAAGAAAACGATCTAGGCTAACAGGTTTCATTAAATAATCCACCGCATCTAAATTATAACTCTCCACCGCGTAATTAGCGTAAGCCGTCACAAAAATCACCAACGGCTTATGAGTTAACGTCGCTAAAAAAGAGGTACCTAATAATCCAGGCATTTGAATATCCAAAAACAAGAGATCCACTCGCTCTTTTTTCAAAACCTCAGTAGCCTCAAATGCATTCGAACAAGAACCCACCAGGTGCAAGAAGGGTATTTGTTTGATATTCTCCTCTAACAATTTTCGGCCCATCACTTCATCGTCTACGACTACGCAATTCATCTTTACCATCTTATTTCAAGGTTAACTTTAGGTCAATAAAAAAATTCACATCGTCTTCAACGATCGTTAGCGTATGTTTTTTAGGATATAATAATTCCAAACGCCTCTTCACATTCTTCAATCCAATTCCAGAACTCACATCTTTAAATACCTGGTCTTCTCGCCCTTTTTTATTCATCACTTTAAAAAGTAAACGATCCCCTTTTACCTCCACTTCTACCCGCACAAAAGGCTGATCCACTAAACCGACTCCGTGTTTCACCGCATTCTCCACAAAAGGAATTAACAGCATCGGTTCAATCATCTGACCAGATGGCGCACCTTGCAATTGGTAATCAAATGTAACACTCCCATCAAAGCGCATTTTTTGCAAATCAATGTAATTTTCTACGTACGTAAACTCATTAGCTAAGGGCACCATTGTTTGATCTGAATCATACAACATATACCGCATCAGAGAGGAAAGTCGCATCGTCACATCTTCCGCTTGCTTTGATGCTTTCGTCCGAATTAAATAAACAATACTGTTTAAAATATTGAAGATAAAATGAGGGCTAATTTGGGAACGCAAAAAAGCTAATTCTGCCTTCAATTGCTCATTCTTTTGCTCTTCTTTCTGCGCATCTTGCTCTAAAAATTCTAACAAAAGTCCATACGAAGATCCGATAGCCGAAACCATAATCAAGGGAAACAACCCTAACATCTCGGGTGCTGTTCCTTGTGCATGTTCTGCACTTAGAAAAAGATAATGCAACAGGGTTTGGAAGAAGAAAAAGGCGAAATTCACCCCTATTAAAAGCCCAAAAAACACCCAAACACCCTTTTTCTTAAATACATAGGGAATCAAAAGCCACGTAATCACATAAAAAAGAGGCATCACCGTAACCAACTCTACCCAAATGTGCTCTGAAAATTCAGGATTAGGGTGTGGAGAACTATCGTGGTTTTGGTGCACAGGACTTAACAAAGGCAATCCAATCCACATTCCCCAAAGAAGCAGATTAAACAATATTTGAAAAGTAACTTTCGTTTTCTTGGAACTAAATACCTGAAACATCAAAAATATTTTTTACAAATCTACCAAATTATAAATCCGTTTTTGCTCCATTTGCTGTAATTTGGCATAAAATTATTACCTATGAAACAGTTATTATTCGTTCTACTACTTGCCTTTCAAGTCCAAGCACAAGAGACATTAATCAAAATCAAGAAAGATACTTCGTCTCAAATGAAAACCCTTTTCAAACTTAAAAATCTCAACTCATTAGGTCTATCCCTTCAATCCCAAACCCTGTTAGGCAAAGGCGGACCTGAACGAGGCTTGACTTTCCAGGTGCACCTAAATAACAAATTCTCCTTTGGACTTACCTCCTTTCATTCTAATCCACGCAAAGATGACCCAAATGACTATGCAGCTGAACCTCGAAGACGATTCAACGCATTCACACTTGAGGCAACACCTGTGGCAAACAAAGTTTTCCATTTAAGCTTCCCTCTTTCCATCGGACGTATACAAGAAGATTTTTCCGCAAATATGTATCCTCAACCACTTTATTCTAGCTATATAATGCCAGAACCTATTTGGCACCATCGCTTTGCATATGGTCCAAAAGCACTAGGTATCCAACCAGGAATCAACTTAGAAGTAAATCTTTTCAAGTATATCAAGGCATTTGGCGGTGTGAATTATCGCTTTGCCGTAGGGGAAGAGAAAACTCCTGGAATGTCGAGAGCAGCGGGAACGCTAGGGGTAAAGGTGGGGGTTTTTGATTATCGCCGCGTTCGCGGAGCGAACGCGCGATAGATTAGAGAGTATAGAGTAGAGAGTAGAGATTTAAAGCATAGAGCACAAAGAATAAAGCATAGAGTTGGTATTAAAAAAGGGAACCTTTCAGGTTCCCTTTTTTAATGATTTCATGAAACACATTTCATAAAAGTTTCCGCGAAGCGGATTCAAACTTTATTATTTGTGCTTTATTCTTTTAAACTAGAAGTTCCTCTCCCCAGCTTCGCGTTTACCTAACAGAACCGCACCCACCATCGCCACAAAGAACAAGATAGAAACAAGCTCAAAAGGCAATAAGTACTCAGAATACAAGACTTTACCTAGGTTCTCCACCATACCCGTTTGGGAAACAAAACCCTCTAATGGTGGAGTATTTATATTGTTTTGACGAACTAAAGCAATTAAAACCACTAAAAGAGAACCTGCGACTACGGAGCCAGCAAGCTTGGTTAAGTTAGATTTTGACTCGGGCTGGTTTTTGCGCAAATCGAACATCATGATCACGAAAAGGAATAAAACCATGATGGCTCCGGCGTACACAATGATGTTTACCGCCATTAAGAATTGTGCATTTAAAAGAACATAGTGTCCTGAGATGCAAAAGAAAGTGAACACTAGGTATAAAACCGAGTGAATGGGGTTCTTCGCTAAAACGACCATTAGGGCGCTTAGTAAAGTTAAACCTGAGAGAAAATACCAAATATTAGAAACTTCCATAAGAATTTATTTCCAGCCCTCACGCAAGTAGCGTTGGTCCATTTTTTCAACTAATTTATCTTTCCCGTAAATCACCTCATCGCGGCTATTGAATACAGGAACCATTTGATCGTGGCGTAAGAAGATCGCCTCCTTAGGGCAAGCCTCCTCGCAAAGACCGCAGAAGATGCAACGAAGCATGTTGATCTCGTATACTTTGGCATACTTCTCTTCTCTGTATAAATTCTCTTCCCCCTTCTTACGCTCTTCAGCGACCATCGAAATGGCCTCTGCAGGACAAGCTACTGCACATAGACCGCAGGCTGTGCAACGCTCAGCACCCTTTTCATCTTTCTTCAAAATGTGGTGACCCCGGTAAATTGGGCCTAAATAACGTTGTTGCTCAGGATAACGAATGGTCACTGGCTTGGAGAAAAAGTGCTTTAACGTCGTTGCCATACCCCCTACGATCGCAGGAAGATACATACGTTCCGCTAAAGTCATTTCGCCTTGCTCGACTACCTTCGTTCGGTTACTTAATTTCATATCGCTATGCTATTTTTTTCTTAACAAATAATTGATCGTACAACACGATTCCCGCGATGAAAACGACCACTCCACCGATTCCAATCAGAATCTGTTGGTTTAATAAAACGCCTAATCCAGTGACTACGATGTTGAACATCGCTAATGGAATTAAGCCTGACCAGCCTAAGCCCATTAATTGATCGTAACGGAACCGTGGTAATGTCCAGCGTACCCACATGAAGATGAATACGAAGGCCAAAGCCTTACCAATTAAGGCTCCCGCCCCGATCAATGTGGCTGCAGTTGCGCCTAATTGTTCGGTCACAAAACCAATACCTGGATAATCATATCCACCAAAATAAAGGGTAGCCATTACCGCTCCGGAAATAAACATGTTGATATATTCCGCGAACAAATAGAAGCCTAATTTCATGGATGAGTACTCTGTGTGGTATCCACCGATTAATTCCGTCTCACACTCAGGTAAGTCGAATGGCGTACGGTTACACTCGGCAAACGCACAAATCAAGAAGATTATAAAGCCCATCGGTTGATACAAGATGTTCCAGTGACCGTTTTGTTGAGCCTCCACAATTGCCTTGGTAGAAAGAGATCCCGTCATCATCAAAATGGCGATGATGGAAAGTCCCATGGCAAGCTCGTAGGAGATGTTTTGGGAAGCTGCACGAATCGCGCCTAACAAAGAATACTTATTATTCGACGCCCAGCCACCGATTAGGATGCCATAAACACCTAAAGAAACGATTCCAAACACCCATAAAATACCGATGTTCACATCAATTCCTTGTAAGTCAAATTTAACTCCTCCTAACTCTATCGTATCGCCAAAAGGCACTACCGCCGACGTCATTAACGCCGTCAACATGGACAAACAAGGACCCATGATAAATAACCATTTGTTCGAGTTAGCGGGAATGAAATCCTCCTTCATGAACATCTTTACCGCATCCGCTAGAGGCTGCAAGATTCCAAAAGGACCCGCGCGATCTGGACCAATACGGTCTTGCATGAAGGCCGCGATCTTACGCTCGAAATACGTTGAATAAGCCGCTACCCCTAAGGTAATCAAGAATATGACCCCGATAAAGGACGCTTTGGCAATAAAAACTGAATCAATTAAGTTCATCTATTTCTTTTTAGATTTAGGTAAAGCAGGTTGAATGCCTAAAAAACTACGGTCACGATCGTCATTGATTTGCTTGTAATCGCGTGCCGCTTGCAACACTGGGAACGCCGGCTTAATCAAGTTTGCACCATATTTATTCGCTGAAATCACCGAGTGGCGCGACACATTCGTCGGTCCTTCGATCACCCAATCAGCCGTCTTTTTCTTATCAAAACGACAGCCATTACAAATGAAATCCGTTACTTCTCCCCACATGTTCTTACGACCAGTCACGCGAATCACTTCCTCCCCTTTGTACCAGATGGTTGCCTTTCCGGAACACTTAGTACACTCACAATGCGCATCCACCGGCTTCGAGAACCAAACACGGCTCTTAAAACGGTAGGTTTTATCTGTCAAAGCGCCCACTGGACATACATCAATCACGTTACCAGAGAAGTCATTATCAATCGCTTTCTCAATGTAGGTGCTGATTTCTGCATGATCTCCGCGGTTCATGACTCCATGAACACGGCCATCTGTGATTTGATCAGCGGTATACACACAACGGTAGCATAAAATACAACGGTTCATGTGCAACTGAATATTAGGACCTAAATCCGTAGGCTCGAACGTATTACGCTCTTCCACCGTACGAGTCGATGAAACACCGTGCTCGAACGAGAAATCTTGCAAATGACATTCACCCGCTTGGTCACACACTGGGCAATCCAATGGGTGGTTTAATAACAAGAATTCTACGATGCCCTTGCGTGTTTCTAACACGTCTTCGTTCACCGTATTTTCTACGATCATCCCGTCTTGAACAGCTGTAATGCAGGCTGGAACTAATTTAGGCATTGGACGAGGGTCTTTCTCAGATCCCGCTGTCACCTTCACTAAACAAGCTCGGCATTTTCCACCTGAACCCTTTAAAGGCTCATAATAGCACATAGCTGGCGGAGCAATCTCAGGCCCGATCATGCGAGCTGCCTGCATAATGGTGGTTCCTGGTTCTACCTCAAGGGTGATATTATCTATCGTAACTTTCATATTCGTTAATTTCTGCCAAATTATTTAGTCCAACTAGCGCCCTCACGCATAAATACGGCGCCAGGTTTTGTCGCTAATTCTGGGTGCTCAATATGCCATTCAAACTCATCACGGAAGTGACGGATCGCCGCAGCCACTGGCCAAGCCGCTGCATCCCCTAACGGACAAATCGTATTTCCTTCAATTTTCTTCGCTACATCGACTAATAAATCGATGTCCTCTTTGCGGCCTTGACCGTGTTCGATTCGGTTAATAACTTTGTCCATCCAACCGGTTCCTTCCCGGCACGGAGAACATTGTCCGCAGGACTCATGGTGGTAGAACTTCGCAAATGTCAAGGTATTGTGCACGATACAAGTCGTCTCGTCCATTACCACAAATCCCCCTGAACCTAGCATAGTTCCCGAGACAAAACCTCCATCCGACAAGGATTCATACGTCATTAAACGTTTTTCTCCTGCCGCCGTCGTTAAGATTAAGTCTGCTGGCAAAATAGGTACAGAGGATCCACCTGCCACTACCGCCTTTAATTTATGTCCTTCGCGAATACCGCCGCACCATTCATCTGAATAGATGAAGTCTTCGACCGTAATCCCTAATGGAATCTCGTAAACGCCTGGTTTCTTGATGTGACCAGAAGCAGAGATTAATTTCGTTCCTGTACTACGGCCTACACCGATCGCCGCATAGGCGTCGCCTCCGTTATTCACAATCCACGAAGTGGCTGCGATGGATTCTACGTTATTTACCACCGTAGGACATTGCCATAAACCTTTCACTGCTGGAAATGGTGGCTTGTTACGAGGGTTTCCTCTTTTACCTTCTAAAGATTCTAACAAAGCTGTTTCCTCTCCGCAGATATAAGCTCCACCACCCGGTTGAACAAATAGGTCTAGATCATAACCAGAACCTAAAATATTCTTTCCTAATAATCCTTTATCGTAAGCCTCTTGAATCGCTTTTTCTAAAATAGCAATTACATACATTAACTCACCACGTACGTAGATATACGAGGTATTAGCTCCTAGGGCAAAGGAAGAAACGATCATTCCTTCTATTAAGGTATGCGGTGATTTCCACATCAAATAGTGATCCTTAAACGTACCAGGCTCTGATTCGTCCGCATTACACACTAAATAACGAGGTACACCCTCTGGCTTCGCCAAGAAAGACCACTTCATGCCCATTGGGAAGCCTGCGCCTCCACGACCACGAAGACCGGACTTCTTCACCTCTTCGGTTACTTCGTCTGGGGTCATCTTCTTTAACGCTTTTTTGACCGCCGAATACCCTCCATGTTTCATGAACACATCGATGGTATCGATGTTAGGTACGTCTATATGTTCGGTTAATATTTTCATCCTAGGCCTTATTTGCTCAATTCATCAATGATTTCATCCACCTTTTCGTT
>JACCDV011231042.1_pt1 | contig 16340 bp, 15 predicted proteins | sample 7446131 | NCBI WGS metagenome assembly JACCDV01 (sample SAMN15323448, study PRJNA562643) | freshwater metagenome | isolation source: river surface water | place: USA:Blue River Watershed | collected 2017-08-17 | reverse complement strand
GCTAGTGCAGGGAGTGAATAATGACCAGTAAAGGCCGCGTAGCCCGAGTTATCGGACCGGTTGTAGACATCGAGTTCCCAGCGGACTCAATGCCATCAATCTTCAACGCGCTCCATGTCGAGACAACCATGAGCGGTACAACGCGTACCTTGACTCTTGAAGTTGCTCAACACATTGGAGACAACCTTGTCCGCGCGATCTCAATGCAGCCAACAGACGGTATGGTCCGTGGCGCAGAGGTAAGCGATACAGGTGCACCAATCTCTGTACCAGTCGGTGATGTAACAAAGGGTCACGTCTTCAACACTCTCGGAGAGTCACTCGATGTTCCAACATCATCGTTGGATATCAAGGAGCGTTGGCCAATCCACCGCAATGCACCAGCATTCGATCAGCTTGAGTCAAAGACAGAGATGTTCGAGACAGGTATCAAGGTTATTGACCTTCTTACACCTTATGTAAAGGGTGGAAAGATCGGTCTCTTCGGTGGTGCAGGTGTTGGTAAGACTGTTCTTATCCAGGAGATGATTTATCGCGTAGCTGAGAACTTCGGTGGTGTTTCTGTATTTGCCGGTGTTGGTGAGCGTACTCGTGAAGGCAACGACTTGTTCCTCGAAATGACAGAGACTGGCGTTATCAACAAGACAGCCTTGGTCTTCGGTCAGATGGATGAACCACCTGGAACTCGTCTTCGCGTTGCTCTTTCAGCGCTCACAATGGCGGAGTACTTCCGCGATGTTCAGAAGCAAGACGTTCTCCTCTTCATCGATAACATCTTCCGCTTTACTCAGGCAGGTTCAGAGGTTTCAACACTTCTCGGCCGCATGCCATCTGCAGTGGGCTACCAGCCAACACTTGCGGACGAAATGGGTCAGCTCCAGGAGCGCATCACATCAACACGTGGTCACTCAATTACATCGATGCAGGCGATTTACGTTCCTGCTGACGATATTACTGACCCAGCTCCACACACAACCTTCGCCCACTTGGATGCGACAACTGTTCTCTCACGTCCGATTTCAGAGCTTGGTATCTACCCAGCTGTGGATCCACTTGACTCAACATCTCGTATCCTCGATCCACGCTACATCGGTGAGCGCCACTTCAAGGTTGCTAACCGTATTAAGCAGATCTTGCAGCGTTACAAGGATCTTCAGGACATCATCGCTATCTTGGGTATCGATGAACTTTCAGAAGATGACCGTATTCTCGTAGGACGTGCCCGTCGTATCCAGCGCTTCTTGTCACAGAACACATTCGTGGCGAAGGTCTTTACAGGTATCGACGGTTCGTACGTTCCAATCGCGGACACAATCGATGCATTCGAAGCACTTGCAGATGGAAAGTACGATCACGTTCCAGAGCAGGCATTCTTCATGTGCGGTGGTCTCGACGATGTAGAGCGCAACGCAGCAGAGTTGGCTAAGTAATAGCTTATGTCTACTACTGGGGCTCTCAACGTCGCACTCGTATCGCCAACAGAGCAGGTCTGGTCTGGAGAGGCGAAATTCGTCCTCGCACGTACAACCGGGGGAGATCTCGGTGTACTTCCTGGCCACACTCCACTCTTTGGCGTACTTGTCGATGGCCTTGTCAGCATCAAAGTATCTGATGGTTCAACCAAGGAATTCAACGTTAAAGGTGGATTCCTCTCAGTCAACAATGATCGCGTATCAATCCTGACGGAGTCAGTTGCTTAAGTAATTTCAAAAGAAAAGCCCCGACAGATTATCTGTCGGGGCTTTTCTCATTATGACAATTATTCGCGAGTGACGTTGGCACCGAGATTGCGAAGATCTTCGGCGAAGTTTGGATAACCGCGATCAACGTGGAAGGCACCATCGACAGTAGTTTCACCTTCTGCGACAAGAGCTGCAAGAACTAGTCCAGCACCTGCGCGAATATCTGATGCTTCAACCGGTGCGCCAGATAGCTGTGGAATGCCGTCTATTGAGGCGTGGTGGCCATCTACTGTGATTTGTGCGCCTAAGCGGGCAAGTTCATTGACGAACATAAAGCGAGATTCAAATACGTTCTCGGTCACGATGGCATGGCCATCAGCAACTGAATTCATCGCGATGATGAATGGAAGTAAGTCGGTTGCAAATCCTGGATAGGGCAGTGTGGCAACATCAACTGCGCGAGGGCGTTGATCCATCTTTACCCGAACGCCATCTGCAGTAGATGTGATGATGGCGCCAGCTGCAGAAAGTTTGTCGAGCATGACTTCCATGTGATCAGCGACAGCACCGTGAATCGTGATGTCACCTTGGGTCATCGCAGCTGCAAATGCCCAAGTACCGGCGATGATGCGATCGGTAATAGTGCGATGTGAAGTTGGGTTGAGCTTTTCAACACCGGTGATTGTGATGAGCGGTGTGCCGATGCCATCAATCTTTGCACCCATAGAAACTAAGAACTCACAGAGATCGACGATATCTGGTTCGCGCGCTGCGTTATCGATTGTGGTGATGCCCTTTGCAAGCACAGCTGCTGTCATTAAGTTCTCAGTGGCACCGACTGATGGAAAATCAAGTGTGATATCTGCACCTGTTAATCCATCTGGTGCTTCGGCGATGACATAGCCATGTTCAATGTGCGCCTTTGCACCGAGGGATTCAAGTCCCTTAATATGAAAATCTAGGCCACGAGATCCGATGGCATCCCCACCAGGCAGAGCCACTTCAGCGATTCCGATGCGAGCAACAAGTGGACCAAGGACGTTGATGGATGCACGCATCTTGCGAACGAGTTCGTAATCAGCACGATGGAGCGGCTCTTGTGGGACATCGATGGTGACGGTGGCATCGCCGCCTGCCTTGTTATTCAGGACTACGGTGCAACCAAGGCGGGTCAGCAGGTCGGCCATGATGTCGACATCGGCGATATCGGGGACATTGGAGATGGTTGTCTTGCCAACTGCCAGCAGAGAGGCTGCCATCAGCTTTAAGACAGAGTTCTTGGCACCTGTGACGGTTACTTCGCCCTGGAGGCGGCCACCGCCCACGATACGGAAGCGATCGTGGCTGCCCAGAGAAGTCATGGGGCGATTCTACGTCACGGGTAGCGGTATTCCAGATGGCTACTAGGCTAGGCGCATGGTTAATCTGACACGCATTTATACAAAAACAGGTGATGACGGAACTACAGCTCTTGGAGATATGAGCCGTACATCAAAGAACGATCCACGCCTTGAGGCATATGCGACTGTCGATGAAGCCAACTCATCTATCGGAGTTGTTCTATCAACTGATGACCTACCTGAGGATATCCGCATCTTGCTAGTGCGTATTCAAAATGATCTCTTCGATGTTGGCGCAGATCTCTGCACACCTGTTGTCGATAAGCCAGCGTTCGAACCACTTCGTGTTCTCGAAAGCCAGATTACATATCTTGAAGATTCCATTGATGCATATAACGCAGATTTAGCTCCACTACGTTCTTTCGTGCTTCCTTCTGGCACTCCTGCTGCTGCACATCTGCATGTCGCTCGCACAGTTGTGCGCCGTGCAGAGCGTCGCACATGGTCTGCAATTCATTCATTTGGTGGCGGCGTCAATCCTTTGACCGCGCAATATCTCAACCGACTCTCAGATTTACTCTTCGTCTTGGCGCGCGTTGCCAATAAAGAAATTGGCGATCAGCTCTGGGTTCCGGGCGCTAACCGCTAGATAATCACTCTTTATTGCAATCTGCTGAAAGTATTTTCAAGCAACCTTCTTGTAATTGTTCTTTGGGTCGCTGCTATTTCGATCTTCATGGTGACAAATCACTGAGGCAATCTTTGCGGTTCCACCTTTTTCGACAAACTCAGGTGAGACAACAATGAGAGTCACAAACTCACGAGCTTCGCTGGAATTGAATGCAGAAGTAAGGTCGCCTAATTTATTTCCCTGACCATCGGATACCACCGATACAACTTCCCACCAGATGCAACCAATCTCGGATGCAACTTGGACAGAGGCGCAGATATAGGTTGAGCACTCCTTAATTCGCTTCTCCAACGTTTTATTTGCAGAGATCAAGCCCACCAACTCTTTAGCAGTGGGAACCTTTGCGTAGACCTCGCCCTCAACGCTAAAGCCCTTTGGTGGCCATGCTGGCTTTGGCGAGGGAGTGATGCGCACCTTGGCTCGCTTCTTCTTGACGACCTTCTTCTTCGCTGGCTTTGGTTTTGTAGTTGCTTTTGCAGTCGCCTTGGAAGTTGCACTCGCCTTTGCTGACGCCTCTGTTGATGCCTTTGCTGTGGCCTTAGGGGTCGGGGTAGGACTCTTCGAAGCCGCTTGCGCAGCAGGTACTGAAATAGAGAATAGGGAAGCGACCAAAGCAGCTGCCAGGGCGAGCGAGAGCGCCTTTAGTCGCGATCCCACTTGAAGGTGCGGATTGCGAGGAAGGTTCCCACGATGAGCCATATGCCAATAATGGCAAAAGTTCGCCCAGTCTCCCAATCGCCGGCAATTTCACGCGTAGCAAATGACTCAGGCAGGAAGACTGAGCGCATTCCTTGGGTCAACCACTTCAGCGGGAAGATTGCCGCAATCTGCTGCATCCATTGCGGCAAATCTGTGAAGATGAAGAAAACTCCACTAAAGAACTGCAAGATGATGACAACGGGTGACACGATTGCCGAAGCTCCTCGAGCATTCTTAGGAACGCTCGAAAATGCCACACCGAGAATTGTCGAGACGACAGATCCGCTGACAAGCAGCGCGGCAAAGAGCCACCACTTACTCATCTGGGTAGGTAACTCAACTCCAAAGAATGCAACACCTGCAGCAAGGAGCAGAATTACTTGAATCACCATGCTGACAGTGACAACAATTGCTTTACCAATAAAGTAACTGGCAGCGGGCATCGGAGTTCCACGGAGTCGCTTGAGTGCACCTAAGTCACGCTCGACTGGAATAAATATCGCAATCTGCTGAAAGCCAGTATTAACCAACGCTGATGCAATCATTCCCGCAACAAAATATTGGCTAAATGTCACACCTGGTGCGATTCCCTCGCTAAAGACTGATCCAAAAATCGCCAATAAAATCAATGGAAAGAGCAGGGTAAAGACCACTGATTCTTTTTGGCGGAAGAACTGTTTAATTTCTAGCCCTCCGCGTTGTAGTCCAATGGCGAGAGCGCCGGGTAAGTTTTTACTCATGGCTCGCTCCAATCATTGAGAGGTAGATATCTTCTAACGAAGGTCGATGGATACTTAAATCCGGAACTTCACCACCAAGTCGTTCGCTCAGCGTCTTAACAAATGCCGTTGGAGCATCAGAAGTCTCGCTCTTACTGACTCCGCCTTCGCTCCACGAAATCGTTGCCTGTGCATTCGCACGACCGCCGAGCAGCGCAGGTGTTGAGATTTCCAGAATCTCGCCGTGATTCATAACTGCAACGCGATCTGCCAATGCTTCTGCTTCGTCGAGGTAGTGCGTTGTGAGCAAGATGGTGGTGCCCTCATCGCGTAGTTGCTTAATCAATACCCAGAAAGCACGTCGAGCTTCTGGATCAAATCCAGTTGTTGGTTCGTCGAGAAAGAGAACTTCTGGGCGACCGATAATTCCGAGTCCAACATCTAAGCGACGTCGCTGCCCACCTGAGAGCGTTCTTGCTCGGTCATCTGCTTTTTCTTCTAATCCCACAAGTGAAATTACTTCATCGATGGCACGGGGATTTGAGTAGTAACTTGCAAAGTGAGTGATTGCCTCGCGCACAGTTAACTCGGCTGTATCTTGCGTACTTTGCAAGACAATGCCGATGCGATCTCGCCATTGAAGAGCAGCCTTACCCTTAATTGCAGGGTCAGTATCAAGGACTCGAACAGTGCCTGAATCTGCAGCTCGGAAGCCCTCCAGAATTTCAACTGTTGTGGTCTTGCCTGCACCATTAGGGCCAAGAATCGCAAAAATCTCGCCTTTATGGATATCCAGCGAGATGCCTTTGACGACCGATAAGGCTCCATAGCTCTTTCGTAACTCATTTACCTCAATTACAGAGTTCATATTCCCACTCTAGTCCTCACGATTGGCGAAAAGGTAAGAATGTAATGGAAAATACAGGCATGAGCCCGCGTAAGAACTACCCCAAAGGCAAGCGCCCCAAAGGTAATGATGAGGAAGTCCGCGGGGTTCCATCTGCCCAAAGTTTTGAGGAAGACGATCAAGGTTTATGGATTGTTCGCAAGCTCTCTGGTTCTTCAGCTACCAAGCCTTACCGCTGCCCAGGGTGTGATCAATTAATTCCTCTGGCTACTCCGCATACTGTCGCATGGCTAGATGGCGATGAAGATAACCGACGCCATTGGCATAACGCCTGTTGGAGTAAGCGCAACAATCGCCGCCCCAACACCGAGCGCACGCGTAACGCACCTCGCTTTTAACTTTCTCTCGTTAAGAGAGGCGACCGCGTAAAGCTTTCAGCAATCCAACGACTAAGCCATCGATCTTTGCTGTGCGTTTAAAGCTAGTGATAGCAAGCGGCAACTGGAATTTTGCACGAACCACTGAACGCGCGTAGGTGAATTCCAAGAGACCTTCTGGTCCATGGATTCGACCGTAGCCAGAATCTTTGATTCCACCAAAGGGAATAGATGCCACCGCAGCAAATGAAATAACAGAGTTGATAGCAACCATTCCACAGTGCAACTGTGAGGCAATCGCACGCCCCTGACGTCGCGACCAGACCGATGCACCAAGTCCATATCGAGATGCATTGGCAAGTTCAATAGCTGTCTCCATATCGGGAACACGATTGATTACAAGCGTTGGTCCAAAGGTTTCATCTGTTACAGCAATCGAATCTTCAGGTACCTGGAGTAGAACAACAGGTTGCACAAATCGATCTCCCACTGATTGCGTACCTCCAACAACTGGAATTCCACCGCGCTTTACCGCATCTTTGATGTGAGACTGAATTATCTTGAGCTGTGATGGCATAGTCGCTGGCCCATAGTTGGCATCTGCCGGATCTCCGGCGTGAATATTCTTTGCGAGAGCGATTACCTTTTCGGTAAAGATGTCGGCAATGTTCTCATCGACATATACACGCTCTGCGCCAATGCATGTTTGACCGGCGTTGGAGAAAGCAGACCAGACAGCGGCATCGGCGGCACGACTGATATCGGCATCGCGGGCAACAATCACGGGATCTTTTCCGCCACATTCAGCGATTACTGGCGTCAATGTTTCGGCGCAGAGTGCAGCAACCTTCTTTGCAGTTGCGGTAGAGCCAGTGAAGGCCAACTTCTTCACGCCACTTCGACAAAGTGCGGCACCTGTCTCACCAAAGCCGGTGACAACTTGGAAGTATTCGGAACTGCCGGCAACATGCTCAAAGAGATCGGCGAGAGCGATTCCAACACCTGGGGTGTATTCGCTTGGCTTAAAGACAACGGTATTTCCGGCAGCAAGTGCATATGCAATCGAGCCCATTGGAGTAAAGACGGGATAGTTCCAAGGACCGATGACACCCACAACACCAAGCGGTGATCGCTCGACCGTGGCAGACATGTTTGCCATCAAGGCTCCAGGCGATCGATGCGCAGTCCGCAGAACAGATTCGGCGTTACGAGCCGCCCAGGCGACATGATGGGCCGCGAGAGTAATCTCCAACTTTGCATCAGAGTGAGGCTTACCGGTTTCTAGAGTCACTTGCTCGGCGAGAGAATCAATCTCACGCAAAATCAGGCGGCTGTACTCCAGCAAGACTTTGCGACGCCCTTTATGACCCAACGCCACCCAACGAATGGCGGCATCAGATGCGAGAGTGACTGCGGCATAAACATCTTTATCATTGTGAATCGGATAGGTACCTGCGATATCGCCGTTAACTGGATTGAGTGATTCAAATGTCGCTGAGTTCTTCTTAGCCATGGCGAAAGAGTAGTCACTAGAATGCAACTATGTCGGAACCAATCCGCCCGAGCACTGTGTTGCCGGCGCTACGCACACCTTTCACCCTCACCACCGCAGATGGCGAGACCCTCATTGGTGAAGAAGCGGCCCCGCTTTCTCATCCAACAACGGCGCTGCTCTGCCTGCATCCCAATCCCACTGGTGGGGGAATGATGGATAGTCATGTTTATAAGAAGGCGGCAAATCGCCTACCTGCAATGGCAGGTGTGACAATCGTTCGCTTTAACACCCGTGGCACCACCAGCGAAGCCGGAACCAGCACGGGAAGTTATGACGGAGGAGTCGCAGAGAAATACGACGTTCAAGCAGCTATAGATTATTGCTTTGATCAATTAAAAGTAAGCGAACTTTGGATTGTCGGTTGGTCATTTGGCACTGAGTTAGCTCTCTGTCATGCGCGCGATCCACGCATCAAAGGGCTGATTCTTTTGAGCCCGCCGCTGATGAAGGTAACTGAGGACGATTTAGTTTTTTGGGCAAATGATGGTCGCCCAGTCACTGCTCTCGTACCTGAACATGATGATTACTTAAAGCCAGCAGAAGCAAAAGAACGCTTCAGTGTAATTCCTCAGCTCGAACTGATTGCAGTCGATGGCGCTAAGCACTTGTGGGTTGGCGAACCTTATGTGCATCGCGTTCTTAGCGAAATCACGAGAATCATTGCACCAAATCGATTGCCGCTTCCAACTGAGTTAGATTAAATCAACTCTAGTTTTGCCCGAGTTCTACTTAGTTCTAGTTCTGTTCAGCTCTAGTTCTATTCAGCTCTAGTTCTGTTCCGCTCTGGGGAAAACAACTTCCTCCATAATCAAAATGATAGAAGCCGCAACTGGCACTGCTAATAGACCACCCACCAGACCCAGGAGGGAAGTTCCAATCAGGGCTGCGATGATGGTTACTGCGCCAGGTAAATTAAGACTGCGCTTCATAATTCTCGGCGTCACAATGTAATTTTCAATTTGAACGTAGACAACGTATGCGACAAAAGCAATTACTCCGATAACAACAGATTGGGTTGCTGCGATAAGTGTGACGATACCGCTACCTAAGAAATGACCGATCAGAGGAATAAGTGCACATACAAAAACAATGATTCCAATGGAGATTGGCGATGGCAACCCTAGAATCAAAGAGAGAATTGTGACAAAGGCTGATGCCATCGCAGCAATCAGGATCTGACTTCCCACGAAAGCTCCCACGCGAGCGATGATTGCATCAACTAATAAAGCAACGCGTGGTCTGCGGCTTGCTGGGACAAGCTTGAGGCCAATTGCTGTGGCTTCTTTCAAAGATGTAATGAAGTAGAGAGTTAATACAAGAATTGTGAGAGCAGTAAAAGTTCCAGAGAGAACAGTTCTTCCGACACCAATTACTCCACCGAATGCGGTAAAGATTAAGGTTCCATCAGAGGTGACGCTCTCTAACTTTTTCTGCAACGTATCAATGATTGCGTACTGTTCATTGAGGCTTGCAATTTGCGGATTAGCTTTGAGGTCTTGCAAGAGTGTCGGCGCAATCTCAACAAGATAAGTGGTTTGACGAACAAGCGGTGGAATAACTAATGCAATAAATACCCCAACCAGCGCCAAGACCGCAACGAAAATAATCGCAACTGCAGTTGTGCGCGATGTTCCGCGTCGACGAATTGCTTCAACGGCTGGATTGAGACCAATCGCTAAGAAGAGAGAAACGAGAATCAAAACAAATACTTGACTTGCACTCGCAAGTGCGCGCATCAAGACAAATGCAGTGAGGGCACCAGTTGTGGCAATAAATCCAAAGTAGAAGGGGTGACCGCGATCTATCGGTGCACCTGCTTTTCCATAGGAATGTGTGACGGGGGCCTCTTGATCGGTCGCTTTGCGCTTAACTTTGCCACCGATACGGTCTGAAATTGTCATACTTAATTGTAAGGTGCGAGAGAATAAGCGCATGGCTCTGAGAATTACTGGCGTGGGTGAGGAAATCGCCGCTGTCTCAGGCCTGCCCTGGAACCAGAGTCTCGAGCTCTGGCCGGAAGATCCCCACCTAGCCGAGAAGCGAGGCATCTCTCGCCATATCGTGCGCCTGGTCCGTTCCACCGATGACCCCGAATCCGAAGTCTATGCAGTTAAAGAGACGGTCTCAGAGTTCGCCAATCGCGAGTACAAGATTCTGCGCGAGCTCAAGCAGCTCGATGCGCCGAGCGTCCAATCAGTAGCTGTAGTCGAAGGTCGTACCGATAACGACGGCGAAGAACTTCCATGTGCGCTGGTGACTCGCTTCCTGCCGTATTCGCTTCCGTATCGCGTTTTGCTCAGCGGTAAAGATGTCACTGCCGAAGATGTGACCCTCATGGCTAATGCTCTTGCTCTGCTCTTGGTGCGATTGCACCTTCTTGGATTTTGGTGGGGCGACTGCTCGCTCTCTAACACACTCTTCCGTCGCGATGCCGAGGGCTTTGCTGCCTATCTCGTTGATGCTGAAACCGGTGAATTTCAAAAATCACTCAGCGATGGTCAGCGTGAACACGATTTAGAGATTGCACACTTTAACGTTGCGGCAGAACTTGAAGACCTTTCACTTTCGGGTGTTCTCTATGCCGGCATGGACCCGATTCGCGCAAGTAACGCTTTGATCAAGCGTTACCACCGATTGTGGGCAGCGCTGAAAGAGCGCCAAGTTCTTGATCCTTCCGATCGCCATGCAGTCGAACGTGCCATGCGTCAATTACACGATCTTGGCTTTGCAGTAGAAGAAGTTTCAGTTCAGATTGAAGAAGGAAATGAAAACACAGGAAAGCTGTACTTCCAGCCGAAGTTGGTAGCTGCGGGTTATCACAAGAATCGTTTGCGCGAATTAATGGGACTTGAAACAGAAGAACTTCAGGCCAAGCGATTGCTTGCATCTTTTGATCGATTCCGAGGACGTGAAAAATCACCGAAGCCACCTATGGCTGAGTCTGCGCGTCGTTGGTTAGACATGGTCTTCAAGCCAACAGTGGCGCTAATTCCAGAAGATCTTGCGGGACGTATCGAGGTTGCACAGTTCTTCCACGAAGCACTGGAGCACCGTTGGTACCTCAGCGAGAAGGCAGGCCATGATGTTGGTCTCGAGTTTGCTGCACAATCGTATGTAGATAACATCCTTCCATACCGCCGTGATTCCGGAGTTGATCTTCCAGCGGAGAGCCAGAAGGAGAGCGCCTCATGACATTGCCACCAAATTTCGGTCGCGCCTACGACTTAAGTGGTTTAGGAAAACCACCGGTCGATACCTCTGTTCCGATGCCGGGTCTAGAGATGAATGCACAAAATTTGACCGGCGAATTCTTGCCGATGTCAGCACAGAAGCCCGTGGTAGTTCTCTGCTGGTCACCGCGTTCTGCTGAATCAGTAGAGATGCTGCACTCACTTGGCCGGTTAGCTCTTGCAGATCAAGGCGCATGGGTTTTGGCGAGGGTCAATATTGACGAACAACCACAGGTTGCACAGGCGCTGCAGACACGCACCATTCCATACGGCTTGGTCTTTATCGGCGAGCAACCAATTCCATTTGTTGAACAAGCGCTCAATGAGACTCAACTTCGCGAGGTCATTAACAAGATTCTCACCTTGGCGGCACAGCAAGGCATCGGAGAGGCGCCAGTTGAGCAAGCCGAACCAGAGGAAGATGAGGCGATTGCAGCGATAGACCGCGGAGATTTCGCTGCCGCCGAGAAGGCATATAAAGATTTATTGGCGCGTAAACCCAATGACACTTATGGAAAAGTCGGTTTGGCTCAAGTGCAGTTGTTGATCCGCACCGATGGCGTCGATGCAGTGAAAATTATGCAGCAGGCAATTGAACAACCTGATGATGTTCAAGTTCAGATGCAATGCGCTGATGTAGAGATTATGCAGGGTCAACTCGAACAAGGGTTTAAGAGATTATTGCAGTTGATATCGGTACTATCAGGAGATGAGCAGAAGAGCGTTAAAGAGCGATTGCTCGAACTCTTCGCTCTGGTCGACCCAGCTGATCCACGTGTCATTAAAGCCCGCGCAGCACTCGCAAACGCGCTCTTCTAAATGATTTCCCATCAGTTAGAGAAGCGCTATCTAAGCGCGCTCTTCTTTATCTTTGGTTTCGGAATTATGGCCTGGGTTCCACGCTTCCCAGATCTTAAAGAGAATCTAGGGCTCTCTAACGGTCCATTCGGCTCGATTTTGACGACTGGCGCCATCGGCGCATTCACAGGACTTCTGACAGCGGGACATATCGTTCACAAAGTCGGTGTGAAGAAGGTATTTTTCAGCGCAACTATCTTGCTCTATCTTTCATTTGCGGTGATTGTGCAGGTGCATTCCCCAGCGATATTTATCGTCTTCAATGTTCTCATCGCTTTTGGAATCACCTGTATTCATGTTGCTTTAAATACCCAAGGTTTTCATATTCAGGAAAGAAGTGGTGACAATGTCATCACCAGCACTGCCGGATATTGGAGCGCCGGTGCTCTCGTTACGGCACTTGTATCTGGAATAGTTGTGAACTTCTCCAGTCTTGCGCTACATATCGGCTTAGTTGCACTTTTCTCTGCGGCCAGTTCGCTCTATATCGCCTATCGCATGAATTCAGTATTGGTTCCGGCGAATGAGCATCCTGAGACGGATTACCGCGTCAGGGATATCTTCACTTCATTCCACTTAGATTGGCCGGTCAGCCTTGGTTTGGCATCAGCGATCTATTTGGAATTTGCAATCGGTGACTGGGGAACAATCTTCACAAAAGAGCGTCTCGATGTCAGCGGCACTTTGAGCACATTGCCTTACATTGTCTTTACTGTTTTTATGATCGCGGGACGACTATCGATTCATAAAATCCCAGCCTCGTATCCGCTCCATCGATTGGCAAGATTTTCAACGCTACTCGGGGGATTTGGATTTATGGTTCCAATCTCGATTGCCACCCATCTACCTGAGAGCGCTAAATGGGTCTCATATGGTCTCTTTATTCTTGGTTTCTCTTTAGCAGGCATTGGATCAGCAATTCTGGGTCCTAGCTTTACCGCAGCAGCAAATCGTCGTTCTCCTAATCCAAGCGCTGTTGTAATTGGTCAATTAGGCGTCACCAATAACGTTTTAACAACTGCATTGAAATGGATAGTTGCAGGTGTCATTGGTGCAACTGGATCAATCGCCTTGGCACTTATGATTCCAGCGGCGCTAATGATTGTTGCAGCCTTCTTTACCCCGGTACTTGAAGTAAAGAACTAGGCGCGCTCAAACCAGACAGTTGCAAGTGGTGGTACGCGAAGTGTCGTATAAAGATCTGTATCGACATCTACTGCAAATGAGTTATTTGAAATTCCACTTCCACCGTATTTCACATCATCAGTATTAATGGTTTCGCGCCATACTCCAGCGGTCGGCATGCGAAGCGAATAGAACTCTTGTGGCACAGGAGAGAAGTTGGTGACGCAGACAAGCGGATATCCTGCATCTGACCATCGCGTAAATGCAACGATATTGTTTGCGCCGTCATCTCCGACAATCCACTGGAAACCTTCAGGTGAAACATCTTTCTCCCAGAGCGCAGGATGACGCTTGTAATTTTCATTGATATCTGCGAGTGCGGCTTGAACTCCCGTGTGTTCTGCATATTCAGTGAGGTGCCACTGAAGACCATGTTCTTGATTCCACTCATCATTCTGTGCGAACTCTTGGCCCATAAAGAGAAGTTTCTTGCCTGGGTGTGCCCACATAAATCCGTAGAGCGCCCGCAGGGTTGCAAGCTTTTGCCAGCGGTCACCAGGGAACTTATTGACCAATGATCCTTTGCCATGGACGACCTCATCATGCGAGAGAGGCAACATGAAGTTCTCCGACCAGGCGTAGAGAATCGAGAAGGTGATTTCATTGTGGTGATAGACGCGGTGCACTGGCTCATGTTGCAAGTATTCGAGAGTGTCGTGCATCCAACCCATATTCCATTTAAATCCAAAACCTAAACCACTGCTGGATGTATCACGTGTTACGCCTGGCCATGCTGTTGATTCTTCAGCAATCATCATGATGCCTGGATGGGACCTATAAGCAGTAGATGTCGCCTCTTGTAGCAGTTGCACCGCCTCGAGATTCTCGCGGCCACCAAATCGGTTAGGAAGCCATTCTCCTTCTTTGCGCGAGTAATCGAGATAGAGCATTGAAGCTACGGCATCGACACGGAGACCATCAATATGGAACTCATCGAGCCAATAGAGAGCGCTAGCAACAAGGAAGTTTCGAATTTCATTACGGCCGAAGTTAAAGATCAAAGTGCCCCAATCAGGATGTTCTCCTAAGCGAGGATCTTCATGTTCGTAAAGAGCGGTTCCATCAAAGCGAGCTAGCGCCCATTCATCTTTTGGAAAATGTGCTGGCACCCAATCTAGAATCACGCCAATGCCTGCCTGATGGAGAGCATCGACTAAGAAGCGGAAATCATCGGGAGTTCCAAATCGTGATGTTGGTGCAAAGAATGATGTGACTTGATATCCCCACGATGGGCCGTATGGATGTTCTGTAACCGGTAAGAATTCAACATGGGTAAAGCCATTGGCAGTTACATACTCAACAAGTTCAATTGCCATCTGGCGGTAGGTAAGTCCAAGGCGCCAAGAACCAAGGTGCACCTCATAGACGGATACGGGAGAGCGCCAAGGCTGGAAATCGCAGCGCGCACGCATCCATTCATGATCGCTCCATGTGTAGGTGCTTTCATTAACTATAGATGCAGTCAGCGGCGGACATTCTGTCTCTCGCGCTAACGGATCTGCATGATCTACCCAATTGCCTGATGCACCGCAGATTGCAAATTTGTACTTTGTGCCGGCACCGATGCCTTCGATAAAGATTTCCCAGATCCCAGATGCTCCTTGGCGAATCATGGGATGTGCAGATTTATCCCAGAAATTATGGTCGCCAATCAAACTCACTGCTTGCGCATTAGGTGCCCAGACAGAGAAAGCAGTTCCTTGGAGTTCTCCTTCTTTATCGCGAAGGACATGTGCGCCGAGCGCATCCCACAATCTCTCGTGGCGACCTTCGTTGATGAGATGAAAGTCGAGCTCACCTAGAGTTGAAAAGGGATTGAGATAGCTGACGGTTTGTTGAGAATCCTTCTGAGACTTATCTGTTTTAAAAATCTTCGAAAGGAAACTCATGCAGTAATTCTAGAGCTTCACCTTCGCAATGTGAACGACTTTGCCAGATAACCTTGTTGGATCGAGACGAACATACGTATGTGGAGACCATCGATACTGTGCAGAATCAATCAAATCGGTGACTTCAAAGTCTCGCTGGCTCTCGCCTTCTGAAAATCCAAGCGCTGACATATCCCAATGGACTGTAGTCTCTTGCGCAAAATTTGGGTCAAGATTTACTACAACCAAAATTAGGTTATCGCCCTCGCGCTTTGAGTAGGCGAGAATCTGTTCGTTATCGCAGTGATGAAAGCGTAGGTTGCGTAGACGTTGCAAAGCTACATTCTCACGACGGATTTTATTGAGGGCAGTAATAAATGGAGCAAGCGTAATTTGCTTCTTCTCTGCTGCCGCCCAGTCACGAACCTTGATCTCGTACTTCTCAGAATCTAAATACTCTTCACCACCTTCTTTAAATCGGCGATGTTCATATAACTCATACCCCGCATACATACCCCAAGAAGGAGTGAGGGTTGATGCGAGTGCAGCGCGAATAGCGAAGATGGCTGGGTTGCCACTCTGTAAATGGAATGGGTTGATATCTGGCGTATTGACCCAAAAATTAGGGCGGAAGAAGGCTGAAGTTTGATGTGCAACTTCATTGCTGTAATCAATCAGCTCTTGCTTCGAGGTACGCCAGGTGAAGTAGGTATAAGACTGATGGAAGCCTGCCTTACCAAGGGCATGCATCATCGATGGCTTAGTGAATGCTTCAGCGAGGAAAATTACATCAGGTGACTCGAGGCGAATAGTGCCCATCACATCGGCCCAGAAATGAACTGGCTTGGTATGGGGATTATCGACTCGGAAAATAGAAACGCCTTTATTAATCCAGAAACGAAGTGTCTTTAATGATTCTTCCAAGATTCCCGCATAGTCATTATCAAAGTTGATGGGGTAGATATCTTGATACTTCTTTGGTGGGTTCTCGGCATATGCAATGGTGCCGTCGAGTCGATGAGTAAAGAATTCTGGATGCTCTTTTACCCAGGGATGATCTGGTGAAGCTTGTAAGGCGAAATCAAGTGCAACTTCAATCTTGTTCTTCTTCGCTACCGCCACAAAATCTTCAAAATCCTTCATTGTTCCGAGCGCCGGGTTAATAGCCATATGACCACCTTCTGCGCTGCCGATAGCCCATGGCACTCCGGGATCAGTGTCGGTCGGAGTCAATGTGTTATTTCTCCCCTTGCGATGCGTCTTTCCGATGGGATGAATTGGTGGGAGGT
>JACCDV010351457.1_pt1 | contig 16343 bp, 5 predicted proteins | sample 7446131 | NCBI WGS metagenome assembly JACCDV01 (sample SAMN15323448, study PRJNA562643) | freshwater metagenome | isolation source: river surface water | place: USA:Blue River Watershed | collected 2017-08-17 | reverse complement strand
GTTTCTAATCAATTTCTTTGCAATGAATAATGCTCTTAAAAAGTTATAAATTAAGATTTGCTAAAATAAATTAAAAACTAAGACTAGATAATAGTTTAATAAAAATAAAAGATATTTGATTTTTGATTAAGTTTAGAGTAAAAAGATATGATAATTAATAAATTAAAATAAGTAAACTAAAGTAAATTAGACTATTAGTTTATTAATAATAGATTTGATATATAATCTATGTTTATATTATTAAAATAGAAACAATATTTTTAATAAAACTAAGTATTATTATAATTAAAATTAATTAAGAATTATTCTTATAGATAAAATAAGCAATATTTTATAATAAATAAGAAAAAGTTAAAAATCTAATCAAATTTATTTTCTTTACATAATAATAAAAGAAAAGAAAATTAAAAAATGAATAAACAATAATTAAAATAATTGATTTAATTCATATTTGAAAGAGTAATAAAAGCGTTAAGTATTTATTGATAAATCATTGAAAGATATAAGAAAGTATACAAAACCCATATAATTAAGCATATAAAGATATTCATATATTAAAAATGCCAACTTTAAAACCAAAAAAATACCTAATAATTTTATTATATTTTTTTGTTTGTTTTTTTGCTTTAAAATTATAAATATTTTGAATAAAATTCATTCTCTTTGGTGTTTTAATCATAAGAAATTATTTGAATTTAATCAATAAGTCAAATAGTTTAAGTTTTATCAAATTATAATTTTATATAATAAAAATCGATATTTGTTTCCTCTTGCTATATTAATGGAATTTATATTATTAAGTTTTATATGTTTAATAATTTATAATTTACATCAATTTCTTTATATTGATTAACTATTTAAACCCTTTCAATTTAAAAGCTAAATTATAATGCATTAATACAGATCATTTAATAAGGTAATAATATTTTTTGTTAAATTAGCTTCTTTTAAGTTTCCAATTTATTAAGATAATTTTTAATACTTTTTTCCACTTCTTTAATATTTTATTAATTCAAAAAATCAAAGAAATTTTCTTAAAACTAAATTCCTTAGAATATTTTTAAGTTTTATTAAGGTTCATTTGAGCTTTAATCAAAATAATATAAAAACTTATATTAAAAATGAAATATTTTAATAGGTTTTATGTCATAATAATAATCGCTTAGACTAATTTTAATTTATAAATAAAGTTCTTTTTATTATAAAAAGTCTTTCTAATATTATTAAAGTTCATTTTTATTAAGAATTTCATAACAGTTATAGAATTGTTCTTCAATTATTAATGGTTCAAATCTATAAGGAATTTATATTTGATTATTGTTGATCTCAAACTAATACTTTAACTCGTCTATAAATTTAATATAAATATAAGCTTATGAGTTATTGAATTATTTATCTAAGAATATTTGTATATTATAATCAGCATCTTTTTAATATATTATTTATTCATAATTTGAATGAATATTATTTAATCAATAAAATATATATTCTTTTATAAAAAAGTCATTATTATCTATATTATAATAAACTTATGCTTTTTGAAAAACTTAATCCTCATATATATTAACATTCCTTAAATTATATGTTATAAATTCGTTGTTATTAATACATTGAATATATTATTTATTTTCATTTATATCAATAACTATTTAGCCTGGTTTATTCAATAAATTTTCTATTTAAAAAAAGTCTTTATATTTTAATAAAATATCTTCTTTGTAATCCAAACTATATAATTTTTCTTAATTTTAAAATTCATACATTTTATCTTTATAGACATAAATATCTTAATCGATTTCTATATAGTTTTAATTATCAAAAGTTATTTATATTTTTCCTATTGCGAAATTCCAATTTTCCTCTTTAATTTATATTGTTGGAAATTAAAAGTAAAATTAATTAGTTTTTTAATCAAACAATAATTATCCTTAGATTTATAACTCATAATTTCTAATCTCTTAATCTATGTAAATTTTGTTTATTTTTATTTAATATAGCATATTATTAGAGTATTATTTTATTTCCTATCCAGATAAGTATACAATTTGACTACTAAAAGCATAAAATAATCATTAGGAAATATTATTAATTTTCATTTTTGAATAAAATAATACAGAATTATCGCATATAAAAATCTCATTAATTTAATAATGAAAATTATTAAATAAATTTAACGGTAATTTTTCAAACTTAAAAACAGGCTCATCTGTAAAAAATGTTTTTCCTGTAAAATAAATGTTATAATTGTTATCTAAAATATAAGAACTATAATTATTAGTAATTATTTATTTGATAATAATGTCTTATGTTATTTAGTTATTATATTAAAACGACTTAACATGTTAAATGCTTTATTATACTCCCAACTACCCATACTAATTTAGCCCTTTTACAATTAACTAATTATTTTAGGTTAATAGTAATAGATGAAACTCTGCTATTGATATTTATTTTATTTAAACATTTTCTAAGGGTTAACTGAAAGTCTTAGATTTTAGATTAAAATAATAAAATGATCTATCTTCTAATAAGATAATTAAATTCTCTTAATAAAAGTTTATAAATTTAATATTTAATCTAATATGTTATCAAAAAATGTCAGTCAAATCTTATTAGTATTTTAATCACATAAAAACCTTTTAATCTTTAAATATTTGTAATCCTTAATAATATATATCTTATTAATTAGTAATTAATAATTATTAATTTTAAGCTATTATAAAATGTTGAATTTATTAAGAACAAGAGAATATCAATTCCGTAACATTATTATCAATTCTAACTCAATATATTTTACTCTTTTTATCAGTTATTAAATATATATTATTTTTTTCTGTAAAAAATGAATCAATTTTATGTTTTTCAAATTAAGGAATTTATTATAAGAATTAAGAAATGTTATTTTCTGTATTTAAAATCTCAAGTTATTAGTTTCCATTTGGTTATTTATAAATAATAGAAACATTTGAATTCGATTGCAGAATATCATAAACGACTCCTTATGATATATTTTATTATAAAGTCAAATTTCCATTAAATTCTTTATCAATTTTATAAAACGATCCAACTCTCATTATATATATTTTATAACAAAAAAATATTTTTATAAAGAATGAATATTAATAGACCTTTGTTAATAGCAATTGCAGGGTAAAATAATAAGTGGCTCCGCATCAGGTAAAACAACAATTGTTGAAAAGCTAAAATCAGATCCTTCTCTATAAGATAAAGTGGAGATTATGGGAATGGATAACTTTTATAAAGGTTTGCCTCATGGAATGAATCCAGATGATTATGATTTTGATCATCCAAAATCTCTTGATATTGATAAATTATATTTGACACTTTAAGAGCTTTTTTCCAAAGGAGAAGTCAATGTGTCTATTTATGACTTTAAGCATCATGGGCCTTCTGGAGAGTTTCAGCATATTAAACTAAAAGATATTTTTTTATTCGAAGGAATTCTCTCTTTATATGATGAGAGAATAAGAGATCTTTTTGATATTAAAATATTCGTTCATTGCGATTAAGATATTTGCTTAGCAAGAAGACTAATATGAGATATTTCCGAGAGAGGAAGAGATGTTCACGAAGTTCTTAAAAGATATAATAGATTTGTTAAGACAGATTTTGAAAAATATGTAAAGCCATAGATGAAATATGCAGATATTATTGTCCCTGGTGGAAAGAATAATTAGATTGCAATATAGATGATAGTAGATGTTATATAAAGTAATGATTTTTAGAGAAAAATGAACTAATGTTTATGAGAGTAAAATGGTTAAGAACTCATATAGGATTTGATAGAGAAAAAAGATGTTGATTTTTGATAAGAAAATTTGCAAATTATTTTTAATAAGAATTTTGTAGTTTAAAATTCCATATTGAAAATAATGGAAACAAAAAACATATTAGAGTTTTAGGATTATGTAAGATTTATAATAAAGTAATTAAAGAAGCAATTTAAATAAGAGTATTATGATAAACTAGAATAGATCAATATTTGACTTATTCCTTTCTTAACAAATGATATAATAAAATAAATATAATAAATCACGAATAACAAGTAAATCATTATAGTTTCTATATTTGCTGATAAAAGAGATATAGAGCAATTATAACAGAATTAGTATATTATTGGAGCCATTAACAAAAATTTAGAATATTCAAAAATACAACTTGTATATAAGCTAAATCAAACTATTGTATAGATAGAGGAATTGATTAGTAGTATTTTTACATAAATATTTAAAAAATACATTCAACAATTAAATTAATTATAAAATTTATTATAATGTTGCTATTTTGGATTATAAACCGAATATTTGTTCTTTTTATTGTATTTTTTATCCTGAGAAAATTCTCTTAATCTAAAAGCTTTGCTTTGTATATAGTAAATTAATAAGTCTTTTTTATTTCTATTAAAATTCCTTTTTTATGATGTTTCATATTTGACAACATTTTAAAATTCTAGCATTTATTTTATGAAAAAGAATACTATCTATTATTTAAATGAAATAATTAACTAAGATATATAAAAACTAAACTAATAATTAGAAATATAGTAAATAATATTAGAATTATAAAAAGACTATTAACTATTTCTAGATACAAATAAAATAGAAATTGGCTTTTCAGATCTTTTATAATAATTCTAAAGAAAAAATATTGATAAGTATAATATAATAGAAAAAATGAAATAAATTAAATAGTATATTAATAGCTGGTATTTTAAATTTAAATATTATTATTTTTATTAGATTAATTTAATGGATGTTTCTTTTTAATGAAGAATGTGAATTGGAGATTGTAGTAGGTTTTAATATATCGATTTTTTAGGTAATAAAGTAACAGGTTTAATAATAGGAAAATTGCCAAAAGAATAATTAGATGAAATAGCTAATCATATTAGTGAGATTAAATATATTCTACTAAACAAATTAAAGTTCTATATTTATAATCATGGTACTTCTGGAAGCCTAGTATATTAACTAATCACTTAATAGCAGTAAAACTATGAGAAATTCTTATTAAAAAAAGTTGATATTATTGTATATTATTCTTATTATGGATTTTCATAATATGATTAAAATATGACCGATTTGTAAACATTAAAACAAACATTAGCTGAATTGTCAGTAAAAATAAGAAATCTCAATCCTAAGTAACTGATATCTTACGGATATTCATTAGGGGGATTTCCTACATAATAAAATGCTGATAAATTTGATACTGTAATTTTGGATAGAACATTTTGGGACATTTCTTTTGTTGCAAAAAAATATGTTGGTTTTATAATAGGTTATATACATTGAGTATGCTTATGGAACTATTATGATATTTGATAAATTTTTAATTCGAATGCTAGAATAATCATAACTTATTCTACTAAAGATTAGCTTATACATACAAAATCCTCTTTAATTATAGGTTATCACGCACAATTAACAAAAGAAGACTTTGTTATAAAAAATTTAAGTTTTTTCTAAAAAATGATAATTATTTTTACAAACAAAATAAATTTAGATTTTTACAATTTTGCTTCTAGATTTAGCTTATATTTGAATAATAAAAATATTTCAATAAAAACAATCGTTTAATATTTTGAGTAAAACTCCTAAGTATTAAAAAATCGTTTATTACAACATAAACAATAGTAAAAAGGCAAAATAAAGTATTTTCAAATTCATAACTTAAATTTTTATGAGTTTTTATTGTTTAATAAAGAGTTTTATTCTTTTGTATATTTTTTTTGGATGTTGTTTAGTTAATATATATTCGGTAATAATTAATAAAAGTAATAAGTTTTGTCAAGTATTTAATATGAATAAGATAGTGTTGAATCCAATGATTTAATAGTTGGCTATTTAGAAAGAATTAAAGGTATTCTTATAAAGCTAAACTCAGATTGGGATATTCTTTAGCTATTTAAAGAGCTAAAAATTACCTGCTAAAATATCATTTGTTTAATTAAGCTAAAAAATAAATATTAAAATACTTATTTTATTAATCAAGATCTTACACATATAGATTTTCAAAATGAATAATAGATTAAAGAAATGATTGAGTTAATATAATTAATAACTAAATTTATTATCTGTAGCTTTAGCAGCCTTCTTTTTACTTTTTATTAACTGGTTCTCTGCTCTTATATCCTAAATCCCAAAATCATAAAGTCTCATCTCCCGCTCCTGTTACAATATAATCACTGGTTCAATTTTAAGAAATATAAATAACTCTTTGAGTATGTCCTTACAGTTAAGCTATTTTTTACAAATTCATAGAATTCCATACATTTATTTCGAATTTAGAAAATCCGTGTGTAGTAACGATTTCATCATTTTGTTTCGTAAATAAAAGATTGCATATTTAAGAACCTGTGTCTTTTTTTATCAAAATTTCATTTTTCTAAATATCAAATATTCTCAGTTATTTATCAGCTGAGCCACTCCCTGTTGCAACAATATTCTATCTTTATTAAGACCAGTCTAAAGCTTTTATGGCTGCTTTATGTTATTTCTTAAACAAAGGAGCTTGCATTTTGAGACTGTAAACAAAAAACTTATTATCATTTCCTCCACTTGCAAAATATTCGCCTGTTGGATTGAATTTTAGCCCACAAATCTCCTAACTATGATCTTTGTAGAAACTTACATGATTTTTCTATCAAACATCGAAGAGATAAATTACATTTTCTCAAGAACCTGTCAGTATTAGATTCTCATAAAAAGAAATCGAGCAAACTCTGAGTTAGTTTTCATTGTTAGAATAAATTATTTTCTTTTTTTCTTAATCAATTACATTTATGTTTCCATTTATTGTCCCTGTTGCAAGTTACTCGAATTATTTGTTCCATATAAGACTTGTATAGAAATTTCCTTATTCCTCTTAAACAAGTTCCTAAATCTAAGCTGTATTGAAATTCCATGTAAAAATAGTACTTTCTAACCCAATGGCTAAATTATCCTAATAAGACCAATCTAAAATACTCAAGTAGAAATCATCCTTTAAATAAGGGGCATCTAAAACCTTAAATGGTTATTTGTTAATCTTTCATATTTCATCTTGTTAACCTTAAATCCTCGAAATATCTTAAAAGCTTCCAATATTTTCTTTGAATTTTTGAATGCTTTGTTTTTATAGGCTGTTTTTTAATAAAACTCTGTATTTTTAATTTTATTGTTCTCTTTCCTATAATATCTCATCATTGTTATCTGTAAGTTCCTTTTTCAATGTATTTCCTAAAGTTAACTCTTTTGACGATCATTAATGAATAAAACGACAATTTTGCTTAACAGAGCGACTAATTTTATCTAAATTTTGAACACTAAAAAGATTTGTTGACATTTTAATTATATTTAATTAAATTTATTAAAATTATACAAAAATTAGAGCATTATTATTTATAATGAGCAAAGAGGATGTTTAAATACAAGGAATATCAAAATAAATAAAATAGTTTTTAACAATAATTACTGATATTCATACATAAATGGATAACAAATTAGAAAATATATATTAAATAGTTTAGAAAATCAATAATGAAAATATTATCAAAAGCTCTGTAGATAACGATTCCTCTAGAAAAGTCAGTTTTATTTAAAAAGAATAAAATTTTTAATTAAAAAAGAATATATAAACTCCAAGTTAAAAAATTATGGCTTTTGATTAAAATATGATTTATTCATAAAACGCTGTTTTAAATATTACAAAATAAGATAAAGATCTTTTTACTAATAAACTATCATTTCATTCTTCTGAATTTAATAAGAAGAAAAATTAAGAAATTGACTTTGATATTGATTTAGACTAATTTGATGAATTGTAAAATAATCAATATAATAACTAACTAAACAAAATCAATTTTTAAAAAGTTTAATCTTATTAGAAAGACAATAATGAATAAAAGTTGAGATTGGAGGTTTGATACTCAGATTATTAGTTATAGTTGATAAATAAGCAAGAAATATCAAAAGATATAAAATAAGAGGATTAAAATATTTGCTGTTTATATAAGCTAATTAAATAATATAAGATTTTATCAAAGAAAATTATTAAAAATAAAACAAAAATAAAAAATGATCAAAATCTATATTAATAAATCAAAAACTGTTAATAATATAAACAATTTGATTATAAAATAAGAAAATTAAAATATAAATAAAAAAATGAGAATTTTAATTAAAAATATGAAGAATTAAAAAAGCAAATTTTGGAAATTCAAAATATTATTAATATTTAATATAATTTAATTCATTATTTATATATTTTGAAAAAGGTTTTATATTTAATTTGTATTTAAAGATGCGTTGTGTGTTTATGATACTAAAATAAACTCTGTATTATTATAAAGAGTTTACATTTTTTCTATTTATTCAATATTTACATTTGAAATGTTCATTTATGAAAAGTATTATAATAGTTATTGCTTATAATTAGTATTTTATAGAATTTAAAGAAAAAAGTTCATTTGTTTAACAACTGTTATTTAATCTATATTTTTTATTTCTGATTCTAAGTTATTGACTATTTAGGCTTATTTCTCTTATTATGAGAAAATATATTCACAAAAATACATCCAAAAGAATAAAATAAAGATCTCCTTTTTCATATCTTTATAAAAAAACTCTGATAATCAAGTATTATGTATTTTTAAATCTCCTACATTTTGCTAATGAATTTAATTTTTATTAATTTTTGGGTTTAATATTTTATAAACCTAATTATTCTAATTTAGTTGATTTTTATAATAATCAAAAATTTAGTTTAAATCCACACTGTTACTTTTCATTAAACTTTAAAAATAATAGATAAAACTATCAAATGCTCTTGTGTTTTTGTTTAATAGTATTTTCATAAAATTTTAAAATCCATTAGAATTGCTTTAATTTGTCTAATTTTACAAATAATTTGAAATTTAAAAATAATATCCTGACATTAATGATGATTTAATACTAACTATCTCATCATTATTGGAGTAGATTATTTTAATTTTTTTGTTAAAAGAGAATAAGCTCTTGGAATCATAGTAATCATAGATAAAGAATGAATATAAATAACCAATGAATCCTCCATAAATATTTTTAGTTAACTATGATATGTTCCAAAATGTTCAGTCTAATAAAATTAAGTCAAAATATTAAGAGTTATGAATTAATGGAAAACCTCCTAATGATCTCCCTAAGCCAATAAACTTATTAAAATTCATATTTTTTATTCATAAAAATAGTTCCTTTGATTGTTAGTTAATTTTCTCTAAATTGCTATTTCCAATATCATTATAGGAATATCCGATATATGAGTAATATATAATATAATCTACAAATTTTAGGTATTCTCTTTCTATAGATTAATAATACCTATAATTATTAAATATAAGATCTTATAAATTCTCCCCATTTGCACTACAGTATATAAGTATTTTTTCATTCTTTTTTATTAAGGATTTTTTATTCTCTTATAATTACTTAACAATATCTTACAAATTATTAATATTTTTTTCTTTTCCAATTATCATACCAGAAATCCTTATATTATTTTCTGTCTTGAAATTAAAAGATAATGATCAGCCATCTTTCATTCATCAATAAATGCATAAATCTAAAAATCTTAAATTACCAAAATAATAATATTTAAATTAAACATAAAAAGAGTTTAAATAATTTATAATTTTTGTTAAATTCTATTCTAAAACATTAAAATCTATTTCTTAATGTTTAAACTTATGCAAATAATTAATAATAATATCTAAATTAAGGTGAATATTGCTTTAGCTTTTCAAAATTTAATAAAATTAGATTAATTCTTGCATAAATTCTTAAAATTATAATGAATTTACCTTAAATATTTCTTATTTTCTTTTAATCAAATATATATCATCTTTAATCATTTAAATTAAGTCTTAAATATCCATTTATTTTTAAATAAAATATGCTCCTTTATAGAAAGTTAAGGCAAAACTTATTTATTTAAGAATAATGATAATATATATACATGAGAACTTATTACTTTACTATAAGAATAAACGAGGTTTTATATTTCTTAATTCTATTTAATAATAGCAATAATATTACATAGATAATTATTCAATTAATTATCCAAAAGTAAAACATTATAAATAAATTTAAAATTCAAATTTTAATAATGATTTTATCAAGAATTAAAAATATCATGGACTAATCCCTTATAAAAAATTAATTAGAAAAAGTATAAAGTGTTTAGAGTTTGTTATAGATTAAAAGCTTATAGATTTTTAATTTAATAGATGAGAGTGAGGATGATTTAGATGATTACATATTTACTAAGGAACAGCTATAAGTATATAAAAAATAATAGTTAATGATGTAAATAAAGGATAGTTAAAATCAAAATTTATCAAAATATTAATAAAATATTGATAATTAAGATTTTAATAGAATTTATGTTAAATAAATACCATAATAAATTCTTTAAAATAATCAAATTATAGAGATTTCTAATTTAGAAGATTAAATAATGATATTATTGAGCATTAATAGTCTTTTAGTATTATTATTTGAACTTTTAGTAAGAAATAAAGAAATTAAAAACTATGTTTATTAATTAAAATACTCATTATAACTTCTAATGGAAAATATATTAAAAAAATAAATTCAATAAATAAAAATAAAAAGTATAAATATAGGGGAAATTTAATAGAAAATAAAATAATCAAATTTAAGTATTAAAATATAGACAATTATAAATAATAAAGCAAAAATTTAAAATTGTATTAATAAAATAAAATAAAAATAAGACAAAAATAGATAGATAACAAGCAAAATATAACAGTTAAAACAAATTATGATTTATTCTAAAATCCTAATATGATTTAAAACCAAATTTGTATAAATAAAGAAGCTAATTTTTTCCAAATATAAAAAGTAAAACATTTTTAGTGTTTTAAAATAACTATTAATATCACTAATGTATTTAGATTAATTTAATTCTAAATTTACAAATATATAAATTATTAATTAAAACTTAAAATTCATCTATTAGAAAATAGACTAAATAATAATTGAAATTTAATAAATATAATTAAAGAAACAATAAATCGTATAATCAATATAAGAGTAAGAAATGAAAATAATTATGAACTGATAACAGAGAGAATTAGATTAGTTTATTTAGTAAAATTTATAAGAAAATCATTAATAAGGCAAAATATTGTTTTACTTGAATATTATATACAATTTAATACACAAATAATTAATTAACTTTTAAATAAGTTTTTATTTTGTTTTAAAATTAACTGTTTTATAAAACATTATTAAAATCAATTCCTTAATGATGGATAATCTTTTTTATTCTTTTTCTTTTTTATATTATTTATGGAATAAATATTATTTTATTTGTTTTCTCTTAATCCTATAAAAGCTGTTTAGGAAATTCTATTGGAGGAGCATTTATGATAATTGGAATTTAGTCTTATTTAGGCATTTCTGGCATATCTAAATTTTATGTTGAATTTATGTAATTCAATATCTTTTTACTTAATAATTTCTATTTTAAGTCTTTTTATATTTTGATAAGGATTTTCCTATTGAAACAAATAATTGAAAATTGAGTAAAAAATATTATATTTAATAAATACATAATTTTCAACATTAATTTTTATAAATGTAGGATTATTAGAAATTCAACTTATTAACAAAAGAAAGCTTAATATTTGATTTTTATAAAAATTAGCTTTAAAATAGTTTAGTTTCTGGGGATGATTTTTAAGCATTGTTCGAGTATATGAAAAAAGATTTGCCTTCATGCTTTTGAGTTGTCTCCATTTAAAACAATCCATCCATAATAGAGTCAATAATCAATTCATAAAATAAGCTTATTGAAACAGAATAAGATTAAACGGAATTTTAGCTGAGGAAACAGGAATGGTATAAATAGGCATCTGTTTATACATTTTAATTATCGAGAAATTTATTAAAGAAAAATCCTACAACAAAAAACCTTCATAATTATATAAATCAGTTTGCTTAATGTGGCTATTTATAAAGATAAGAACTGGTGTCTATGTTGCCAGTAATATTTTTATAAATTTAACAATCTGATTTTATATTGGATATGTGCGCTGCCCCAGGTTCTAAAACATCATAAATTGTTGAAATATTATAATAAAACTCACACTCTATAAACTCTGGGTTGGTTATAGCAAACGAACTTGATTATAAAAGATCAAACATTTTAGCGCATTAAATTTAAAAATTAAAATCTCCTAATTATCTTATTGTTAATCATCCTGGATAGTTTATTCCAACTTTATTTGATTAATAGAATAAAGCTGTTTTATTTGATAAGATTCTTGTTGATGCTCCTTGTTCTGGGGATGGCGCAATTTGAAAGCTTCCAGATTGATGGTCAAGTTGGTCATATCTAGATGGATCTGGAATACATCAGGTATAAGTATAATTACTTAAAAGAGCTTTATCGTTGCTAAAAGAAGGTGGGTTGTTAGTGTATTCTACATGCTCCTTAAATGCCATTGAAAATGAAGCTGTAATTTAAACCATTTTTAAGGAATATCTATCATAATGCCCCGATTCCTTAGAATTATTAAATATTCATAATTAATTATAAGGATTTAAGATGTGAGAGGGAATGAATTAATGGAAAATATAAACCTAAACTGGAGATAAATTTAAAATATATGAAAACTATTAAGATTTTTATATGGAAAACTAAGAAGATTAAAAGCTTATTAAAAAAATTACTGAAAATTAGTTTTCTATGAGCTGAGATTATTTGCAAAATGTCGTAAAAATACAAAATTCAGCATGAATATATCCCCATGATAACGATACAGGTGGCTTTTATATTGCTTTAATTAGAAAAAACAAAAATTTGAAAGAAGAAAATGTTAAAGGTAAAGATTAATAGGAAAATAAGAATAAATTTATATAAAAAATTAACTAAGAAGAATTAAATGAGATTTTGAACTGTTTTAAAATTAAAGAAGATTTTCCCTTTAATTAACTTATTAAATAATCCAATTCTACCAAAAGAGTAAATTTGATTTCTTGAAAAATGTTGGATTTGTTCGAATACTAATAATTTGATAAACTTAATTGAATATATGAAGGTGTTACGATTTTTACGAAAAATAAATCTAAAATTTAAAACTTTCCTTTATGGAGATTAACTTAAGATGGAATTAATATTATAAAGCCATTTTTGTTCTCAAATATCATTGAGATTTCAAAAGAGTTTTTCAAGTTTTTAATTTTTTCTAATGAAAATGTCGATTTTAAAAACATTCCTTAAGAGCAATAAATGGAAATAGACAGTCTTAAATAGTTCTCTTTGGGTAGTTATTGTTTGGTATTTAAAGGCTTTTACTTAGATTAGTTAGTAGAAGAAAATATAGTAATCTGTCTTATGCCTTCCTCTATTGTAGTTATGGTAGGATAAGAGGATTTAAATGGATTAAAAATGAAATACTCTTTTTTATAATAAAATTATAATTATTTAACATTTTCTAATATTTTTTACTTTTTTATATATTTATTCTTTTGACCTACAAATATCTCTGTTTTTTATTTAATCAAATAATTAAAATATCCTCAGAAAAGCATATCGATGTGTTTAAAGTTACTTTAATTCAAATAATCCGAGAAAATAATACTTTGGTTGATTTCTTAGTCAATAATTTATTTAACTTTTTATTCAAGTTTTTATCAAAAAAAATTAGGCAATATCAATTTACCAACAACACTTAATATATCATTTTAAAAAGAGAAAAACAAATCCATCTTAATTTTCATATTCAAATTTAAACTATTAGCTTTATTGGTGATTCCGGCTTATTTATTTAACTATTCTTTATACTAAGGTATGATATCTGTATTTAATAATAATTAATTTATCCTAAATGAAGAAGAGTTCGATAAATACGTAATATGCTCAGTATTTATTACTTATTGAAAAGATACCCACTGTTCTAAGTATTTATTGATTATAACAGAAAAAAGACTATTTGATTATTGACTTTTTTGATTAACGTTCTTTATTGTTTATTTGCTAATATCTGAAGTATTAATATTAAAACTATGAGATTATAGCTTATAATCGATATAAACGTTGTTGTTATAAGTGAATAAAGTAACTCTGTATTCAAAATATCTTATTAAAATTTCAAATTTTGTATCTTTGCAATCATATATCATTTTTCCTTAACAAACCATTTACAATTTAACATTTTTAATTTATAAAGAGAAATTATTATCATTGATCATTTAAAAGGATTTAACAGAATCTTTGTTTTAATCATTAAGAAACTCTATAACTAATCTTTCTATATTAAATCCAAACCCCTTTAAGGGATTTTAATAATTATATATAAATATCAAAGGTTCTTACTAATTGTTCATCACTTAATTGATTCTTTCATGTATACATTTGAAAAGCCAACTTGATAGGCTGATTTATACATCTAAGTTAATTTTAAGAAAATAAAATGAATTTATTAGTAAAATAACGAAGAGCATATTATAAATATTTAAAATTATTTAGAATTCTCTATTAAGTTTTCTATTTCTTTTTTATTATAAAAAATTCGATAAATTAAAATATTTGATTAAGGACTTTCTTATATATCTATTTATTAATTCAAAAGCCATCAGAAAATTAATTTTAAAATTGTATCTAAGTGAACCAACTAAGATTCTTATCAATAATCCGAAATTATTAATTTTCTTTTAAATGTTTTAATGAAAAGATTTTTTATTTTTTATTCAAAATTTCATATAAAAGATTTTGGTAAAATTGTCCTATATAAGTATTCGAATATTCCATTAGTAAAGTCAAAATTTAAATCGATAAAAAAATCAATCTAAATATTAAACGATGTAATTGAGTCGTATTTATAATAGTTTTGTTCATTTTTTTATATTAAATCTTTGTTACTCTTAGCTTCAATTTTTAGCTTTATCTCTTTTACTATTTCTTTATTTAGAGCTTCGCTTATCATTTCATTGATTCCTTTCTAATTGAAATACATTCGATAGTTTTTTATAACAGATTAGAGAATATTGTTTATTAATTTTGACTTAAAATTGATATTTGTGTTCTTCTTATCTGATAGATTTCATGTTTTACTTTTTACATTAAAATTTAATATATGCGTGGGAAAGCTAATCTCTAAATAGAGAAAATCCTTTATCTATGCTATTTCTAAGCAAAAATCTAATTATATAATTTAGATATCAGCATATTCATTCTTACTATCAATGCTTATTATATCTCCTTGATAATATACTTTAATTTTAAAATTTGTTAATCTGAGAAGAATTTAGTTGTTTTTTAATATTTTTACCTGACAACCAAAATCCTTATTTCTATAATTTGCAGAAACAATCATTAAAGACTCTAAATATACTCCAGTAACCATAACAGGATATAAAAATTTATATTAAAATACAAAAGGCTTTTTTTAGTCACGAAAAACATAAATAATTCTTTCTTACAAAATATTTAAAAATTCTTAAGAAAAATTAAGTTCAATTCTGGTATCAATAATAAGAAAAAGTAAATTTCGTAATAAAAATATAAATTATAAAAACATATTATATTTTAAATTAATTAAGAAAAAAATCATCACTTTTTTCAACGGTTAAATATCTTATCATTTATATTCTTTATTATACTAATTGTTATATACTTTCTAGTTCTCTTTGGCAATCTTATGCCAGTGAGTTTATATCATTAATTAATTGTTGGTTTTATTGGCTTATTGTTGAATTTACTCAACTTTAAGTAATATTTTCTTTAAGGGTTTGATCCATCTTTTTTTACACTTTTTATATTACTTTCTTATTGTAAGTGAATAAATACTTTTGCTTATTCTTTATCTGTAACAAAAAAGTTAAAGCTTTGAATTAATAAAAACAGAAAAGCCAGCAGCATTATAATTTGAAATTCTGTTATATAATGATATTTTGAATATACTTTTTAATGTTTTATCTTTTATGAGTTTTTAATATGAGCATATAAAGTAGTGAATAAAATGATAGAAAAACTGTTGAAACTTTTGGCTATGATAATAATGAGTTATTTTCTGGAAATATTTTATCCTCTATAACAGGTAAGCAAAACAGTGTTCTTAATGAGGCATAAACAATAAGACAATATTACGATAATATTGATGATATCATAGCAAAGCTAGGATAGCAAGTAGAAGATGTATATAGAGATTTGAGTTAGTAACTTAGCTCATTAAACTATGAGTTAGCAAATAAAGGAAAGGCTTAGCATAGGAACAATGACTTAGCAAAAAATGCTTAATAAATTTATATATAATATTTAATTAATATAATGGGGTT
>JACCDV010063687.1_pt1 | contig 16343 bp, 18 predicted proteins | sample 7446131 | NCBI WGS metagenome assembly JACCDV01 (sample SAMN15323448, study PRJNA562643) | freshwater metagenome | isolation source: river surface water | place: USA:Blue River Watershed | collected 2017-08-17 | reverse complement strand
GGATCACGGCGATCAGCAGGTAAGCGGTGATCAGCCAGGTCCAGGCGAACATCGGCATCTTCATCAACGTCATGCCAGGGGCGCGCATGTTGAGGATGGTCACGATGATGTTGATGGAACCCATGATGGACGAAGCGCCCAGGATGTGCATCGCGAAAATGGCGGCGTCCATGGACGGACCCATCTGCAGCGTCAGCGGGGCGTACAGCGTCCAGCCGGCTGCAGGAGCACCGCCGGGCATGAAGAACGACATCACGATGATGACTGCAGCCGGCACCATCAGCCAAAAGCTAAAGTTGTTCATGCGAGCGAACGCCATGTCGGAAGCGCCAATTTGCAGCGGCAGCATCCAGTTGGCGAAGCCCACGAAGGCCGGCATGATGGCGCCGAACACCATGATGATGCCGTGCATGGTGGTGAGCTGGTTGAACAGCTCTGGATTCACCAGCTGGAGACCGGGTTGAAACAGTTCAGCACGGATACCCAGGGCCAAGACACCACCGACCATCAGCATGGCGAAAGAGAACAACAGGTACAGGGTACCGATGTCTTTGTGGTTGGTGGCGTACACCCAGCGGCGCCAGCCAGACGGCGCGTGGTGGTCGTGATCGTGCGCATGCGCGTCGTGGTGATCAAGAACTGCACTCATGGCGATTTCCTCTTTTCAATGTTTCCTGGGCCTGATCACTTGCGGGCTGCCAGCACTTCGGCCGGCTGCACCAGTTGACCAGTGCTGTTCGACCAGCTGTTCTTGGCGTAGGTCATGACCGCAGCGATCTCGGTGTCAGACAACTGCTTCCAGGCGGGCATGGCACCCCCTGCAGCACCATTCAACAGAATCTGGATCATCGGACCCGCGTCTGCTGCAGTCACCACGGCCGCACCGTCCAGCGGCTTGATGGGACCGGCGCCCTTGCCGTTCGCCTGGTGGCAGGCCACACAGTTGGCGGCGTACACAGACTCACCACGCTTGACCAGATCAGCCAGCGTCCAGACCTTGCTGGGATCGTCGGCCTTCGCAGCCATCAGCTTCTTCTGCTCGCCGACCCAGGCTGCATATTCGTCTTGGGTCACCACTTTGACGTGGATGGGCATGTATGCGTGTTCTTTGCCGCAAAGCTCGGCACATTGGCCGTAGAAATCACCCGTCTTTTCGGCACGGAACCAGGTGTCACGCACGAAACCGGGGATGGCGTCTTGTTTCACACCGAAAGCGGGGACCATCCAGGCGTGGATCACGTCGTTCGCTGTCGTGATGATGCGGACCTTCTTACCCACGGGCACCACCATCGGGTTGTCCACCTTCAGCAGGTAGTTGTCAACCGCCTCGGGCTTGCCGCTGTCAGACATGACGCGCTGGTTGGGGTCCAGGGTAGAGAGGAAACCGATACCCTCGCCCTCGCCCTTGATGTAGTCGTAGCCCCATTTCCACTGCATGCCGGTGACCTTGATGGTCAGATCGCTGTTGGTGGTGTCCTTCTGGGCAACCAACACCTTGGTGGCAGGCAGGGCCATGCCAATCACGATCAGCAGCGGTACGATGGTCCATCCCAGCTCGACCCAGATTGGCTCGGGGAGTTCCTGAGACTTGTGGCCGACTGATTTGCGGTGCTTGATGATGGAATAGAACATCACACCGAACACCAGCACAAAAATCACCGTGCACAGCACCAGCATGAACCAGTGCAGCCAATGCTGTTCTTCAGCGATTTTGGTGACGGGCGGGTGGAAGTTCAACTGATTGACCGCCGGACCGCCAGGCAGGTCATTGACTGCCGCGTACGCTGCCGTCGACATCCATGCCGCCGCCCCGAGGGACAGCGTGCTGACTGCCGTTTGGGCGCTGGCCCAGAGCCGGCGCAACGAATGACCTGTCTTCTTCATCGTGCTCACTTTACTCGCCTCAAATATAAGCATTGATTTATATCAACACCGATTACACCAAACTTTTGCACACTGCTCTGCCACGGACTGATGCCGTGTCACAGCGTTGCATGGGCCACCAGTGGCCGGCTTGAGATGTCACGTCCCTCGGTCAGCGAGCGGGACGCTGGCGGACGGAAAACACACCATCTGATACAGAGACAAAGCCCAATGGGCTTCGCACACGGAAGCCTTTGGACTTTGATCTTCGTCAATTGTAGCCGGGCTTTGCCTCTGCATTGCTGACAGCGCACGCCAGATCCACCAGAACTGCGGGTCTTCCAGCGGCAATCAGGGTGATCGGTGAGTCTGCTTCAACATGGCCCGCATGTCTTCGAGACTGACGCTTTGCGTGCCCTCGCCCACCAGACGCGGACGCGGACGGAACGCGTGGCCGTAGATCACTTCCAGCGTCAGTTGCAACTGACCGTCCGCATTCCGGGGCCAGTGACGCTCAGCCGCATCCAGCCATGCCTGACGGTAGGCACGGGACTTTAACCCCTTCGCGCGGTCTGCAGACAGGTTGCGCCCCCATTGGCGCAGGTCTTCCAGCAAACGAAGGGCATTGGGATAAGTCAGTGTCAGGCGCTCCATATCCACCACCGGCTCCGCCCAGCCCAACTCCACCAGCATGTCACCCCAGTCGTGCATGTCGGTCAAAGGGTGCATGGCAGGCGCCCAACCTTGCTGTTGGTGCAATTCGCGCAATTCCTTCAGTGAATCCGGCCCGAGCGCCGAGAACATCAGAAAGCCGTCAATGCGCAGCATGTCACGCCAGCCGGCCAGCAAAACGCCCGGCTGAGGATGAAGGTGCAAGGCCATGTTGGCCCAGACCATATCTGCTTGCGGCGCCTCACCCGCGCGCCACACGGGTAATCCGGACGGGCGCCTTCCGAGCCAGCGTTCCTTCAGGCCCGCCCAACCGCCCGCCGGAGAAGGGCTCAGAACTTGAGCCGCCTGCTCGACTTGCTCGCCCGCCAGCCACACCGCGGCCTGAGGGTAGCGAGCGGTCAACAGCTGATGCCCCTGACGCCCGCCCATGAGGGGCGACCAGTGCACCCAGGTCTGGGGTGCATCACGGATGCAGTCGAGCCGGTCAAGCATGCGAGTCGCAACTTCCTCGTGCAACCAGGGGCTGGCGTGGGGCGTCCGCTGGCGCCACCGCTCAGCGGCAACAGGGTCCAGACCGGGAACATTGTGCGGTCGATTTTCGCTGTCAGGCATCGTGTTTTCCAGAGGTGCGCCAGTATAGTTCCGCCATGTGGAAACCGTTTTCGGGCCTGGCATGGCCCTCCAGTTGCGAGGTGTGTGGCAGCTGGCCGACCACGCCTGTTTGCCCCTCTTGCCGCGACCGACATGCGCGGTTGCGCAACCGCTGTCCAGGCTGCGGTCTGCGACTCGCTCCAGGGTTGGAGCGCTGCTTCGAATGCACACGTACCGCTGCACCCGCTCATGACAGCGTGCACGCACGTGTCGACTATGTGCACCCGTGGTCGGCGTTGGTGCAACGGCTGAAGTTCAGGCAAAGCCCCGCGACTGCAGGCCTGATGGCCCAGCTGATGAGCGAAGACCCCAAATCAGACGCATTGATGGCGACCGCCGACCTGATCGCACCGGTGCCGTTGTCGCTGCCCGGCTTGCTGGAACGGGGTTACAACCAGTCGTGGGAACTGGTGCGCCACTTGCGGCGACGACACCCTTCGCCTCCTTTGGCCTTGCCCGATCTGCTCACACGGCCAGAAGGCGGGCCGGCCATCCATACCTTGCCGCGTGCGCAACGGCTACAAGCCAGCCAGAGCCTGTTTGCGGTACACCCCAAACACCTACCTGCACTTCAAGGAGCCAACGTGCTGCTCGTGGACGATGTGTTGACCACCGGCGCCACGGCGCAAGCCGCCAGTCTCGCTTTGCGCGAGGCTGGCGCACGATCGGTACAGGTGTGGGTCTTTGCCCGCACGCCTCCGCCGAGCGATGAGTCAGCTGCAATGGAATAATCGCGCTGCCATGTTCAACATCGTTCTGGTCGAGCCTGAAATCCCGCCCAACACGGGCAATGTCATCCGCCTGTGCGCCAACACCGGCGCGAACCTGCACTTGGTCGAGCCGCTGGGGTTTTCCATGGACGACAAGCTGCTGCGCCGCGCCGGACTGGACTACCACGAGTACGCCCACGTGCGACGGCATGCGAACTGGGCAGCCTTTCTGAGCACCATGACACCCGCTTCGGATCGCGTGTTTGCCATGACAACGCGCGGCACTCGAAGCGTTCACGACACGGCTTTTCAGCCGGGCGATTGGCTGGTGGTCGGCTGCGAGACCCGGGGACTGGCGCCCAGCCTGCGCGAAAGTCTGCCGACGGAACAATGGTTGCGCCTGCCCATGCGCCCGGGGCAGCGCAGCCTGAATTTGTCGAACGCGGTGGCGGTGGTGACGTACGAGGCCTGGCGGCAAAACGGCTTCGCCTGAGCTGGGCCTCAAGCCGAACCAAACTCACCCATCCAGCCACTCGCAGATCGGACGCCACTGTTCCAGGTCGCGCCCGACCTGACTTGGCAACACGTCGAACAGCGTCAGACCCTGAGCGGCCAGATGAATGTAATTCTGCGTTTCACGCAAGCAAGCCAGAACCGGCAGGTCCACGCGCTGCAAAAATTGCTGCAAATGGTCGGCCGCCAGGGTACGGGCATCCACGCGCATGCCCACCACGGCAACGTCCAATGCAGCCATCCGGCGCCTTTCCGCCAGTTCGTCCAGAAAATCCTGGGTGGCAAAAATATCAAAAATGCTGGGCTGCAATGGGATCAGCAGCTTGTCGGCGCGCTTCATCAACTCTTTGAGAACGCGACCATGTACGCCAGCCGGTGTATCGATGACCACATGGGTGGTGCCACGCGGGGGCTTGAATGCGTCTCCAGCACTGGCATCCCAGGTAACGATCGGACGCGCCTGACCAGGTCGCAGCGCCAACCAGCGCGCTGACGATTGCTGTCGATCGGCATCACCCAACATGACCGTGTGGCCCCGCCGAGCGAGATAACCGGCCACGTTGGTGGCCAGGGTGGATTTGCCGACACCCCCCTTGGGATTGGCAACGACGATCACGGTCATGACGCCTCCTTGAGATACCTCCGAAGATGGTACGGCATCAGAACCAGCCGTCCCAGACCAGCTTGATTCCTGTCAGAAACATTCCCACATAGATGATGCGGTAGAACCATTGCGGATTGATGCGACGAGCCATGCGCACCCCCAGCCAGACCCCCAGCGGCGCCAACGGCAGCAACACCACGGAGGTGGCCAGGTTGCGCCAATCCAGCAACCCCAGCCAGGCGTAGGGCAGCCATTTGCTCAGGTTCACGACAAAGAACAGAAAGGCCATGGTCGCCGTGAACTCGATCGGCTTGAGCCGCAAGGGAATCACGTACGCGTTGATGGGCGGGCCGCCAGCATGCGCCACAAAGCTGGTGAAACCGGAGGTCACCGTCAGAATCGCACCCAGCCATTTCGGCGGTGGTGGCGCATCGGCCCGGGGCGGCCAAAGCAAGCGCTGCGCCAGGAACAACAAGGTGAGCACACCCACAACGCCTGCCACAACCCGGGGATCCACCACACGGAACAACACCGCGCCCAACACCGTGCCGATCAGGGCGACCGGCACCAAAAACCGCAACAGGCGGCGGTTGAGATCCTTGCGGAAAGCCGCCATGCCCAGCACATCCATCACGAACAACAGCGGCATCATGATGGCAGCAGCTTGCGGCACCGTGACCACGAGCGCCATCATGGGCACAACGAGCGAACCAAAACCGGAACCGAAACCGCTTTTGCTCACGCCCATGAGCAATACAGCCGGTACGGCAACGGCATAAAACCACGGATCGGTGATGGGCACAAACGTCACAAGGGCACTTCAAGGTCTGCAGATGAGGCCGTCGATGGTAACGGAGCGTCTTCTGCACCATGCACACAGAGGGCACCTTGCCCGACAATTGCGCCATGTTCACACCCTCTCAAGCCGATGTGCGGCGATTTTTCTGTTCGGTTCACACCAAAGGGCAACGCGGCGAGCCCATGGAGGCGATTGAAACCCTGGCCCACGAATGGATACTGCGCCACCCCGAGTTTCACGCCGAGCTTTCGGACGTGGACGCAGCGCTGCAGCGCATGCAGGATGCATCGGAAGCCCGGGAAAACCCGTTTTTGCATTTATCGATGCATCTGAGCATCAGCGAGCAGTGTTCGATCGACCAGCCTCCGGGCATACGACAGGCGGTGGAATTGCTGGCCGCCCGGCTGGACTCGGTGCATGACGCACACCACGAAGTCATGGAATGCCTGGGCCGCATGATCTGGGAAAGCCAACGCAGCGGTCGCCCGCCAGATGGTTTGGCTTACCTGGAAACGGTGCGCCAGCGCGCCACCCGAAACTCCAAATAAACAAGCCCCAGCAGGCTGCACCCGCTGGGGCTTTCGGCCGAACCGAGTTCGTGCCGTGAGGCGGTGTGGAGATGGATGTCACACACCGCCGGAAGCAATGATTGCTTCCTGAGATTTGCCAGGCCCGACGGCGGACCGAAGGGCGGGCAGTGGCTGGCGAGAGCTGTTAATAAAGCACTACTCACCAACGATTCCAGTGTATGGCCTGGCTTGGAAAAGACGCCAACTGAAATTCTCAATCGCGTCTGTCGTCATCATTGTTTTTTTCCACCAATGGCTCCCGCCACCCTGCAGAACACACCTTTACATACATTTTTGTTATAAAAATTCAATTCATAAGTATTGACCAGACATTTCAAGACCCCTAAGATCGCGCCACTTTTCTAGGTAACTACCCTAGGACGCAGCCGATTCCGGCTACCCCCAATCTCGTGCTGGGCTTCGGTGATAACGACCGTTCGCCCGGCACCCTGAAAGGAGAGTGCGATGCCTGCGCCCCGTTTGCCCCGCATTGGCGGGATGGTTCACATGGCCCAGACCGCTTTCAAAGATGCGGCTCAGGGCTTCATCTCGGTCACACACAATGGCATGGCTTTGCTCGGCTTGGTGCTGGCCGCCAGCCTGGTGCTGTTTCTGAGTCAACCCGAGCTGCGCCAGAGTGCAGAACGCCAGCTGTTCGGCTGGCTGCTCGAGCGGCAAGTTGAAGCCGACGCGATCCCGGCCGACCCGAACGCGGTCGAGCGTGTGACTGCGACCGACCCCAAAGAACTTCCCCGAGCGCAAGCGCAGCTGGCCGACTGGCTCAGCCGCAAATACCGCGTGGCGAAAGAACCGATCGGCGCCTTGGTTGCCGAAGCCTATGAAGTCGGCCAGCGGACGGGGCTGGACCCCAACCTGATTCTGGCGGTCATGGCGATTGAGTCGCGATTCAATCCATTCGCGGCCAGCCCGGTGGGCGCCCAAGGTCTGATGCAGGTGATGACCCGAGTTCACGCCGACAAATACGAAGATTTCGGCGGACGCATGGCCGCCTTCGACCCGGTCAGCAACCTGCGCGTGGGCGCGCTGGTGCTGCAGGAAACCATCCGCCGGGCCGGCTCTCTGGAAGGCGGATTGCGCCTGTACGTGGGCGCTGTCAGCGACGATGGACAAAGCTACATCGACAAAGTGCTGTCGGAACACGACCGCCTCCAGCGGGTCGCGCAAGGCCAGCGGGTGGCGTTCAACGCCTTCCAGCGCCGTTCTGTGACGGAACCGTCAGCGGCGCCGGACGCCGATGGGCTGCAGGGCGATGACATCGAGGCAGAAGCCCGCCCCAGCCAGCTGGGCATCACGACTCGGGCATCCTGATAAAATAAGGGGTTGCGCGCGACTGGCGATAGGTTCCGGCGGGATCACCGCCCGTGAACTGACGTGGGGACACCACGGGGAAGCGCGCAGTGGTTGCTCCAGTTGAGCAGCTTCTTTGAGCCGTTCGCCTGGGCAGCCCGTGAGTCACCCCTGTCACGGGTCCATCGACCTCCTCAGGACTGCCATGTACGACCGCAACATTCTCATCGAGCAAACCGATCCCGAACTGTTTGCTGCCATCCAGGCCGAAAACGCGCGCCAGGAACACCACATCGAGCTGATCGCCAGCGAAAACTATGCCTCGCCAGCCGTGATGGCTGCCCAAGGTACCCAGCTGACCAACAAATACGCCGAAGGTTATCCGGGCAAGCGCTACTACGGTGGCTGCGAGTTCGTGGATGTGGCCGAGCAACTGGCCATCGACCGGGTGAAGCAACTCTTTGGCGCCGACGCCGCCAACGTGCAAGCCCATTGCGGCGCCTCTGCCAACGAGGCCGTGTTCCTGGCCTTCCTGAAGCCGGGTGACACCATCATGGGCATGAGCCTGGCCGAAGGGGGCCACCTGACCCACGGCATGCCCTTGAACATGAGCGGCAAGTGGTTCAACGTGGTGTCCTATGGCCTGAATGAGAAAGAAGAAATCGACTACGACGCGATGGAGCGCAAGGCCCATGAGCACCGCCCGAAGCTGATCGTGGCCGGCGCCTCCGCCTACAGTCTGCGCATTGACTTCGAGCGCTTTGCCAAAGTGGCGAAAGATGTGGGCGCCATCTTCATGGTGGACATGGCCCACTACGCAGGGTTGATCGCTGCAGGTGTGTACCCCAACCCGGTGCCTTTTGCCGACGTGGTGACCTCCACCACCCACAAGAGCCTGCGCGGCCCGCGTGGGGGCATCATCCTGATGAAGGCCCAGCACGAGAAGGCTATCAACAGCGCCATCTTCCCTGGTCTGCAGGGTGGGCCGCTGATGCACGTGATTGCGGCCAAGGCGGTGGCCTTCAAGGAAGCTTTGAGCCCAGAGTTCAAGACTTACCAGCAGCAGGTGGTGAAAAACGCCCAGATCGTGGCCGAGACGCTGACGCAGCGTGGGCTGCGCATCGTGAGCGGCCGAACCGAAAGCCACGTGATGCTGGTGGATCTGCGCGCCAAGGGCATCACCGGCAAGGAAGCCGAAGCGGTGCTGGGCCAGGCTCACATGACGATCAACAAGAACGCGATCCCGAACGACCCGGAAAAGCCGATGGTGACCAGCGGTATCCGAATTGGGACTCCGGCGATGACGACGCGGGGCTTCAAGGACGAGGAAGCCCGCCTGACCGCCAACCTGGTGGCTGACGTGCTGGACAACCCGCGCGATCCAGCCAACATCGAAGCGGTGCGTGCGAAGGTCAATGCCCTGACCGCGCGGTTCCCGGTGTACAAGTAACCCGGACCATCAGGCGACGACACCCCGATGAAGTGCCCTTTCTGCGGTCACCCCGACACCCAGGTGGCGGAGACGCGCGTGGCTGAAGAAGGGCATTTCGTGCGGCGCCGCCGGCGTTGCGCTGCATGCGACAAGCGCTTCACGACCTACGAAAGGCCGGAGGTCACGTTTCCGGCGGTGGTCAAGAAAGACGGCCGCCGCATTGATTACGACGCACACAAATTGCGCGCCAGCTTTGTACTGGCCCTGCGCAAACGGCCCGTCAGCACTGAGCAAGTGGATGCGGCCATCGAACACATCGAAGAAAAGCTGCTCAACCTACCGGAACGGGAAGTGCCCTCGCACCGTTTGGGCGAGATGGTGATGCGCGAACTCAAACGGCTCGACAAAGTGGCCTACATCCGCTTTGCCAGCGTATACCGCAGCTTCGAAGACATCGACGAGTTCAAGACTTTGGTTGACGAAGTGCGACAATAGCGGGATGTTCACCGGCATCATCACCGGCGTGGGGCGCATCGTCGCCGTCCACTCCCTCGGCTCTTCCTCTCAACACGGCAAGCGACTGACCCTGGCATCGCCGCCCGGCTACCTCGACGACGTGGGCCTCGGCGACAGCATTGCGCTCAATGGTGCGTGCATGACCGTGACCACGCTCGATCTGCCCAACGGGCAGTTCACGATCGACATTTCGGCCGAATCGCTGCTCAAGACAGCAGGACTCGATCAACTCGGCCCGGTGAACCTGGAAAAAGCCCTGCGTGCGCACGACCGTCTCGGCGGGCACATCGTCTCGGGCCATGTAGACGGTATCGGGCGCGTCAGCCACTTTGAGCGCGTTGGCGAAAGCTGGGAGTTGCGCGTGCTGGCGCCTGTTGCGCTGGGCAAGTACCTGGCCTACAAGGGATCGATCACCATCAACGGCGTGAGTTTGACCGTCAACCGCGTGCAAGATCAGGCCGAAGGCTGTGAATGCAGCATCAACCTGATCCCTCACACGGTGGAGAACACTGCGCTGGGAGAACTGAAAGCTGGCAGCCCGGTGAACCTGGAAATTGATCTGATCGCACGCTATGTGGAGCGGATGCTGACCGCCCGCGCCGTTGCTCCTGAAACCACTGGCTTGACCGCTTGAACGCGGCCCTGGAACGAGACACCATGACCCCAACCGCTACCACTCCGGTCCCGATTTCGCCGGTCGAGGACATCGTTGCCGACATGAAGGCCGGCAAGATTGTGATTCTGGTGGACGAAGAGGACCGCGAGAACGAGGGCGATCTGGTGCTGGCCGCCGAGCATGTGACGCCAGAAGCCATCAACTTCATGGCCCGTTTTGGTCGAGGCCTGATTTGCCTGACCTTGACGCGCGAACACTGTGAGCGTCTGAAGCTGCCGCCGATGGTGCCGCGCAATGGCACGAAAATGGGTACCGCGTTCACCGTGTCCATTGAGGCTGCAGAAGGCGTGACCACCGGCATTTCAGCAGCCGACCGTGCCCACACTGTCAAGGTGGCAGTCGCAGCCGGGGCCAAGGCGGCAGATCTGGTGCAGCCTGGACACATCTTCCCGCTGCAGGCGGTGGATGGGGGCGTGCTGATGCGTGCCGGTCACACTGAAGCGGGCTGTGATCTGGCCGCGATGGCCGGCTGCACTCCCGCAGCCGTGATCTGCGAGATCATGAAAGACGATGGCACCATGGCACGTCTGCCGGACTTGCAGGTGTTCGCTGCCGAACATGGGTTGAAGATCGGCACCATCGCCGACCTGATCGAACACCGCAGCAAAACGGAAAGTCTGGTGCGCCGCATTGGTTCGCGCCCCTTGAATACCGCGTTCGGCGAATTCCAGGCTCATGCATTTCGGGACGATACCGGCGGCGCGGTCCACCTGGCTTTGGTCAAGGGTGAATGGAGTTCGACCGATACGGTGAGTGTGCGCGTGCACGAACCCTTGAGCGTGCTCGACGCGCTGGAAGTGGGCCGCGGCATGCACTCGTGGACGCTGGAAACCAGCTTGCGGCACATGACGGAGCAAGGTCGGGGGGTGGTGGTGTTGCTGAACTGCGGAGAGAGCGGCGAGCAGTTGCTGGCTCAGTTCGACGGTACAGCCCGATCGGCCCAGGCACCAGAGCGCGGCCGCATGGACTTGCGCACCTACGGCATTGGTGCGCAAATTCTCCGCGAGTGCGGCGTGCACAAGATGCGACTGCTCTGCACGCCACGGCGCATGCCCAGCATGACCGGTTACGGGCTGGAAGTGACCGGCTTTTTGAGCAAAACGGAAGGAAACTGACATGTTGGGTGCCAACAAAGGCAGCGCGGGAGCGCTGAACGGATCGGGGTTGCGCGTTGGGATCGTGCAGGCCCGGTTCAACCAGGGCATCACCGATGCGCTGGTGCAGGCCTGCCAGGCAGAACTTCTTCAATTGGGCGTGGCGGAAGATCACATCGAACATGTGCAGGTGCCGGGCGCGCTGGAGGTGCCACTGGCCCTGCAAGCCATGGCCGATACGGAACGGTTTGACGCTCTGATCGCTCTGGGTTGCGTCATCCGCGGCGAAACCTACCATTTCGAGCTGGTGTGCAACGAATCGGCTGCGGGCGTGACCCGCGTGGGGTTGGACTACCACATCCCTGTGGCCAATGCGATCTTGACGACCGAAAACCTGTCACAAGCAGTCGCACGGCAAGAAGAAAAAGGCCGGGATGCGGCACAGGTGGCCGTCGAAATGGTGCGCCTGCTTCAAGGCCTGGAGGGGTCATGAGCCAGCCCACAGCCTCTGAGCGCCCGCGCAAGGCCTCAGACAAGTCTGCCCGCACACGAGCCAGGGAATTCGCCTTGCAGGCGCTCTACCAGCATCTGGTGGGCCAGAACGGGGCCGAGGACATCGACCTGTTCACCCGCGACCTGAGCGGCTTCCACAAAGCCGACAGCGCTCACTATGACGCATTGCTGCATGGCTGCATCGCCGAATCGGCCGAGCTGGATGCTGCGATCACGCCCTTGCTCGACCGCTCACTGGCCGAGATTTCGCCGATCGAGCGTGGGGTGCTGTGGATCGGTGCCTACGAATTCCGCCACTGTGTGGATGTGCCGTGGCGCGTGGTGATCAACGAATGCATCGAACTGGCCAAATCGTTCGGTGGTACCGATGGTCACAAGTACGTGAACGGCGTGCTGAACGAACTGGCGCCCCAGTGGCGCGGGCTGGAAGTCCAGCGCGATCAGCAGCGTGGCCACGCACGACCAGCGCGGAGAGTTGCAACCCCGGCGGCCGAACCGCCCCAGAACGGTGATGCTTCCACCTGAGCAAACCGAGGCGCCGGACCGTGCATTCGTCTGGCCCCTTCGGGTGTACTGGGAAGACACGGATGCTGGCGGTATTGTGTTTTACGCCAACTACCTGAAGTTTTTTGAACGCGCGCGCACCGAATGGCTGCGCCATCTGGGTGTGGAACAACAACGGCTGCGCGATGAAACCGGTGGGATGTTCGTCGTCACAGGCACCGAATTGCGCTACCACCGCCCGGCCCGGCTGGACGATCTGTTACACGTCAGTGCCCGCGTCACGGAACTTGGCAAGGCTTCCATGACACTGCATCAAGAGGCCTGGCTGACCCAGGACGGGCAACCAGCGCAACGGCTGTGCGAAGGCACGATCCGCATTGGCTGGGTGGATGCCGCGCGACTGAGGCCTGGCCGGATTCCTGAAGCGATTCTTCACGCATTGCAACCATGACCCACGATTTCTCCATTGTCGAGTTGATGCTCAACGCCAGTTGGGTGGTACAGGCCGTGGTGGCGCTGCTCATCACGGTGTCCGTCATCAGCTGGGCAGCGATTTTCCGCAAGGTGTTTGCCCTGAAAAAGGTGCAGCGGCTGACAGAAACGTTCGAGCGCGATTTCTGGTCGGGAGCAAACCTGAACGACCTGTATGAAGCAGCCACCCGCAACGCTCGCGATGGCAGCCCGATGGAGCGCATTTTTGCCAGTGGCATGCGCGAATTCCAAAAACTGAGAGAGCGCCGCATCAGCCAGCCGGACGCGCTGCTCGACGGCGCGCGGCGCGCCATGCGGGCCAGTTACCAGCGGGAGGTGGATGCACTGGAGGTGAATCTGTCGTTCCTGGGGTCGGTGGGCTCGGTGTCGCCTTACGTGGGCCTGTTTGGCACGGTGTGGGGCATCATGCACGCCTTCACGGGGCTGGCTTCGCTGACGCAGGTGACGCTGGCGACCGTGGCGCCCGGCATTGCCGAGGCACTGGTAGCAACCGCCATCGGCCTGTTTGCGGCCATCCCCGCCGTGGTGGGCTACAACCGGTTTGCACACGACATCGACCGCGTGGCCAACCGACTCGAGACCTTCATGGAAGAGTTCTCCAACATTCTGCACCGCCACGTGGGTGCCATGGCCCCCGCCAGCGCCAATACGAACCGCTGAACGGATCGAAGCATGCCTGCAGTCGCATCCCGGGGCAAAGGCCGTCGCACTATGAACGAGATCAACATGGTGCCCTTCATCGACGTGATGCTGGTGTTGCTGATCATTTTCATGGTGACCGCGCCGCTGATCACACCCAGCCAGGTGGAACTGCCCACAGTAGGTCAGGCGGCCCGCCAGCCCGACCGGTTTGTGCAGGTGGTGATCGACAAGGACGGCCAATTGGCGGTGCGCGACGGTACCTCCAGCGCCGAGGCCGAGCCGGTGACTGGGCGCGATCTGGTGGCGCGTGTGAAGCAATTGCAAGGTACACAGGCCGAAGGTCAAGCAGCGGTACCGGTCATCATCAGCGCGGACAAGGCTGTGAAATACGAAGCCGTGATCAACGCCATGGACACCTTGCAGCGTGCTGGGGTCGCCCGGGTCGGCCTGTCGGTGCAGCAAGGTCGCTGAAGCGACGGAGCCACAGGCATGCAGGCAGTCGCCGAAACCCTGGACCTGAGCCCGCCGGACGGCGGTCGCTGGCGTGGCCCACTGACCACCGCACTGGCGGTGCACGGCTTGCTGGTGCTCGCCTTGACTTGGGGCGTGGGTTGGCAACGCGACACGGTGGTGGTGGCCGAGGCCGAGTTGTGGTCGCGTCTGCCCCAACAGGCGGCTCCGCGAGCAGTGGAACCGGAACCCGAGCCTACCCCACAACCGGCCGCGAAACCCGAACCGGTGCGCCCTGCCCCACCGCCGCCTGCGCCTGCTGCGCAGGACGCCCAGATTGCGCTGCAAAAGAAAAAAGAGCAAGAGCGGCTGAAGCAACAACAGGCCGAACAGCAACGGCGCGAAGCGCAGAAGCTGGAAGAAAAGCGCAAGGCCGAACAACAGGCGAAACTGGAGAAAGCGGCCCGCGAAAAAGCCGAGCGTGAGCGCCTGGCCAAGCAAGAAGCGCAACTGGAAGCGGAACGCAAGAAAAACCTGGAGCGCATGCTGGGCCAAGCGAACGCCATGGGAAGCACGACATCACGCGGGACAGCAGCTCAGTCCAGTGGCCCATCGGCCAGTTACGCCGGTCGCCTGGTCGCGCGCATCCGGCCCAATATCGTGTTCACCGACACGGTGAATGGCAACCCGCGCGCCGAGGTGGAAGTGCGGGCACTGCCGGATGGCACCATTGTCGGCAGTCGATTGCTCAAATCCAGCGGGCACACCGCCTGGGACGATGCTGTGCTGAGGGCGGTGGAACGCACCGCCAGGCTGCCCCAGGACGAAAACGGACGGGTGCCATCCACGCTGATCCTGGGGTTCAGACCGCAGGACTGAAGCGGCTCAATCAAACACGATCGCCGCGCGCCGCTCGTGTGCCTGCGCCATCCATGCAGCCAGCGCCGCGTCGGATGGAAAGAACAGCGAGCGGTCGTCAAGCTGCAGCTCGCAGCGTGCTGTCTGACGGATCACCTCCAGCCGCACCGGCAGTCCGCGCACCAGTTCGCCTTGCTCCGTCATTTCGCGCTGTGGGGGAAAAGCCTTGACCAGCGAGGCCACGTCCACCGCCTGACCATTCACCTCCACGCGCAAGTACTTGCCAAAACGGCAACGCGCCGCACCCAGGTCCCACAACTGCTGAACTTTAAGCCGCAAGCCGCCCGAGAAGCGGTCCGGCTGGGCCAGCACCTGGGCCAGCACCAGCTCGTCGTCTTTCAGCAGGTTTTTGTGCTGGTTGATGAGGTTCTCATCGGCGGTGGCCTCTAGCGTGCCGGTTTTGTCGTCCAGCTTGAAGATGGCGACCTTGCCACGCTGACCGTTGAGGATGCGCAGGTCGGTGACGATGCCAGCGAGCAGCACCGGGTCGCGGCTGTCCACCACGTCGCCGATGGTCGTGCGGACGAAACGGCGCACCTCGCGTTCGACCTCGTCAAACAAGTGGCCGCTGAGGTAGAAGCCGATGGCGGTTTTTTCATGTGTGAGGCGTTCTTTGACACCCCAAGGCAGCATCTCCACCAAGTCCGGTTCCTGCGTGCTGGCACCATGGTCGTCTTCGCCGAACATGTCGAACAGACCACCCTGATTGGCGTTGGCCTGCTGGGCGTTGGCGTAATCGAAAGCCCGCTCCACCGAAGCCAGCAAGGAGGCACGGTTCAAATCAAAGCTGTCGAAAGCACCGGCCTTGATCAAAGCCTCCACCGTGCGCTTGTTCAGGCGTCCGCGATCGACCCGGTTGCAGAAATCGAACAGGCTCTTGAACGGACCCACGGTGTCGCCGGCCGGGCCCACGCCTTTGCCCTCGCGCGCGGCGACGATGGCTTCGATGGCCTGCTGTCCGGTGCCCTTGACCGCACCCAGGCCGTAACGGATGACCTTGTCGCTGACCGGCTCGAAGCGGTAGGTGCCACGGTTGACGTCTGGCGGCTCGAAAGTGATGCCGAATTTGAGCGCGTCCTCGAACAACACCTTGAGTTTGTCGGTGTCGTCCATTTCAATCGTCATGTTGGCGCAGAAGAACTCCGCCGTGAAATGGACCTTGAGCCAGCCGGTGTGATACGCCAGCAGCGAATATGCAGCGGCGTGCGACTTGTTGAAGCCATACCCCGCAAACTTCTCCATCAGGTCGAACACCTCGTCGGCCTTGTCCTGGCTGATGCCATGCGTGGCCAGGGCACCGGCGCGGAACTTCTCGCGGTGCTCGGCCATTTCCTCGGCCTTCTTCTTGCCCATGGCCCGGCGCAACAGAGCGGCGCCGCCGAGCGAGTAACCGCCCAGGATCTGCGCCGTCTGCATC
>JACCDV010549176.1_pt1 | contig 16358 bp, 15 predicted proteins | sample 7446131 | NCBI WGS metagenome assembly JACCDV01 (sample SAMN15323448, study PRJNA562643) | freshwater metagenome | isolation source: river surface water | place: USA:Blue River Watershed | collected 2017-08-17 | reverse complement strand
TCACCAGGATTCATGGAGCGAAGAAAGCCATCCTCTAAATAAGTCACGCCACATTTAAGGCGCTTGGCTAAAGACAAAGACTTCAGGTGTGATGGTTTTCTGCCCCAAGCTAAAACAGAATCCTTAGGTTGAGAACTAGAAAACAAATGAATAAAGTTGGAAAAAAAAGAAAAACCCAACTTAAGTTGGGTTTGAGGGAAGAAGTGAGGAAGAGTTTTGTTTTGATGAATACCGTAGGTGGGAACCCAATGCCTCATTCTAGACTTTTTATATGTTCTCTGAGATCTTCTAAGTATGCCTGTATTTCTGGGGACTCAGTACTATTAGCGAGAACCTTTTGCCAAGCAGCCTCATACATGCTTGCCCTGAGTTCAGGAGAGCGTACCAGCTTAACCAAGGTATCAACCCATAACTGTTGATCGTTCTTTAAAACAAAACCATCAACTCCATCAGCCACAAATGACTCAAATGCAGGTCCGCTTGAGTAAACCCCAACAGCGCCACAGCGAGCATAGTCAAAAAATTTAATAGGACCTCGCCCACGGTTAAAGAGAGTATCCAAGAGTGGGGCAACCCCGATATCAAAACGATTATCTTGCGTATAGCTCAAATAATCTGGCCAAGTCATAGTATCCAAAACAGTGATTCTAGGTACCTTCTTAAAAATACGAGAAACCCGATCGCCGCCAATGACCTCGAAATGAACCTCAGGACACAAACGCTGCACCTCACAAATGATTGGCGCAAGCCATTTCATATCATCGCGGTGTGACCAAGTGCCGTGGTAGCAGATACGAACCACATCTGAATTTGATGATGACATGGCATCTGTCACAGATGTGAGAGTAGAGCTTAAAGAATTTGAATGAAAAGAAGGTTTATGAAGGGAGGTCTGACTTTCGGAATCTTGTGAAGATAACCAATTTCGTTCTAATAGAGGCCCGGAAGCAACTGGGCGAATTAGACGGGGAGTCCAAGCCGCATACTTTTTAGCCAAATAGGGCGTTGAAACCCAAAATTCAGAGCAAGAGGAAAGAATCCATTTGCGCTTAGAGGTAACTTTACGCCAAAGTCGATATGCATAAGCTAAAGGAATACCAAATAACGCCTTCCAATCAAGTAGGTCATCGTCCATGAAGTAAACCCATTTAGATTTGGGGATACTTTTGCAGAAACTAGAATAACGAACGTACAACACTTGTTTAAAGATTAAATTAATTTTCTTTTTTTCTTCAATGATGCTTTTGAGAAAAAAGCTTTGAGTTGATGATGATTCCATATAGCTGATTGTGATAATAAGTTCTGACAGCTAAGAATTGATAACAATCTGAAGATATTATTTTTAAAGGTAAAAAATGCAATTTAAGTTGCAAATTATGAACTGTTAATGTCATGAAAGGAGCAACAATTGTTGTATTAAACACAACAATTTTCACTTAAATTACAAAAGTGGTAATTAACTATTTTTGTTATAAATTTAAATGAAAATTCTTGTTGTAGGTGGCGCTGGATATATTGGCTCTCATATGGTCTACCACCTGGCTAGACAAGGCGTTGATGTTATAACACTTGATAATTTATCCACTGGCCACCGTGATGCAGTCCTGGCAGGTCAATTTATTGAGGGTGATTGTGGAGATCGCAGTACTTTAAAGAGTATTTTTAGCGAAAATACTTTTGACGCGGTTATGCATTTTGCCTCATCTATTGAGGTTTCTGAATCAGTTAAAAATCCAGCAAAATACTATCAAAATAATCTAGTTAATACATTAGTGTTGCTAGATGAAATGCGCACAGCTTTAATTAATAAGTTTATTTTTTCATCAACTGCAGCTGTTTATGGTGAGCCTGAATACATTCCAATAGATGAACTACATCCAACTAGACCGCTTAATCCATATGGATCAAGCAAGTTAATGGTTGAAAATATTCTATCCGACTATGACAAAGCCTACGGATTGAAATACATTTGTTTTAGATATTTCAATGCGGCTGGAGCTCATCCAGACGGCATATTGGGAGAGAGGCATGATCCAGAAACCCATTTAATTCCTTTGATTCTTGAAGCTATCAATGATCCATCTAAAAAAATAACCATTTATGGCAACGATTACGATACCCACGATGGTACATGTGTTCGCGATTACATCCACGTGCAAGATTTAGTAGAGGCCCACTGGCTTGGCCTAAAAAAATTATGCAAAGAAAAAACTAGCTCTACTTATAACCTAGGTAACGGTAATGGTTATTCTGTAAAAGAGGTTATTGACGTTGCCAAATCGGTTATTGGTTTACCACTTTCCGTGGATCAAAACATTCGTCGCTCAGGCGATCCAGCAAAACTAGTGGCTTTGTCGAGTCATGCGATGAAGGACTTAGGCTGGACACCTGAATATGGCAACCTTAAAAAGATTATCAATCATGCTTGGAACTGGAAAATTTCTGTTTACAAGAAATCAATAAGTGAAGTAAACCTATGAACACTCGCGTAGCGGTAAAACGAGTTAAAACTGAGTTGGATATCAAAAAAAATACAATAAAAAAAGCAATTGATGTTCAAGCTAAACCAGTCGCTGTAGATAATTATCCCAGCCCAATTTATTTTAAGGTCGATATTTGCATCTGTTTAGATGGTGCAATTCTTATTGGTGGTTGGGCCTCTTCAGAAATTCCACTAACAATAAAAGTAAATGAGAAAACGGTATCTGTCAAAAAGATTAATTTTGTGCGAGATGATGTTAACGATCATCTAAATTTACCAGAGGGAAGTAAATCAGGTTTTGCGCTAATTATTGAAGATGATTTTAAAAAATCAAAACCCGAAAAGATAGCATTAAGTTGGGAGGTCAAAGCAGGCAAAGAGCAGGAAAGCACTCCGTTAGTAATGGTTGGTATTGATGAGTTACAACCCTACGATCATTTAATTCTTGGCCCTGCATTTTTTGAATATTTAAATCAAGTTTCATTCAATTCGCCTGAATGGAAAAAATTACTTCCAGGAAGGTCTGATTATTTAACCAATTGTAGTTTTGCAAGCGGATTCTTAGAGGGTGTTGCTGTTTGTGATTCTATCAATCAATCTGTAATAGTAGGGTGGGTTATGTCAAAACCACTTACTAGGATTTGGTTAGAAGATGAATATCGTAATTTTTACTCATTAGAGGCAGCATTTCGGCAATATAGACAAGATGTACAGGATTCAGTAGGTGCTGAATTTTCTCAAATAACTCAACAAGCTGGATTTGTTGCAAGAGTGCCAAGCCTTAAGCAGGGGGCACAATTATTTCTATGCGCCCTTAATGAGGAAGGAATTTGCCTCTTAAGTGAAAGAGTCAGTTCTACATTATCTGAAAATCCAGTTATTGCGGCCAATTGGCTTTTTGCTATTCAATCGCCTCAATCAAAATTATTGAATCGATTTAATTTGGTCGATCGACCTATATTAAATCAATTAATTAATCAGAGATTAACATCAATCCAGTCTTTGCCAATTATTGAGCGTTCATTTGGACTAACTCCAAAAAATCCAACGGTAAGTTTGATTATTCCTCTTTATGGACGTTATGATTTTGTAGAGCATCAATTAATAGAGTTCTCCAGAGATTCATGGATCAACAGTCATGCTGAAATCATTTACGTCATAGATGATCAAAGAATTTATGAAAACTTTGTCGCTGAATCTAGTAATTTATATCGTTTATATAAGGTCCCTTTTAAATTTATTTGGGGTGAAGAAAATCGTGGTTTCTCAGGTGCAAATAACTTGGGTGCTAAAAATTCAAAAGGAAAATACCTACTATTTTTAAATAGTGATGTTTTTCCTCAGGGGCCATTTTGGTTGGAGTCATTAATTGATTCACTCGAAGTCAACCCCAAAATTGGAGCAGTAGGCCCAAGACTTGTTTTTGCAGATGGTTCCATTCAGCATGCTGGTATGGAGTTTCAATATAAAGATGATTTAAATATTTGGGTCAATCATCACCCGAATATTGGTCTAGACGCGAGCCTTGATCCGTCAAAAGATCTGACAAAAATGCAAGCTATTACTGGAGCATGCTTACTTATTAGTAAAGATAATTTTGAGCGTATAGATGGATGGGATGGCTCATATTTAATCGGTGATTTTGAAGACTCAGATCTTTGTTTAAAACTTAATCAAATTGGATTGAGTGTGGCATATAACCCAAATATACAACTTATTCATCTGGAGAGACAATCCTTTAAATTATTTGGAGAACAAAATTTCAGAACCAAAGTCATGATTTATAACGCCGCACTACATCAAACTCGTTGGGCCTCAATGATTGAAAACTTAGTGAGGAATAAGTCGTGAATCGTGAACGTATTCTTGTAATGTCTCATGCTCATCCTGATTTCAGCTTGGGTGGGGGAGAGATAGCTGCTTACAATTTATTTAACGCTTATAAGCAAAGTGAATGCGTTGAAAATGCATGGTTTTTAGCTCGAGCTGATCGTGGACGAGGCCCAACTGGTTTAATAAGTAAGCGCCGAGATAATGAATACTTGTGGGAACAAGCCGTTCATGATTGGCACAATATGAAAGCTGTCCATACTGATTCAGTAACCACTTGGTTTGTTGATCTTATCAAAGCTCTGAAGCCAACTGTTGTTCATACTCATCACTATGCACACTTAGGATTAGAGTATTTACAAGTCATAAAGCAAGTTGATCCTAAGATCAAAATTATGCTTACCTTGCATGAGTACATGGCAATTTGTACCAATAATGGACAAATGGTTAAAACGGGAAGCTTTAAGCTATGCAATCAATCCAGCCCTGATGATTGTCATCGTTGCTTTCCAGAAAAGTCACCTGAAGATTTCTGGCTTCGAAAACATCGGTTTATGCGTTATTTCGATCTTGTTGATCATTTTATATCACCTAGTGAATTTTTAAGACAGCGCTACATTGACTGGGGTTTGCCCTTAGAAAAGATTGCTGTCATTGAGAATGGACAAAGTGATGAAACCCCATTACCCCCCAGGGTAATAGAGGAGGGTGAAACTCGTAACCGATTTGGATTTTTTGGGCAGATTAATCCCTATAAAGGCCTTGATGTTCTGTTAGAAGCAATCAACCTTATGTCAAAAGCGGATAAGATCAAAATTGTGCTGGAAATTCATGGGGCAAATCTAGAATTACAGCCAAAGGAATACCAAGAAAAAATTGAACGACTTCTAAAGCCTTTGAGAAAGCAGGGGATTATTCAATGGATTGGGCCTTATCAACCACATGAATTAAGAAGTCGTATGGCTAATATTGATTGGGTATGCGTACCTTCGATATGGTGGGAAAACTCGCCAATGATTATTCAAGAAGCTTTTTTGTGTGGCCGGCCATTGTTGGTGTCGAATATTGGGGGTATGAGAGAAAAAATTAAAGAAGGTATTAATGGAATAAGTATCCCAGTTGGAGTGAAGGTGAAATGGGCTGAATCGATTATTTCATGCACAAATAGTCTAATTTGGGAAGAATTACGAAAAGGAATTTTAAAGCCAATAGAACTTGAGACTAATGTAAATAAACATATTAATTTGTTAAAAAATACATATGAAAAATAAAATCCTAGAAAAAACATCATACGATATTGATAATTTAGTAAAGGAGATATTGCAAGAGAATTACACTTCTATATCTTCAATAGAGGAAATACCAACAGGAAACTTTTATCAAACTATTAAACTTGGAGATGAAATTTTATTCGGATTTCGAAAATCAAGAAAAGATTTATTTGAGAATTTTGATTTTACAGATAAAGTGGTCATTGATTTAGGATCAAATCTTGGTGAAAATGGAAGATTAGCAGCACGAAGAAATGCAAAATTTGTTTATCAATTAGAGTATGACGAAATATTTTCTAAAGTTTCATCATTAATTAATATAAGAAATAATCATTCAAATGTATTTAGTATTAATGCAGATATTTCAGTATACAATTTTTTAGATTTAAAACCTGATGTATTGATAATATTTAGTGTTTGGCCATATATTAGAAATAGAATACCTGAAATTTGTAAATCTAATGTTGATTTAATATTATTAGAAACGCATCATATTTCAGATCAATCACAATTAAATAATTATATTAAAAATTTTAATGAATTTTTTCCTTATTATTCTATTTTAGGAAAAACTGATTGGGGTGAAAATCATGACGGAAATCGTTATATTATAGCTTTTTCAAAATCAATGCCTATATATAAAAACGTAAATTTTAAAAATATAAAAGAAATATTTAACAAAAATATTGATACTAATATTAGTAAAAAATTTAATTTTTTTGATAATGATTACTGGGACAAATTTTTCTCTGGGTTGAATGAATATAAAAAAATAGAACATGTAAGAAAAGATAATTCCTATTATATTAAACTAATTGACCTATTATGTGCAGGCGTAAATGATATAAATTTTTTAAAAGAATTAATTAATCCAGAGGCTCTTATTGAGATAATTAAAAGAAGATTTAATGATTATATTTCGATTGAAAAAAATAAGGCCTATTATGTAGATCCTTTATTGATTTATATTAATAATAAAAATGAAGTTTTATTGACTGATGAATTGAATTTTAATGATATAAATTTAGTTAAATTAATAGAAAATAATTTCGATGGATATCATAGAATTTATGCTTGCCATTTAAATAATATATCAAATGTAAGGGTTTCTTACCGTGTCAAATAACATTAATAATTTTTCTGCAACATCATTAGCAAGAAAACATGGCGGTGTAGTTGTACCTGCTAGCATTAGAGGTGTTTTAAATATTAAAAAAAATGATTTAGTTGGCATTAGTTGGAGTCCTAGAAAAATTTTAATTGAAGTTGGATATATTTCAAGTAGTATGGTTTCTCCGCCTGCTTTATATGAGAATATATTGCCAATTTCACCAGATATACTAAGATTAGCAGAAATTAATCCCGGTGATATTCTAAAATTTACCAATCTCTCTAATTCTAAATGGATGCTAACATCATCAGACCAATCTGAAAATTTAGTGAATCAATCTAATAAATTTTGTACTAAAGGAAATCCAGTTCCACCAGAATGGCTCATCCAATGTTTTTCTAGTGTTCCTGATCAAGTTCAATATTTAAATTCTGGCTTTGATACCTATAAGTGGATGGAATCAAGCATTAAAAGTGATATAAATATTAATTTAAATTCTTTAGAAAATATTTTAGATTTTGGTTGTGGCGCAGCTCGAGTCTTGAGAAATTTTGATTCTAATAAGCATAACTTACACGGTTGTGATTTACATATTCATGCAATTAATTGGTGCAAAGAGGCTTTACCAATTGGAAATTTTCAGCATGGATTCACAAAGCCTAAAACTACATACGAAGATGATTTTTTTGAGTATATTTACGCTATTTCTGTACTAACTCATTTAGATTATGATATGCAGATACTGTGGTTATTGGAGTGGTCAAGAATACTTAAAAAGGGTGGATTAGTATTTGCAACATTTAATGGCGAAGATTTTGTAAATAAGTATTTATGTAATTCTGGAGAATATTTTGAAAATATTAAATTTAAACTTTCAAAAGATAATGGTTTTGCATTTATAAATGATGATGGGTGGAAAGGTGTATTTCCAGATTTCTATCAAACAAGTTATCAAAATATTAAAAATGTTACTAATAATTTTTCATTGTTTTTTGAGATTGTAAAAATTTATCCAGCTGGTGATTTTGTTAATAGACAAAATGTTGTGCTCATGAGAAAGAGATGAATTCAAAGATAAGTTCAAATATCAAGGCAATCTTAGGTAAGGATGGTTGGCTTTTTTTATCAAACGACACTAATAAATGTCTTGATCAGTTTCAAGGCAAGTTAATTTTAACTGATGAGCAATTATATTTATGGAGTAATATATTAAGAAACCGTTGTATTGCATTCAAAAAATTAAATATACCAGTTGTTAATTTATTTGTTAAGAATAAAGAATCAATTCTTTTTGAATATCTGCCTCACGGTATAATAAGATCTGATAATACTGTATATGATCAATTTAATAAAATAATTAATTCTGATTATGATATTTTGGAAAGTTGGTTAGATCCAGATGTCTCATCCCATCCAGATAAAGATAATTTTTTTTGTAAGGTTGATACTCATTGGACTGCATGGGGTTCTCTTTTTTATTATAATGAATTTCTTTCTTTTTTGCATAAGAAAGAAATTAATATAGAATCTGCAAGAAAAGATCATTTTTCTGTTAAATCTGCAACGATTTCTGGTGATTTAGGTGATAAGTTTGATCCACCAATTAATTCAAATCAATTCTACATAGATTCAAGTTTTTTTGGTGTTGAAAACTATTCAAATGGAGTTAAAAATATTGGACTTTTTAGATATTTTTTTAATCCAGATGCAGCTAATCAAAAAAAAATAATTGTTTCTGGTAATAGCTTTGCTGGCGGTGATTTTTTAAATTTAATAAGACTTACATTTAGAGATGTTTATTTTATATTTTCCCCAAATTTTGACATTAAATTAGCTTATATTATTAAACCTGATATTGTAATTATTCAATATCTTGAAAGATTTCTACCCTGGGTCCCTAGTGATGAGTTTGGTTTAAATGTATTTGATATGGCCAGTATGAAAATAATATCGGGTGAAAGTGACTTAAATCGTATGATTGATAAATTGCCATTTAAATCAAATTTTATACCAGCTTCTAGCTATTTAAATTATTATAATTATTTAATAAATCGCTCAATTCTGAAATTTTCAAAACTAGAAAATTCCGAAAAAAAACAATTTTTGTATTGGTTATTTAATAATAAAGATTTTGGATTAGATTTAATTAATTATATTAAAAAAGATTTTTTTTATAGAAAATTTATTTCCGAAGAATGGTTTTTTTTATTAGAAAAAAGTTTAAATCAATGAGTATATTTTAGATTTTTATTGCTTTATTTTTTAGAATGTATTTTTTTAGAAAATTTAAATAGTCTTCTCTTTCTTGATAATTGGTGATTATTCTTGTCTTACTTTCATAATGAAATAGTTCAACATGTGGTAGCCAAATATTATTCTTTCTTTCTTTTGTTAGTTTAAGGCATAAATCAACATCATTAAATTCAATTTTAAAGTTTCTACTATCAAATCCACCTATCTTGTTGAATAATATTTTTTTAACAAGTAATGCTGCTGCTGTTACTGCTGGAGGGTTTCTGATTGAGTTCAATAAATTGAATTTTTGTTCATCTTTCTCTTTGCTATCACCCTTAAAGTCGTTTTCAATTATCTTTCCTTCAATTTTTACTCCTGCATGCTGAATTAACTTGTCGGGGTAATATAGCATTGCACCAACGGCGCCAATTTCAGACCGTATTGCATGGCTCACCATGATGCTAAGCCAATCCGGAGTGATAACTTCTGTATCGTTATTTATGAAGCCTAGTATTTCCCCTTTAGTTTTGCTTGCAGCATAGTTATTGAGTGCTGAGTAATTAAATGGCTTATCGTAGGTCAGAACTTGTATATTGTTGTGATTTTGAGTGAGTTCTTTGAAATAATTTATCACTCTTGGATCTTTAGACTGATTATCAACAATCAGGATTTCATAGTTTGTATAAGTTGTTTTTTGTAAGATTGAATTTACACACGTCTTCAGAATCTCATAGCCATCTCTTGTCGGGATAATTAGGCTTACTAGGGGCTTTGATTTGGGTATAGGCCAGAAGTGCCGATACAGTTTGGGCCTTATTTGTTTTACTTCAACTGCTTTATTAATTTCTTTTAAATGACTTTTTACTACACGCAGCCCCTCGTTACCTTGAATTTTCTCTATATGCTGAGTTGGTCTAATGTTAATAACTTCATTTCTGATATTATTTTTTTCGATTCTTTGGTGATATAAAACTTCAGGAAGGTTTGTAATTTTGATTGGATTGTCTGCTGAACTTTTTGATTTATTTGATTTGTTTAAGTAATGAATGACTCTGAGATTAAGATCGTAATCATAGGCATATTCGTTTTTTTCATTCCAGCCACCTAATTTTTTAAGCATTAATCTCTCAAAAATACCGAAACTGCCTATGTAATTTTGGCAGTATAGGAGGTCAGGGGATAGGTCAGGTTTGTGGAACGGATTGAGTCGTTCTCCCAAATTATTTATATAATCCTGGTCGGTGTAGGAAAATTTAAGTTTTTTAAAAGCTACTTTTGCTTTAATAATTTCATATGTGGCGTGATTTGAAATTTGATCACCGAGCTGGATATTTGCAACGAACTTACCTTTTGAAAGGGCTAAACCTTCATTGCATGCTCTGGCTAGATTTTTGCTTCCTACTATTTTTAGGAATGTATTTTTCTTAGCATACGATTGAAATTCATCTGGTAATGATTCGATGCATTCATTCAATTTTCTAGCAACTTTTCTTTGATACTGCTTTTGGCTAATTACAAACAGCTCCCAATTGGGGATAGATTGCAGTAGGATTGAATTTAAAGTATCTCTAAGGTAGTCTAGTCCGACTTGAGTTGATATGAGTCTTGGGCCTTGCGATGTGGTAATCGGTAATATGTAGGATATCTTCATATGGAAGATAAATTATTATTCATGGATTTGTATTGAAGATGAAAATTCTCTTAGCCTAGTTTCCATCGCTTTAGATTTGCTAATTGATCTTCTCTGCTGGGTATGCGCCTTGCCTCAACATGCCGTATGTGGTGTTGGTAATCTAAGAACGGGTTCTTATTTTTCTGAAATAAAGAGTCATATCGACCCCATAAAACATCAAACTCATCCTGGTTCAATTCATCATTTTTTTTGATGTCAAATTGCCTGCCAATTTTGTTAAGCATGCGACTTAAAAAGAAATTCTTCGTCAATCTTGCAAGGCGCAAGTGATAGATATTGTTAGGCTGAATTTGTTCAGATAAATTAGCCGCAAGTTTTGAGCTATTCTCTAAATAGATCAATCTTTTACATATGCGATGTGAGCGGGCCTTCAATTCAAAAACCTGAATCTTTTTTATGCCGTCAGTCTGTAGGTCGAAGGATAGTTGTGAGCTAAATGAAGTTGTATTGATACCAATCTCTAACATATAGTAGCCTGCAGGAATTTCCTCTTTTGAAATAAGTTTTTTTTTCCCAAATGAAAAGTCTTCTTTTTGAAATTCCCACTGAAGTTGCCTTAAAGGTAGGCGGTCGCGATAGCGATAAAACATTTTGACATCTAATGTGTTTAAACCATTTTCAGCAATACTCTTAAGGAATCTTTTGAATTTTGAATCTTGTATGGGTAAATCAAGATCAGCACTTTTGGGGTTCTCAATAATTTGATTCAATAGCTTTTGATCTTCTGGCCCCCATTTAAATGATGAGAATCTTCCTTTATCAACATGCTCAGAAAGAGCCCAATCAATAACTTTATTCACAATATAGTTATGAAACTTATTGGATAAGCTTGAATTGTTTTTAGGAGTATTTTTGAGGTTTGATGACATATTAAATTCTTAAATTATTTATTAACAATTCCAACGTTGACCAATGGGTACACCACAGAAACTACAATATTTAAAAACTTCTGAAGTTCTGCTGCTGGAGCGTTTGATACATAAATCACATCTTTATGTTTGATATTGAAGTTTTGTGCCACAAAGAAAGTTGCAGGGTCATTCATGTCTACTCTATAAACTACTGGCACTTTGCCATCGGCAGTTAATGCTTTTGGTTGTTGATTGGTGGGCAGGATGGTAGGGTCTTCAAATCTGAAAATAAATAAGCCTTTAGTATCAGCCCGGTTATCTTGAAGACCGCCGATTCTTCCTAATGCCTGCGTTAAAGAAATCCCCTGAGCTTCAAAATTAATCTCATCATTTTTTCCAGTTGCTCCAAGAACTGTGAAACTAAATGGCTGGTAGTAAGCAGTAAGCACATCGCCTGGGACTAGGGCAATGTTTTGCTTAGGATCCTGAATTACTTTTTCTAAGGCAATTGTTTGCACTTGTGAATTTCTAGAAAGTTGAATCGTGATTTTATTGATCGGTTGCTTAACTCCTCCAGCTGTTGCGATGGCATCAAGGAGTCTTTCACCTTTTGGTGTTAGAGGCATTAATAAACTGTTACCCACTTCACCCACAATCGTTACATTGGATGTGGTGTTTCGTGTCATTCTGACCATCACTTGTGGATAGTTGGCTTTTCCTTTGATTGCATCAGTGATGATTTTTTCAATCTCAGTGGTTGTTTTTCCGCTGACCATCAAAGGACCAGCAAATGGCATATTGATCATGCCTTGAGCATTCACCATTTGCTCAGGAATTGTTGAATTTCTTGAAGTTGTATTGATCGAAATACCTGAAATGGCAGAAATGTTTGGGCCAGCACTGAAAAGCAGGGCTGGACTGGCCTCCCATATACTGACTTCTAAAACGTCGCCTGGCTTTGCAACATAACTTTGAGTTGCACTTGTGGCAAAAACTTCAGAGAATAGTCGTTTTTTATCGCTTGCTTGTAGTCTTTGTGTGACTGTAGAGCTCATGTCGATGAGCTCGATCAGGCTGGCATCATTATTGGCCCCGCTAGCAGCACTTACATCTTTATAGCTTGGCCCCGCCGATGGTAGCCAGTTATTTAAAAGAGATCCGCAACCACTGAGACTCATAGATAATAAAATAAGTGAAACCAAAGATGGTTTTTTGAGTACGTGTTTAATGCATGTCATTATTGCAGTGCCCCCTGGTAGAAGCTATAGGCAGCATCTAAATTATCAAAATGATGAAGTTGCTTATCGCTCAAAACGCAAGCTTTATTGCAAACATGACGAATAGTTTCGGGATGATGGGAAACTAAAATCATTGAACGATCATGACGTTTGACAAATAATTCTTCATAACAACGAGCTCGGAAGCGATCATCTCCAACAGCCAAAACTTCATCAATTAAAAAGCAGTCAAAATCAATTGCCAAAGTTAGTGCAAAAGCTAGGCGTGCGCGCATACCCGATGAATAAGTCTTAATAGGTTCTGACAAATAACTTCCAAGCTCTGAAAAATCCTTCACATAATCTAAAACTTCTTTGTAATGGGTTTGATATAATCGGCAAATGAACCGTATATTGTCTATTCCAGTTAAGCTTCCTTGAAATCCTCCACTGAATGCAAGAGGCCAAGATACAGACATATCTTTTTCTACTAGACCTTCATCTGGAATGGTGATTCCACCTAGAATTCTTATCAATGTTGATTTCCCTGAGCCATTGCGTCCAAGAATGCCCAATTTCTCACCCCTGTTAATTGTTAAATTAACGTCGCTAAAAATGGTGTTCCAACCATATTGGGTTTGAAATTTTTTCGAAATATTGTGTAATCTAATCATTCGTCTTGTCCTTTGTTAACATGTTTTAAGATTCTTCTAGGTTGCGACGAATTTTTCTGACCAGGATTAAACCAACCAGCGTGATACAAAGATTACAAGTTGCTATGTAGGAGATTGAATAAATGGCATTGACACCTGTGCCAAAATAACCTTCACGGAGCATTTCTACCGTGTGAACCATGGGTGACCATAAAAGAAATTCTTGCACGCCAAGCGGCAACCAACTTACCATTGAAAAAGCTCCAGTTAATGGAAGTGTCAGATACATTAAAACGTGCCAAACGCGATCAAAAATTTCAGAAGTTTCACCAGCATAGGCGGCGATCATTCCGGCTGAGATAACAAACCAGATTAGTAAAAACCAAGCAAGGACTGTTTTGAGGGGATCTGATGGTAAAGACATCAGATCCAAAGCAGTGAAGGCAAAAGACAGCCCAATAAACGACACAGTCACGCCGGCTGCCTCCAGGAAAGCTCTGGATAAAATCAAGTCCATAACACTAACTTGGCTGTGGTACAGCAAGCCTTGATTAGCGGAGCTTGTTTTTGCTAGACGTCCCACCATGTTTCGCCACATCACAATTGATGAATAACCCGTTAAAGCAAATCCTGCGACAGTAATGATGCCTTGTGTATGCGAGGTATAAGACCACAATATAGTGATGCCAATCGAGAACATCATCGGCTCTATAAACAACCATAAGAAGCCAACGTTATGACGGCCATATCGAGTGATGATCTCTCTCATCAACAATGCGCCCAACACTCTGATCTGAATTGATAGAGAGGCTCTCAGAGAGGAATTTTTGGCATTCATCTGTTGATTAGTGTTGGAGGTTTGACTTATGCTCATCAGGCGTGATGCTCCTTAATGCCAGAAATCATCAAACTTAATACTCCCCAAGTTATCAAACCCAAAATGAAAGTTGTAAAAATACCTTTGATTCTTCTTGGTTCCATCGCTTTATCCGGTTGGCTGGCTTGTACCACTCGCTCAATATAGAGTTGTTTTCTCAGTGCTTCAGTTCTCGCTTGTTCTAAGGAGGCTAGAGCAGTTGCTAGTTGTTTATCTGCAAAATCTCGCTCTAAGGCAAGGCTTTGTAATTTAGAAACTTGTTTTTCGGGTTCATGATTGGTTTTTTCACTGCGCAGCTTGGTTAGCTCTTGAGATATGGTTTCTAATTTATTTTTAGCAATAGTTACTTCGTTGTTAGCCGCCTTAATTAAATCTTGTCTTGCTCTTTCATTGAGCCTGTTAACTAGATCCTCACTCATTTCTACTAAGCGTTGATTGATTTTTTTAGAATCTTCTGCCGAATACGCTCTAACAGTTAGTGTTGATATGGACGAACTACCATCAACCTGGACGCCTATATGTTCTTGGTAGTAACTATGAAACCTTTCTAAACTACTATCCCAAAATTTAAGGCCAGGATACCTATTAAAAATATCAATACTCGATTTGGAATATAGATCTTTGATTTTCATTTCTTCATTTAGCGTATGTAATGCATCACGAGATGTAATGTAATCTCGAACGCTGTAGGAATCGTCATCAGATTTAGAAAATCCTATCTTTCCAAATACATCACCAATAGATAGTGGGGATGATTTTTGTGGGGATCGAACTACAAACTTTGATTCCGTGATGTAAACATCTGAGGCAATAACGCCGTAATATAAGATTGATAGAAATGTGGGTGCAATAACAGTCGTTAAAAAAAGCTTATTTCTCCAAATATGATTGGAGGATATTGACTTAATTATTCTCTCCGATTTTTCTAGGTATTGAACTAGCAATGTAGAGGGCTGTTTCAATAATTTCATCACTTATTTTTCTTCTTAATATAAATTTTCAGTAGCTCAACCAATATTTCAACCTCAGCAGACGAAAGTTTTTCAATTAGACGAAGAAGTTCAGGATTGGGCTGGTGTGCACCGTTTAAGTTACATGTTTTAAACGATTGCTTGTTATATTCTTCAGTCTCTATATGGCCTAAAGAGGGATCGATTTGTAACCAGGCACACAAAACTCTTAATCTTGCTGCATGGGGTAGGGCTTTACCTCTAATCCATTTTCTAGCTGTTTCAATAGAAATAGGTTCTACATCTCTTGCAAGTAAGGAAAAATCTCTTGCAAAAACAGCGCAGCTTGGCAATTTGCCGTAGCGTTCTCTGAGCTTATTCTGGAGATGTATTGCAAAGCTGTTTTTTAAATCTTGCATTTACACATATTCTGACTGAATACTTGTAAAAAATATCAATAAAAGTTGTAATTAATTAATGTGAGTATGGTTATTAGATACAACTTTAGTTGTAAAACAATAAGTTAAAGTAGTTTACAGGGCCTTATCGTCAAGACGAGCTTCAAAATTGATTTTCAAGGCGCCACTCGCTCTCTCAAGAATTTCATCTAATTCTCCCGTTGCTGCAGATTGACGAACTATCTCTAAGACCTCTAATAATTCCTGATTGTTTTCTACCTTGATGACTGTCTTTCCTGGTTTGAGTTCAAGGCATTTAGAGCCGTATTTAATTGACACGCAAACTTTTCCTTCAATATTGGTGAACCACCAGGGCTTTAATCTTTTTGGTAAACGAATACGTTTCGAGACACCGTTCACATCTTTAATCGTTTTGAGCTTATGAATGACAAATTCGGAACCATTTTGTTGACTTTTCAGTAACTGAATTTGTTCCCAAACCCTCGCAATTAACTTGTTTCTTCTTTTAAGGATAGCTGGTTGCCTATGAGGTCTTAAATCATTTCCATACTTAAAGTGATCAATTGTTGCCATATATCCTCCGTATAAAGGTCATACAAACAATATGACGTCTATGTAGTGGAGGACAACCTAAATATCTAATTAACCAAAAACACCAAATTTATGTCTATAAATTAATGGTTTTTCTTTGCCTGCAATAAATAAAGCTATGAAGACAATGGAATATCAGGCTAAAAAAGCTGAAAAAATATGGCTAGATGACATGGGT
>JACCDV010153320.1_pt1 | contig 16376 bp, 15 predicted proteins | sample 7446131 | NCBI WGS metagenome assembly JACCDV01 (sample SAMN15323448, study PRJNA562643) | freshwater metagenome | isolation source: river surface water | place: USA:Blue River Watershed | collected 2017-08-17 | reverse complement strand
GTATTCTACACGATCGCGATCAAAACGCCGCGATTAACACTCTCCTTGTCGGGCTCGGAACGAGCCTCGAGAGGTGTGCGTAAAGCCCCGTCCGGAATCCCCTGACTTTAGTCATGGGGAGGTTCAATTACTTCATCTAGCGAGTTAGCTAAAGATACATTTACACCTTCCCAATAGTCTAATCCTGCACGCTTTAAAGATTTGCTGTCGATTGAAAATCCTAATGGAGGGATTAGGGTTAATGAACATCCTGTCACAGCACATGTTCGGACGATGTTGCCTGTATTTTGGGGAATTTGAGGTTCAAAGAGTACGATTCTCATAAGATAATATTTAGATTATCTATAAGTAGTGCTGTTTTTTCAGCACTACTTATAGATAGTGATTAACGGATTGTTGGCGGATCGATGATTGATTCCGCAATTTCTTCGGTGCTATTGTCTTGCTTAAGCTCAGAAAGAGGAGTATCTGCTTTGATCACTTCTATTTCGAACGTCAAAAGAGAGTTAGGGGGTAGATATCCTGAAGTTCCGTACCCTAGTTCAGGGTGAATGTAAATGGTTCTTTTTTCACCTTCTCTCATTCCTAAGATAGCTTTTGTAAAGCCTGGCAATGTTTCATCTAGTGAGATAGCTTCACCTTCTTTAGATGCACCAAAAACGTTTCCATCGCTAAATTTACCAGTATATCGAATTGTTGGGGTACAGTGCGGTTTGACTGTTTCACCATTTCCAGTTTGTTCAATTTTGTACTGAAGTTTATTTGGTTCGATTTCGACAATTCCGCTCTTTTTCGAATTGGTAGCTAAAAACTCTTCAGCTGCTTGCAAATTTATTTTAGCTTGCTTTTGAAAAGCGTTTTCTTGGATTGAGGAAATTGCTTGTACACATTCAGTTTCTGAAAGTGGAGATTCCTTACCGGCAATCGCATCTTGAATCCCTTTAATAACTTTAGAGACGTCAAATTCTAAACCCAAAGTTTGTAAATTTTTACCGATGAGATGACCGAAAGCTTCTGAGACTTGATTGAGGTCGATTTGATCTTCTTTTACTTCTTGTTGATTTATAGGCTCCTGATTTGCTTGCACAGTAAGCGGAAAGAGGCTTAATCCTAAGCATATTTTAGAGATCCGAAGCAGTTGATTCAATTTATAGTTCATATTTTTCTCCCGAAGGCCCTCAATAGTTTCATCTAAGATTTTGATGTATTGTCACTCAATTATCCAAGAATTTGAGTTTTCTTTTCAACTTAATGTTTTTCTCCTAAGAGGTTTTTAACTATTTTATGAAATTCATTCAACTTAATGGTGAGTTCTGTTTTTTCTTTTAAGTTTTTAATTTTGACTGATTCAGTTATTAATTCTGTTTCTCCTGCAATAACGGCTAATTTAGATCGAAGTTCAAGCGCATTTTGAATCCCTTTTTGAATTTTGAAATTTTTATGGTTGAATTCACATCTGACGTTATCTTTTCTAAGGCTATTCATTAAATTAATACAAATTTTTTTAGAGGCTTCATCTAAAGGAATAAAATAGACTTCAGGGGCGTTTTCAAAACTGGGGACAACATTTTGCTCTATCATTGTCAAAATAGTTCTTTCGATTCCTGTTGCAAAGCCGAAACTTGCAGTATCTGGGCCTCCGAGCTTGGAAAGAAGGCCATCATATCTACCCCCAGCTCCAATAGTATTTTGAGCTCCAAGACTATTTGTTATGATTTCAAATACGGTTTCATTATAGTAATCCAATCCTCTCACTAGTTGATCGTTAATGACGAATGGAATTTGAAGAAGCGTTAAGGTTTGGCATACTTTTTCGAAATATTTTCTTGAGTCTTCGCTTAAAAATAAATTCATTGAAGGAGCCATAGCGACAATAGTTTGATCTTGGGGATCTTTAGAATCTAAGATACGCAAAGGATTTTTTTCTAATCTGGATTGACTTTCTTTAGATAATTTATCTTTAAACGGTTTTAAAAAATCGATCAAAGCCTGTTTAAAATTATCCCGAGATTGTGCATCTCCTATGGAATTGATCATGACGGTTAAATGTGTGAGCCCTAATTTTTCGTAAATTTGCATCAGCATGGCGATCATTTCAGCGTCTAATTCTGGTTCTCGTATCCCAAAAACTTCAACGCCAAATTGATGAAATTGACGATATCTGCCAGCTTGAGGACGATCATATCTAAAAAATGGACCAAAATAAAAAAGCTTTTGGATGCCATTTTTTCTTAAAAGTTGATTTTCCATTATAGATCTAGTGACGGAGGCTGTTCCTTCTGGCCGTAAGGTGATTGAGCGATCTCCCTTGTCTTGGAATGTATACATTTCTTTGGACACGATATCGGAGGTTTCTCCTGAGGAGCGTGTAAATACCTCAGTATGTTCAAAAATCGGAGTCCTTATTTCTTCAAAATTGAAATTTTGAGCCACTTCTTTGCATATCTTTTCTATGTAATTCCAAAGTGAAGAGGATTGTAATGAGGGTTTATCGAAGTTTTTATCTGGTAAAATGTCGTATACACCTTTAGGAGCTTGATAATTCATACTAAATCTAGTGGTTAAGCTAATTTTAGTTTCGATTATATAGAGGTTCAACCAACTTGTGGAGAAGAAAGTAGGGATCGAGTAAAAATTTCTATTAGCTGAGAGATAGACTGACTCCAAATTTCTAAATGGGATCCAAATTTGTCGTTGATGTGTTCTTCGTGTAGAGATTGGATCAATTTCATAAATGGGAAAGGCAGCCAATTTTCTCCTGCATAGTGAAACAGATAATAACCTAAAGAATGTTCATCATGAGGTGGGTAATGGCTGATCGACTCTATTAAAAGACTCCCTTCTTTGTAAAAATCACCTTTTCTAGCTGATTTCGTCATTAATGTGAAGTGGTCAGCCACTCCATGCCATGCGTTGGATAATTGAAAAGCGTATTCGATGTTTTGGGATAAATCCTCTTCTTGCAGTTGATTAAACAACGCCTTTAAATTTCTGAGATGAAAGAGTATAGAATTTGTTCCGGAAAACTGATTGAAAGTGTCAATTTGTTTTTGAAGAGCTTTTAAATGATTGTTAATCATTAAAAATTCAATCAAAATTGCTTTCATTTCAATTGTCATATATATCGGCTTATTTGATGGGATATAGCTTTCTTCGGTGTACTGTTGATCTTGATACTTAGAGCTATTATGTTCACCTAATCCTGAGTCTAAATTCATAATTCCAACATTAAAAAACCATATAATTCAAATTTTAATCATGCAAATAGAGAATTTATATTCAATATAAATTGATAAATATTCATTTATAATTGCCAATTATATATAATGGAGCAGTTTTAAATTTGAGGATTTATGGTTGTATCAGAATCTATTTTTTTAGTTTTAATTTCATCTTTTTTACCAGGGGTAAGTCCATTGGCTCAATACCTCTTATCTGTATGTTTATAAAAGATTGACAATAGGGCAATTTCGGTCTTACAATCAAAAAAAGACTAAAATTCCATAAAAAATTGTTAATATAGCAAGGAGCGTAAAGTGTCATTCCTCAGTTTATTTAAGACCGCTGATCCGATCGATGAAATCTGTGACCAATCAGTTGTGAAACAGAAGTATCGTCATTGGAGAATTAGGATTTTTCTTGGGATGTACATCGGTTACGCCTTTTACTATTTTACTAGAAAGAGTTTAAATTTTGTTCTTCCTTCCTTAATGCAAGATCTTTCTTTAACTAAAATTGACGTCGGGATTTTTGGAACAATCATCTACATTTCATACGGGTTGTCAAAATTTTTAAGCGGGATTATGTCTGATCGATCAAATCCTCGCTATTTCATGTCGATTGGATTGATTGTCACAGGCTTCCTTAATATTATTTTTGGTCTCTCCTCATCTATGATTATTTTTTCTTTGATTTGGTTTTTTAATGGGATGTTTCAAGGATGGGGTTGGCCACCTTGCGCAAGGCTTTTGACTCACTGGTATTCGCAAAATGAAAGAGGGTCATGGTGGAGCTTATGGAGTACATCTCATAATTCTGGCGCGGCTTTAATAACTATTATCTGTCCTCTTTTAGCCCAATATTTTGGTTGGAGAGTAGGCATGTACGTGCCCGGGGTATTATCCATTTTCATCGGGTTTTGGATGATCTATATGTTAAGAGATACTCCTCAGTCTTTAGGTCTTCCCCCTATTGAGAAATATCGCAAGGAAGATGATAAATCTTTAGGGGATCAAGAAAGGGAATTGAGTTTAAAAGAACGTCTTTTTTCTTACGTTCTCAATAATAAATTGATCTGGCTTCTATCTGTATCATATTTTTTTGTTTACATCATCAGAACGGTTGTCAACGACTGGGGGATGTTTTTTTTAATAGAGCATAAAGGTTTTTCTAATATTGCAGCAGGAACAGCTTTGTTCTGGTTTGAGGCAGGCGGATTTTTAGGAATTTTGTTGGCTGGACTTGGATCAGATCGGCTTTTTAATGGAAAGCGGATCCCAATAAGCGTTATATTTAGTCTTCTTGTATTATCAGGGCTTTTTTCTTTGTGGTATTGCCCAAATCAAGGGTATTTATTAGCATCGCTTGGGATGTTTTTAGTTGGGTTCTTCATTTTTGGGCCTCAAATGTTAATCGGGATTGCAGCAGCTGAGATGTCTCATAAAAAAGCTGCAGGGACTGCTACTGGTTTTGCCGGCTGGTTCGGATATGCCGGTGCAGCTTGTGGAGCTGCTCCTTTTGGCGCATTGTCTCACCATTTTGGATGGTCAGGGGTATTTATAGCATTGGTCGCTTGTTCAATTATTTCAGCGCTTTTACTTATTCCGCTTTGGTCTGTTAAAAAGGGTATTGCTGCTAAGGGAGTATTTAAAGATTCAGAAGAAGAGCGTCAAACAGTCGCTGAATCCTAATCATTTATAATTTAGAATTTATGTCAGATTTCGTTCATCTTCATCTCCATACTCAGTATTCTATCCTTGATTCTACTATTTCAGTATCAGGATTAGTTAATACAGCTTCAAAATTAGACTTTAGTGCAGTTGCCGTTACTGATTTTGGTAATTTGTATAGCGCAGTCGATTTCTATAAAGAAGCTAAATCTGCGAAGTTAAAACCGATTATTGGCTTAGAACTGATGATCGCACCAGGATCAAGGTTCGATAAGAAGAAGCAGTATGGCATCCCGATTGGATATCCGATAGTGCTATTAGCCAAAAATTTGCAAGGGTATCGCAATTTATGCAAACTTTCCTCTTTAGCGTTCATCGATGGTTTTTACTATACACCGAGGATAGATGAAGAACTTTTAAGAACATACCATGAAGGGTTGATCTGTTTATCTGGATCTCATCAGTCAAAAATTGGAAAGCTTATTGTCGATGATCAAATTCAAGAGGCTATTAAAGAGGTCGAATATTTAAAACATCTTTTCGGTGATGATTTTTTTCTTGAAATTCAAAGACATCAAATGAGCGATGAATTTTTGCAGGAAAGCGGTTTCAAAAAAGAAGCATGGTTGTATCAAGAGTATCAAAATTTAGTTTCCAAACAGGAAAAAATCATTCAGGTTTGTAAAAAATTGAGTGTAGATTTGAAAGTTGAACTTGTCGCTACTAATGATGTGCATTATTTAGCTCAAAAAGATTGGAAAGCGCATCAAATTTTGATGAATGTTCAGTCTGGGGAAACTCTTGAAATTTACGAGACCGATTCAAACGGAAATCGCAGGGGTAAAGTAATCAACCCCAAAAGAGAAACCTTTTATAGCTGTGAGTATTATTTAAAATCTGCTGAAGAGATGAAAGCCCTTTTCTCTGATTGCCCAAGGGCTTGTTCTAATACCAAACTAATATCTGATCGCTGTCAATTGGATTTGGATTTTAAAAGTAAATATTATCCAGTATTCATTCCTCCAAGTTTAGAAGGAGCTGAATTTACTAGCGATGAGCGGCAAATGAAAGCTGAGGCTTTTTTGAGGGAACTTTGTCATCAACGTATTCCATCCCGTTATGATGAAAAAAAGTTACTCAAAGTAAAAGAGCAATATCCTGATTCTAACCCGTTGGATGTAGTTCATAACAGGTTGAAATATGAGCTCGATATCATTATTTCAAAAGGGATGTGCGACTACATTTTAATTGTTTATGATTTTATTGCTTGGGCTAAAAATCAAGGGATTCCTGTCGGTCCCGGAAGAGGCTCTGGAGCTGGGTCGATCATTCTTTATTTGATTGGGATTACCGATATAGAGCCGCTTCGATTCAATCTTTTTTTTGAGCGGTTTATTAATCCAGAAAGGCTTTCGTACCCTGATGTCGATGTTGATATTTGTATGGATAGAAGGCAGGAAGTCATCGACTATACTATTCGAAAATATGGGAAAGATAAAGTAGCTCAAATTATCACCTTTGGAACCATGAAAGCGAAAATGGCTATCAAAGACGTAGGGAGAGTCTTAAATGTTCCGATTGCAAAAGTGAATGAAATTGCCAAAGCTGTCCCGGATGATTTGAATATTACTCTTGAAAAAGCATTGGAAATCGATCCTGATTTTAAAAATTTTTATGAAATCGATGCTGAGGCAAAGCAAGTGATCGATTTTGCTATTCAAGTAGAAGGATCTGTTCGTAATACAGGAATTCATGCAGCTGGAATTATCATCTCTGGAGAGCCGTTAATGGATAAAATCCCAGTTTGTATTTCAAAAGACTCTGATATGCTTGTAACGCAATATTCGATGAAACCTGTAGAAATGGTCGGAATGCTTAAAATTGATTTTTTAGGCTTGAAGACTCTCACTTCAATTCAAAAAACAGTTGATGCGATCAATCAATCTCAAGAGTCAAAAATCGATTGGATTAATTTAAGCTTAGAAGATCAAAAGACGTTTGCACTTTTGAATCAGGGAAAAACCTCTGGCGTATTTCAGTTAGAATCTTCAGGGATGCAAGAACTTGCTAAACAACTCCATATCGATAAATTTGAAGAAATTATTGCAGTTGGCGCTCTTTATCGACCTGGACCTATGGAGATGATTCCATCATTTATCGCAAGAAAGCATGGGAAAGAGGAGATCGAGAATGATCATCCGCTGATGAAAGATATTTTGAAAGAAACATATGGGATCATCGTTTATCAAGAGCAGGTCATGCAAATTGCCAGTGTGTTAGCTGGATATTCCCTTGGAGAAGGGGATGTATTACGCCGTGCTATGGGTAAAAAAGATAAAGCGGAAATGGCTAGGCAAGGGGAAAAATTTAAATCAGGGGCCCAAGCCCGGGGTATTGATGAAGCCAAAGCAATGGCCATATTCGACAAAGTAGAAAAATTTGCTTCATACGGCTTCAATAAATCTCACGCCGCAGCTTATGGATTTTTAAGTTATGTTACAGCTTATTTAAAAGCTAATTATCCTAAAGAGTGGATGGCAGCTTTGATGACTTGCGATATGGTAGATATCACAAAAGTGGCTAAGCATATTCGCGAATGCGAAGCTTTAGAAATTTCTATACTGTCTCCTGATGTTAATGAATCAAAAGGAGAGTTTGTAGCGACATCTCAAGGCATTCGATTTGCCCTGTCAGCGATCAAAGGAGTTGGAGAGGGGGTAGTTGATGCTATCCTAGAGGAAAGAAATCAAAAAGGGCAGTTTCAAAATTTAAACGATTTTATTAAAAGAATCGATTCTAAAAAAGTTGGAAAAAAAATCATTCAAAATTTGATTGATGCCGGGTGTTTCGATTTTACTGGTAAAACAAGAGCTTCTTTGCAATTACAGTTAGAAACATCTTACGATGCGATCGCCAAGCAACAAAAAGAACGTTCTAAAGGAATTTTAGACCTTTTTGAAAAAGAGATAGATTTCAGCACTACTTTAATCATGCAAGATATTGAGGAAATTCCGACGTTGCAAAGACTTAAACGGGAAAAAGAGCTGCTTGGATTTTATCTAACAGGGCATCCACTAGAAGAGTTTAAAGATATTATCTCTCTGAATGGCTTCGTTAAGATTGGCAGTGTTATGGAAGGGTCTTATGATGCTATCAAATGTGCTTGCCTGATTGAAATTGTAGAGGTGAAGCTTTCGGCGAAATCCAATAAAAAATTTGCAGTTTTACATCTATCTGATGGCGATGAGCGATATGAACTTTTAATATGGTCCGATCTTTTATCTGAATGCCATCATCTTGTAATAGAAAACAAACTTTTAGGTGCTGTTTTGTTAGTTGATAAGCGTGAAAATCCAATTAAAATTCAATGTAGGATGCTGATTGATCTCGAAGAGGTCAGTCAAGAAGATTTAAAAATTTTAGATGACCAGCATAAAAAAGCTCAACAGCTTGCAAAGCTTGAGGCTTCTAAGTCTAAATCTAAGAAGTCAGCAAGCCCTATTCAGCAGCCCGAGCAAAAAAATAGAGAAACTCTCTTAATCGTTGTAAAGGCTGACCAAATGAGACACTCTCACGTCCTTAATTTAAAAAAAATATTGAACAAATACCCAGGGAATCAGAAAGTTAGGATTGATTTTAGGTTGGGGTCAGAATCCAAAGGATTTCTTGATATCGACTCCCAAAATGGGATTTCCATAGAGGCCGGACTTATGCAAGAATTGGAGATTCAGCCCTTTTATCATAGTGTTATGGTCTTAGATTGACGAAATCAAATTATTGAAATATCATTGTACTCTTAAATAAACGATATAAAAGAGCTTCAGAATGAACAATTTAGTTATAATTTTTCTTTTTTTATTTGGCATAGCTTCCCAGCTCGATGCAAAAAGTCCTCTTGACGCCCAGAGGCAAAGAGAAGAGAAATTTGAGCTTACACGCCCTAAAGCGCAAGAGTATCATGAAAAAATGATGCAAGCTTATGCAGATGCGAATTGGAATGTGGTTATCGAACAAGCTAACTTATTAAGTCGGAATTATCCAAATTCACCCCTTGTTGCTGATGCATGTTACTACATGGCAGTTGGGTATTTTAAACAGGGTGAATTTGAACATGCTAATGAAGCTTTTACACTTTATTTGACTCAATCTCAAAATTTGAGAAATTTTGAAGAAGCTGTCCAGTATAAGTATCAAATTGCCAACTTTTTTGAAAGTGGTATGAAAAAAAGATTATTTGGAATTAAAAAAATGCCGAAAATCATTCCAGCAAGGGATGAGGCTTTAGCGATTTATGATGAAGTGATCGCTGCCATGCCACGAAGCGAACTTGCAGCGCAGTCGCTTTTTAAGAAAGCTGGGCTGTTAGTCTTTTTTGAAGATTATAAAGATAGTATTGAGATGTATCAAACACTCATTAGAAGGTTCCCTAAAAATCCTTTGGCTCCTAGAAGTTTTTTAGCTATTGCCAATGTTTATTTAAAACAAACACAAGCTGAATATCCCGATCCAGCTTTGATAGAGCTAGCAGAGATCAATTTAAAGAGGTTCCAAGCGGAGTATCCTCAAGAACCTCTGCTTGTTGAAGTCAAGGATAAATTATCTGAAATGAAGGGGATTTTCGCTTCTGAGCTATATACTATCGGTAACTATTTCATCAAAAAGAAGAAATATAACTCTGCATTTATTTATTTTAAAAGTATTATCAATCGTTACCCAGACACCAAGTATCAAGAGATGTCTTATAAGCAGATTGAAGTATTGAAGAAAAAAAGTGGCAAACCTCACGATTTTGAGCTTGTTCAATCTTAATGCAATGGGTTCTTTCGATTTTTTATGTTTTCCTTGTAAGTTGCGGTTATCATTTTAATTCACCTAGTGAAGAGCGCCCCGTGGTAACTATTTTACCTATTAAAGCAGATTTTGACGGGCAGTTTTCCCAAGCTCTTGTAGAAGAGTTGACTCATGCGAAAGTAAAGTATGCAGCTTTCAATGCAAAATATGAAGTTGAAGTTCAGTTAGTTCAGTTTAACACATCTCACACCGATTATCAGTATCAAACTGATGATGAGACCTCAAAAGTAATTAATAGGCTTTCTCCTGTTGAAGGAGAGCATGATATTATTGTGAATGTGTCGGTCTATAAAAAAGGATCTAAAAAGAAAATTTTGGGACCTATTTCATTTAGGCAAACTTATCACTATGATTTTACAGATTTTAGATCATACCATGATTTAAGTTTTACAGATTCAGATGGGATCAGTAACACAGTATTAAATTATTCCCTTGGGCAACTTGCAGCAGAAGATGACGCTAAATCGAGTGCCAAAAAGTGCCTCTATCAAAAAATATCCAAAAAAATTGCAGCATTTCTCTCTTTAAAACTCGACTGACATTGACAAAATTTTAGTTGAGAATCAACATGAGAAAAAAAGTCTCATGAAAAAAAAGTTTTATATTCTATCCGCCAATAATTTTAGAGAGCCTTTAAAGGAAATTGCTGATTGGGCTGAAGAGCAATTCCACCTTTTTGCTTTCCCGCAAGACAAAATATGGATTCCATCGCTCTGTTTGGAAGAAGTGGTAACAAATATTATTTTGCACGGTATTCAAAAGTTTCCAGCAGAAATCGATGTAGAAATTCAATGTTCTTCCCTTAATGAAATTGAAATCAAAGTGATCGATTCAGGGGTGTACTTTGATATTCAATCGCATATTGCTAAAAGAAGAGAAAATCAAATAGGAGGAGCTGGTATTCCCCTTATTCGATCATTGATGCAAATTAAACAGGCTCAAGTAAGTGGAAAGAATTGGACACAGCTCTTTTTGAAATTTTAATTCAAGTTCCTTCCGCTTGATCAAATGAATCAATTACTGATTCTGTATCGATAACTTCAGTTAAGTAGTGTCTCAATACTTTTAAAACACATTTAGGAGTATTATAGACCCCTGCTGTCGAAAACGCCATTTCCGGATGGAGGTTTTCATTAGAACCAATCAAGCAGATCAGCGTAACAGTTGTCGGGATATTTTCAATCATTTGGGGGACGATCCATACGACAAATTGATTGTTAAATAATGTGACTTTATCATCAGTTTCAACAACATGAAAATAAAAAGGGAATTGAGATTGAAGTATCTTTTCATCATTTTCATTTTGATTTAAAAGACCCAATTCTTTTAAAAGAAAAAGATCGACATCGACTAATCCATCGGGGATCCATCGAGTTAAATCACTCATGAAAAGTTGATAAGCTTGCTCGATTTGGTTTGGATTGAGCATGACACCTCTATTTGAGTCTTGTAAATTTTTTTAGACTCTGTAACTATTTGCTTGTATCAGTTATTCTGCTTTTAACCTCTTAATAATAATGCGTTCTTTTTTTTCATAGATGTTTTCAGTAAATTTGATAAAAATTATATAATAGAAGTTATTAGCTGCTTTGTATCAATGATTTGTGAATTAAAAAAATTAAGATCTTATCAAATGCTTACTGATCTAGGGGTACTTTTTTTTGAGATTTAACCGAGCCTAAATTTTTTATCTTATGTAGAGCCTTATGCTGCTTATTAACTTGCTTTTTTGTTTAATTTTCAATTTTGCCCTCTTTAGTTTTGAATTAAAAACCCAAGCCAAAGCTGTTGTGCTAATTGATGAAAAAACTGGAAAAATTCTTTTCGAGAAAAATGCTCACCAATTATTAAACCCAGCATCAACTACAAAAGTTGCAACGACTTGTTATGCGCTGAAGCTCCTCAAAGAAAACCAGTTGAATCAGTTAATTGAAGCTCAAATGGATGCAATTCAAATCGTCACTAAAGGTTTCAAAAAAAAACAAAATTATATGTGTAAGCCATATTTGCTAGAACCAGATGGGACATCTTTAGATATTAAAGCTCAAGAAAAACTCCCTATTAAAACTTTGCTTTATGGAATTATGTTAGCTTCAGCAAACGATGCTGCTAATGTATTAGCATATTATCTCGGAGGCAATAGCATTCACCGTTTTGTATCGCATTTGAATGAGTATATTCAAAGTTTAGGTTGCAAAAAGACCCATTTCGCTAACCCACATGGACTTCATCACCCTGCCCACCAGACAACAGCTTATGAATTGGCGATTATCGCAAGGGAAGCTATGAAAAATCCTTTTTTTAGAGAAATCGTAAAAACACAAACCCAAGTGCGGCCTAAAACTAATAAATCAGAAGAAAAGCTGTTTTCTCAAACTAATCGATTGATGAAAGAGGGGGATTTTTTCTACTCTCAGGCTACGGGTATCAAAACTGGATATACTGAAGATGCTGGTTATTGTTTAGTTGCATCGGCTCAAAATTCAGAAAGAAGTTTAATTGCTGTTGTACTTGGCAGCCCAACAGCTGCTGAAAGATATTCAGATGTCATAGAGCTGTTTAATCAAGCTTTTGAAGAGGAAAAAAAAATTCAAAAAATTTATGACGCTAAAGATGCAAAATTTAAACTTAAAAGTAGAAAAGCTGAAACTGAAGTAGAGCTTCAACTGGAAAAAGATGTTTTAGTTCACTACTATCCCTCAACAAAACCCACTTTTAGCTCTCAAGTCCGATTTGAAAATGTGGATCCACCCTATAATACTCACCAAAAACTAGGCGAAGTCATTGTTCAAATCGATGGGGAAGATTTCGGGGTCTATTCGTTATATGCAGCCCAAACAGTGAATTTGAGATTGGATTTAGCGATCTTGAAGTTCATCAAAATGCATTTTATGGCGGTGATTTTTGGCTTCTTTGGCTTGAATTATGGGGTTTATCTCTTGGTAAAATACAGAAAACAGCTCATAGGCTTGGTCGTGATTCAAAAGCTCAGGTCTTAAAGTGAGAATAGCATTCACTTTTGATTGTTCATTAATAGAGTTAATCGAAAAACAATTTTTCAAAATCGATTGAATCATCTTTCTTTTTTGGCTAAAAAGGATTTCAAGAAAAGAAATAAATTCCCCTTCCTTTTCTCGAATAGGTTTTGGTTGTAAGAGCATGACAGTTGAATCGATTTTAGGTTGTGGAAAAAAGCAATGTTTTGAAACTTGAAAAAGAACTTTTAGTTCAAATGAATGGTGTAAGATAAAACTTGTGGCATCATAGGCTTGCAAAGGTTTTGCTTTTATCAAATCATCGGCATACCCTTTTTCAACCATGATCACGCATTTTTTTAAAAATTGACGTTCCGCAGCTAAATTTTTTAAAATTTTAGAGGTGATGTGGTAAGGGAGGTTAGATATAATTTTCCAGTCTGTGATATCAGAGTTGTGTCTAAAAGAAAAATGATTGATATCAAGATTTAAGATTTGAAAAGATTGAGCCTTTACTTCTGAAAATGAAAGTAAAGAGGCAAGATCGTGATCTTTTTCTACACAGGTGAGATGGATAGAGTAGTTACACAATTTTTCAGTTAAGGCTCCAGCGCCAGGGCCTATTTCTAAAACGTGGTCACCTTTTTCAAGTTCCAATTGCTGGATGATCTTTTGGACGATGTTTTCATCTACTAAAAAATTTTGTGAAAGCGCTTTTTTTGGTTTTAACCCATTTTCTTTTAAAAAACTGAGAAGATGGGAAAGTTTGCAGCGGCTCATATTTAGATCAATGCAAAGGGTTCGTAATCCTTAGGTATAACTTCAGAGATTTCATGTTCGCTGATTGAAAACTTTAGTTTTAAGGAATCGACATATTGTTTTTTTTCTTTATCAGCTGCAAATTGCAAAAGCTTCTCTTTAATCACGGGTGCTAGTTGATCAAAAGTTTGTGGTTGTTGTTTGCTGTGTTTTTTTAAATAAAAAATACGATGGACGGACTCTTTACTATTTCGCAATTGCTGACAGATAGGACGGCTATATTGGTTTTCAGTGAGTTGACTTAAAACTTCATGGTGAGTAGCTGATATGGATTGGCTATCTACCACCATTTCTTTAGATACTGCGATATCGATATCTGTGCTTATGTTGCTGAGAGTCGATTTTAATATTTCCGGTATGTTAGCCAATATAGAATCGGGGCGTCTTAAAAGGGAATAGGCTTGCTCAGCGATTTTTTCCCCTTTTTCTAAATCTTTACTTTTAACTGTTAAGATCTGGTAACACCATTCCTCTTTTTGATTCAAAAGCTCTTTTTTTAAATTATCTGCGTAAGCAGTTTTAATTAATTCTGGCGTGATGACTTGAAAAGCTTTTGAGTATGCTTTAAACCATAACATTTGTCTGACGATGATATCTTTTTCCGCCATTTTTTTTGCTTCTTCAAGAGTGATTCCTATCTTATCGAGCTTTAATATTAAATTGATCCCGAATGAATTTTCCAATTCTGATCGAATATCGCTTTCAGAAATGGCGATTTTCAAGGGCTCTGAATCAATTAAAATTAATTCTTGTTCAATCAAGTCATTGAAAGCCGCTCTCCAATTTTGAGAATAGTAATGATAGCGAGCTTCAGCATCTTCTAAGATATTTGGAGCTTGTCTTAAAATTTGGTAATCCATCCTTTTTAGAACATCTACAAGAGAGATGGTTTTGCTATTAATTTTAATCAATGGTCGATTGTGATAGTTGATTTGTTTTACAGATTCTACCGGTTGATAGTTGTAACTTAAATCTCCCGCTAAAAAAGCCCCGGGGATCAATAAAAGACTGAAGATAAATGAACGATTCATACAATTTCTTGTGTTATAGTAATTATACTTTATATCGGCAGCTAGTTAGTGCCCTTTGGTCATACTTTAAAAAGCTTATCCATATTAATATGTTAAAAAGTAGAGCACAAGTAAAATAGCGGTTATATTCTCATTATTGACAACTCGCTAAAGAAGAAGGCAAGAAACTTTTAAAGATTTTACCTTTTTTCCATGATAGCTGCAAAAAAACCATCCATTTTACCCTCTTGAGGGATCGATAAAAAAGGAGGTTTTACTAGTTTTAAGTGAAAGCGTTGGCAGAAAAAATCGATTTGGTCTTGATTTTCCTCTTTTAAGACGCTGCAAGTTGCATAAATAATTTTTCCATTTGGTTTCAAAAATGTGAGTGCTTCTTCGAAAATCGTCCTTTGCAGATGAACAAGTTCTTCTACCATTTGAAGTGAGAATTTCCATTTTTGATCGGGGTTTCTTCTAAGTGTCCCGCTTCCTGAGCAGGGAGCATCAACTAAAACCCAGTCCATTTTATGTTTTTTTTGGCCCCAGTAGGGGGTCTCTTTCCTGAGGATTTGATAGTTTTGAATTCCTGCTCGATTCAATCTTTTTTTAGCTTCTTGTAAAGCTTGTTCCCTGACATCATGAATATAAATTTGCCCTTGGCCATTAAGCTTATGAGCGAATCCTAGGGTTTTTCCTCCAGCTCCTGAACAAAAATCGAGCACAGCATCTTTAGGTTCAGCTTCAACCATTAAGCTCACAAGCTGGCTAGCTTCATCTTGCATTTCAAAATACCCTTTTTCAAATTCTTCAGTTTGAAAAAGGGTGGCTTTTCCAATAACCTCAATCCCGAGGGGGCTTGTGGCGGTTGATCTTACGTCGAAATTTTGCCTGAGCATTTCAATTAAAGAATCCCTAGATATTTTAGATGGATTAACTCTGATGGTAGTTGGAGCTTTTGAATTCGAGACGAGGCAAAATTCGATAAGTTGTTGATGACTTAATGAATTTTTTAATATTTCGAAATAAACTTTAGGAAAACTTAAGCGTACATGAAGAGGAATAGATTCATCAGATAAATATTCTTCTGGATGATGATGGATCAACCAATCTACTTTTGATTCTATAGTTGATTCTGAAAAATAGTTGATTACTCCTTGCCAGCGGATGAATCGATAGATAAAATCAGCGATCTCTTTTCTATCGTTTGAGCCTATTGCATGGTGAGACTTAAAATATTGATGTAAAAAAAAATCAATAGGGGTTTGGCGCTCTTGAAACTCTACTAAAATCTTTATTATATGGTTTTTTCGAAATGATTTAATCATAATTTGAGAATTTAAAAGATAGAATTCTAGCAAAATAAAAAATAATGTGACATTGTTTTTTTAAAAGAATTCTAAGGGACATAGAATGAGCAAAATTCAAAAATTTTTAGCATTTTTCGGACGAATTTTTATCAGCGCATTTTTTTTATTTTCTGCAACGATGAAAATTATGGATTGGCAAGCAAGTGAAACGATTATTACAAACCTGATTTGCGATTGGCACGCCTCAGTATCCTATCCATTATTAGAGAAATTTTTAGAAACCTTGCTCCCATATAATACCTTTCTTTTAATTTTATCGATTGCTTTCAAAATTTTGGGCGGATTACTTGTGTTTTTCGGGTTTTAAGCTTTTTGGTGTTTTTGTTCTTTTACTATTAACTAGGAAGATTTGCGCCCAGTATCGCTCATGGCTTTTGACATTAAGCTACTTGATCTATTTAGCTTTGGATAATCGATGGTTTCCTACAACGACCTATCACGGTTCTTATATTGTTTGGACGGGTT
>JACCDV011129149.1_pt1 | contig 16379 bp, 18 predicted proteins | sample 7446131 | NCBI WGS metagenome assembly JACCDV01 (sample SAMN15323448, study PRJNA562643) | freshwater metagenome | isolation source: river surface water | place: USA:Blue River Watershed | collected 2017-08-17 | reverse complement strand
GACCAATAGCAGTGTTGTATGTATCTCCAACTCTCCAAGCTTCGCCCTTGAAAGTTTTAAGTTTCCAAGTTGGGTTCGGAATTGTTCCAGAATTTTCTCCAGGGAAATATATTCCTGTGGTACTTCCAAAACCAAAAAGTCTAGAATACTTTTCTATATTTTCTATTCCAATACCCTTCTGACTTTTATACCCACCACCAACTTCGTAGAAATACACGTTTGAAGATACGGCTAGTGCTCGTCGAAGATCCACAAGTCCATGCGCTTTCCAATCCATAAATGTAGATGGTTTATCTGGGAAAAATGGGTTTGGAACTTGTATAGAACCAGTACTGAGTATTTGTGTTCTAGGGTCGATTATTTTTTTATCCAACACTCCCATAGCTACGAAAACTTTCATAATAGACCCGGGTGTATACAGACCATCGATAACACGGTTTAGGAAAGGATGGTTGCTACTGTTTAACCAGCCTTTGATTTTCTCTGAATCCTTACCCAGAGAAAGGGTTTGCGAATCATATTCTGGGAAATTACTGCTTGCCAGTATTTCTCCAGTGCCAATATTCATAATAATTCCCGCTCCACCCTTATACCCCGCACGGTCGGCAATATCGAGCATAGAACTGTACAGTCTTCTTTGAAGTCTCAAGTCTATCGACAAGTCTAGATTGTTTCCGTCTTTAGGAGTTTGGACCACACTTTCGGAAACTACATTACCCTTCACATCTGTTTCGATAATTCTGATACCGTCTATACCAGAAATTTCCTCGTTATAGATTTTCTCCATTCCGTCTTTTGGATCAAATTTATCTTGATAGTAAAAACCAGAAGAATCTTTTGTTGGATATTTTACATAACCGAGTGTAGTAGAAAGTCCCGTTGAAGTCGCATACTCCCGTAAAGAAAAGTCTTTGTTTGCATCATTTACAGTATTCCAGACTAGCGGTACTTTGTTTCTATCAAATATCACTCCTCTATCCGCAAATATAACTATGTTGTGGAGGTTGTTGTTATCACTTCGTAGTCTAAACTTTTGACCCTCATCTATCTGCAAGTTCCAAAGTCGATATAAAAATATTCCAGCCACAGTAACTAGAAATAACCCTACAAAACTAAATACCCTAAAAGATATGGGTTTTTCTATTCTGCCTTCGAATTGATGCGTATTAAACTCTGGAAGGTTCTGAGAGTCAATAAAAATTTCATCTGGATCAATAGATTTTTGTACAGTTCGCCTATTCTTTCTAAAAAAGTTTTTAAGGTTAGAAAACATTTTCAATATGTATTAACACCTACCTTCTTATGTGTTTACGTATGGCAACAATTAGAACTAGAATTATTGTTGTGGCTATAAGCGAAGCAAACGGAAACTTGTAAGATGAAAGAAACAGCGTATCAAAAATAAAACCAAAGAAAATAATCTCTATATATAGTGGATAGTAGAACGCTAGAGCCACCATAATTACCAGCGACAACCACCAAGGCAAAAATGCAATAGATAGGAAAACTGCTATAAAAAGGGCTATTCTTTCCATTGTCGAATTCATACGATTATTCTAGCACAAACTAAATATTATTTGCCCACAAACACTCTTTTGACCATATATACACTACTTGGTATCCTCATATGTACTGTCTTAAATGAACTCTGCGAACTACTATCAACAAAGTAAACTGTGGCCAGAGCAAAATCACTACTACCAGGATAAACCAGAGTGTCCCCCCATAATATATCCGTTTCTTTTGGCACTTCTAGGCTAAAGTTTTGACCACCACCACCAACAATAACAAAAGACTGTCCAGTTCGCGCTAATACAACTTCATTTTTCTCCCCTCCTGTTGAAAAAAGTTTTACAACCGAAGTGTCATCCAAAACTTCTGAAATAGTACCGACAATAATACTGTCAGATATATAGACCTTGTCACCCAGTTCTATACCAGAATTTTTACCGCTATCTAAAACCAAAGTATCAAACGGAGATTGTGGAGGTTTAGATAAAACATTGGCGATAACTCGCATAGAACTTTTTTTCATTGAATTCATAGCTTTGAGTTCCTCGTTCTCCTTGAACAAAATATCGTAGTCGATTTTAGTAAGTCGTAGTCTACCAAGTTCGTCTTTCAAAAGTTCATTCTCCTTTATAAGTGAACTTTTGAAAGATACAAAGTTAGTTACAAATGAAAAAGTATTTCCAGTTTTATCTTTGAAAAACCACAGGGGTCTCATAAGTGTCTGCGAAGTAGATCGCAGGAAGTTAGGAAATATAAAAGATATCAAAACAAAAAAAAGAAAAACTCCCAAAGCAACTAGTATCTTAGGGTCAAAATTTCTTTTTGGTTTACTTTTTAGGAGGAAGCTCATCTTTGTTTGTTATTAGTACGTCTTTATATGCTTCAATGTTTTCTAAAATTATACCAGTACCACGACAAACTGCTGTCAGAGGGTCTGGAGCAATATGCACAGGGATTTTAGTATACTCAGAAATTATTTCTGCCAGACCGACAATAAGTGCACCTCCTCCTGCTAGGAAAATTCCCTTTTGCATAATATCTGACAAAACTTCCGGCGGGGTCGTTTCTAGAACTTCTTTTACAGAATCAACTAATGTGTTAATAGACTGGGAAATAGCTTCTCGAATATCTGAGTCAGTGATAACCACCTCACGTGGTAGTCCAGTGATAAGATCTCTTCCTTTTACACCAGCTTCCAATGGAACATCCCCAGGTATTATGGCACCGATAGAAATTTTTATTTCCTCTGCAGTTTTTTCTCCTATCAAAATCTTGAACTCACTTCTCATATAAGAAATGATGTCGTTGTTGAGTCTGTCACCAGCAATTTTCAAATTTTTGGAACGGACTACTCCACCCAAAGAAATAACAGCAATGTCTGTAGTACCGCCACCAATATCTATAATCATTGTTCCAGTCGGTTCCATAACCGGAAGTCGCATACCTATTGCTGCAGCCATGGGTTCCTCTACTATATGCACTTCAGAAGCACCAGCATTTTTTGTAGCATCACGCACTGCACGAATCTCTACGTTAGTAATGCCACTAGGTACTCCCACCACAACACGCGGACCCAAAAGTTTTGTATTCCCTTTTTGTGCTTTGTTGAGTAGGTATGTAATCATTTCCTCTGTCACCTCAAAGTCAGATATAACCCCGTCCACCAAAGGTCGCACAGCAACAATATGAAGTGGTGTTCGTCCGAGCATTTGTTTTGCATCTCTACCTACGGCCACCACCTGACCAGTTTTCTGGTTTATAGCCACAACAGAAGGCTCGTTCAGAACAATACCCTTTCCACTCAGATAAACCAGGGTATTTGCAGTACCCAAATCTATCCCAATATCATTGGAAATATATCGCTTTAATTGTTCAAAGTTTTTAATCATTTTTGCTAGTCTACCACAACAAGGGCACAATATAAATTTTCGTTGACTCGTGATTTTTCAGCGCCCCCGCAGGCCAAAAGCATGGTGTCGTCAAGGCATCCCGTTCTTGACGACTTTGGCCGAGGAAAGGCCTTAGAAAACTCGCTGGAGTTTTCTAAGGTTGCGGTGAAAAGTTACGAGGAGAAAGAAAATTTATTTAACAACACTTAAGGCATCTTCTAGCGACATCATTTCTGCATCAGCTTTTGTTCTGTATTTTACTTCAACTTTATTTTGCTCAACTGTTTTATCACTCACAACAAAACGTACTGGAATACCGATAAGATCTGAGTCAGCAAATTTTTCTCCTGGTCGAAGATCTCTATCATCATAAAGAACTTCTACACCAGCTTTCTGCAAATCTGAATATAGTTTGTCGGCATACTCTACAGTTTTTTCATTTACTCCAAGCCTAACTAAGTGGACGTGGAAAGGCGCAACTTCTTTCGGCCAAACAATTCCCTTGTCGTCAGCAAGAACTTCGATGATAGTTCCTAATAGTCTTGTTGGACCAATACCGTAACTTCCCATAACTACAGGGTGTTCACTACCATCCTCATTTTTATATTTCAAACCAATAGCATCTGAAAAACGAGTGCCTAGGTGGAAAATATTTCCAACTTCTACCGCCTTTTTCTCAACCAATTCACTTTTATCAATACCGAGCTTTTTCAAATTTTCATCATTATAAACTTCTCTGTTTAGAGCCATTTTCTTTCCTTCATGTACATATATTATATCCTCGCCAGATTCTGTAAGTGTTTGAAACTCTTCAGAAAAATCTGCAAAAATTCCTCCATCAGCAAAAGTAACATAAGTTTTATCACCGATTCCAAGTCGATTAAAAATTCTCACATAGGCTTCTTTGATTTTGTTGTAATCCTCCATGTGAGCTTCGTTGTCTTTTGAGAAAGAATACATGTCTTTCATCATAAACTCCTTGCCTCGCATCACTCCACTCTTTGCACGAAGTTCGTTTCTAAATTTATTTTGAAACTGATATGCCAAAACTGGCAGATCTCTATATGAAGAAACTTGCTCACTCATTATTCTTGTAAGTGGTTCCTCGTGTGTGATACCTAGTCCAGTTTCGCCCCCACTTTTTAGTTCAGTCTTGAACCAGTTGTCTACTTTTGCATCATCCCATCTGTCAGTTCTTGCCCACAACTCCTTATCTTGTAGTGCAGACATCAAAAGCTCCTGGCCACCAATGCCGTTCATCTCTTCTCTAATTACTTTTACGATATTATTTAGTGTTCGAAGTCCTAATGGTAAATATGAATATACACCTGCCAACTCTTTGTGAACATAACCTGCTCGTATCAAAAATTGTGCGTTTTTTGAGGTCTCGTCTGCTGGGGCCTCCTTGCGTGTTTTGGTAAAAAGTTGTGACTGTTTCATACAGACAATACTACAGTAAAAAAATATTTTGAGCAAAAAAAACGGCCGCTCAGAGAGCGGCCCGAGGTCTTGCGCTACGTTGTGGGGTGGCGATGGCGGGAGGCTAAGACAAATGGACACGGAAGGAACATGGCGTGTGAGCCGGGGTTCGGTCGCAGGTCGAACCCTACCACGAGTTCAGGGAAATGTACCTGTGCGTGGTTAACACCCAAGTTCTACTTCCGCATCCGACCTATTTATAGCACGTCTGTGAACAAAAGTCTACACTGCCCTAGAAAAGCTTAAAAATATCATGTGAAGTCACAGCCAACATGAGTATCATGAGCAGAGCGAAACCAATAAGGTTGGACCACTTCACAATCTTTGGATTTATAGGCCGGCGAATTATAGCCTCTATTAAAACAAAAAGTAATCGTCCTCCGTCGAGAGCTGGAAATGGAACTAGGTTAATAACGGCAAGGTTTATAGAAATAATTGCAGTAATAGTTAGTAGATAAACGAAACCAAGATCATTGGCTTGTTTTACCACCTTTGCGATACCAACAGGACCAGTAACTTGTGAAAAATCTGAGTGAAATGTAACTGTCTGCCACAGAAACTTTGAAAGTCCAACTGTTGTTTCTTTAAGTAAATACCATGTAGCTTTTGTTCCCTCAGATATAGATGCTAGTGCAGAGTACTTTACAGTACCCACCCACTCCATAGAAACTCCAACTACTTTTTTACCAGCAATTAGAGTTGTACTAGGTGTAACTATAACTTCTCTCACCTCTTTTTTCTCAGACTCAAGTTTTATTTTCAAATCTGTTTTACTTTCAGAAATAATTCTCTGGGCCACTTCAGGATAAATTTTCTCAGATACTGTTTCTTTGCCGTTTGAAATAGAAACAATTGTATCACCTGGCAATATACCTATTTTACTCGCGGGTGAATCTACTAAAACTTCAGTAATAATAAGTTTCGCATCATTAAACTCCCCCATCGTGTTGTGCGGAAGACTACCAGTACTACCAATATAAAAAGTAAGAGATATTAATATCCAAGCAAATATAATATTAAAAGTAACACCAGCAACTAGGACTAGTGCTTGAATCCATTTAGGCTTGTACACAAAACTAACATTTTTATTTTCTTCACTTATTTCTCCAGAGTGTGCGTCCTCCCCAAAAATTTTCACAAAGCCACCAAAGGGAACCATGTTAAGCGTATACAATGTGGAGCCCCACTGTTTTGCGAATAGTTTTGGTGGAAAACCTATTGCAAACTCGTCTACTCGTATACCAGACTTTTTAGCAACCAAAAAGTGCCCGAGTTCATGAACAAATATTAGTATCGCAAGTATTACTAAGAAAATTATTACGGTCATTTATTTTATTCTGAGATTTCTTTCTCTTTCTTCTCGAAAAGTGCCTCTAGATTGCGAGTGCATTCGTCTACCATTTTCTGAAGTTCTGTTTTTAATCTAAACTTTTCATCCTCGCTCATTTCACCAGCTTTTTCTTTTGCTTCAATATCTTTTATAGTTTTCTCTCTTTCACCACGCAAAGTTATTTTTGCATCTTCTAGTTTTTGTTTAGTTAGTTTTACTAGTGCAGTTCTTCTCTCCCCTGTTAGTTCTGGGAAAATTACTCGTAGGCCCTTGTCATCCACAGCGACAGAAAGTCCCAAGTCAGAAGCAACAATAGCTTTCTCAATATCTTTTGTTACTGTTGCATCCCATGGTGCAATGCGTAAAACTCGAACATCTTCCATAGAAACATTAGCTAGCTGGTTTACAGGCATAAATGACCCGTAAGCTTCAACGTTTACACTATCTAATATAGAAAGGTTTGCTCTGCCTGTACGAATAGTCACCAGCTCCTTTTTAAGCCACTCTTCTACTCCCCTTACACCGTCTTTTAATTGTGCAAAATTATACGCCATAGACTATGATTATAAATGATTTTTTGCATAAATAAAAGGAGTGAGTCCGAGACCCACTCCAGTTCCTTGCACCGACCAGCAGTTCCGGCGGTTAGTCGCCGTGCTTGGGCATCCAGTCGGGATCGACCAGCCGTCGCATAATGTCGTCGAACGCGATACTCTCTCCGTTCGAGCAGGGTACGTAGCACCCCTGGCCATTCGGACAGAGATCCGTGATCTCCTGCTCGTTCATGCCCTTCTTGGATGACGTACGGATCCAGACCTCGCCGCCCAGGGTGGTGACGCACTGCCTGCCGTTGTTGTGGTCCCAACGACCTACGTAACGAGCCGGCAGGTTGTCGCCGATGATCACCCCAGCGGTACTCCGACCACCAATCTCTCGGAGACCGGTGGCGTGAACGAAGCCAAGCCGTTGCAGAACTTCACGCTGACCGGCGGTGGTCGGCTGCTGAATCGTGATGGTAGCTGACATGTGAATGCTCTCCTAGCGTAGACCGAGATGGCCTACTTAATCCCTTTAAATTATATCATGTATTATACCATATTGTCAAATGAAACTAAATCGAAAGCATTAAGTTTTCTAGAATGATTTTGATCGGTGCGCCACGGTCATATAGAGAGGCTCTAGTTTCCTCACATACTTTTAGTTTTTCATAATTCTTTTCCACCCCGTCTTTGTATAATTCCTTCTCAATAGCATTTAGAAAACTAATCGCATCTTGTTTTGTTTTTTCTTCGTCTTTTATTCCTTCCGTAATCTCCTTAACCACCTCAAGTCTTTCTTTGAGATTCATATCCAAAACGCTCTTTGAGATTTTATTTGTACTAACTTCACCAACAAATACCTGCATTCTAGAACGTAGTGTTGGAAGCAAAACATCCTGAGGCGAAATAATAAAAAAGTGAGTTCCCTCTGTCGGCTCCTCAAATACTTTTAGCAAAGCGTTCTGAGCTTCTTCTGTAATAAAATCTGTTTCAATAATAAATATTTTTTTACTTGGACATCCGATGTCCAAGTTGGAGTTAAGACCCTTTCTTGATGATGACTCAGTAATGACTCTAGCATCATCGATAGTAAAATTTTCATATTTTCTATGAGAGAAATCAGGATTACCCGATGTTTTAATTCCCAGTATGTTTTCAAAAAAATGTTTTAACTTCACCACACCATCTTCGAGTTTGTGCTCAACAAAATAATATGCGTGATGCAGATTGTCTGAGTGTTTATACATTTCTATAAAAGAGTGCATATTTTTATTATAGCAAAAGTTATAAATTTTCGTTGAGCAGTATTATTTTTCAGACTCCACAGACCCAAAGCTTGGTTCCGTCAAGGCACTCCATCTTGACGGATTTGGGTTGAGGACAAAGTGAACTCTCTGCAGGAGAGAGTGAGCGGTCTGAAAAATTATACTGCGAATAAGAAAATAAACTACCTCTTACTTATTACACTTTTCTTATAATTATCTAGATGCTCTAACGCAATTCCTGTCCCCTTCACCACACAGTACAATGCATCTTTCGCTAAAACAGCCTTAACCCCAGTTCGTCTGAAAACAAGTTCAGGAAAATTTCTAAGTTGTGATGTTCCTCCAGTCATAATAATCCCTTGGTCGATAATATCTGAAGAAAGTTCTGGTGGAGTTTCTTGCAACACATCTTTTATCGCTTTTATCATCTCACGTAAATCCTTACTAACTGCTTTTACAATTTCGTTTGTTTTTATTTCTACACTTCTAGGTAGTCCGGTAATAAAGTCACGGCCTTTTATAGTTATTGCAAGTTCTTCATCAAGCGGTATCGCCGAACCAATTTTTATCTTTATATCTTCTGCGGTTTTGTCTCCAATACCTAGATTAAAAGTTTTCTTTATATAGTCAGCAATAGCATAGTCTATTTTGTTTCCAGCACATTTTACAGATGTCGAAGCCACGATACCTCCCAAAGAAATCACCGCAACATCAGTCGTGCCTCCGCCAATATCTACGATCATATGCCCCTTCGCCTCATGAATAGGAATACCCGCACCAATAGCTGCCAATATCGGTTCTTTAATTACATAAGCGTTTCTAGCACCGGCTCGTATCGCAGCTTCTATAACCGCACGTCTTTCTGTAGATGTAACTCCGGCAGGCACCGAAACCAAAACTTCTGGTTTCCAGAAACTCCACTTACCCAAAGCTTTGTCTATATAGTATCGAAGCATAGCCTCTGTAACTCTATAGTCTGCAATAACACCATCTTTCATGGGTCTATAGGCAATAATATTATCAGGAGTACGGCCGATCATTTCTTTTGCTTCAATACCAATTGCCACTATTTTATTGTCCTCCTCTGAAACAGCGACTACAGAAGGTTCGTTTAGCACAATTCCTCTACCAGGAACAAACACCAAAGTGTTGGCAGTTCCGAGGTCGATTCCTATCTTTTTTGAGAAAAAAGCCATATCAAGAATGTATCACAAAAATAATGACTAATACAGGCAAATAAATTTTGAGAAAAAGCATGAAGCTGAGATTCGAGTAATATCTGGATATTACGAGAAACGATACTCTTGCTTTTACCAAAATTTAGTTGTCTGGATAGTCAAAATAAACCTATTTTTGTTTATTTTTGTTATACATTCGATATAATAGCCGATATGAATGATAATGTAAAAACAATAAAAAAGTCCTATATATTTTTGGCGGTAGCTGGTTTTACTCTGATAATTTTTATTGTTTTATATTCACTTGGTTTTAGATTTGCTGATGGACTAAAAATTGGAAAGATTGGCAAAGTATCAATTACAGCGCCTCTTATAAACACATCTGTTTATGTAGATAAATCCACAAAACTAACAACAAAAAAAGATAATGAGACTTTAACTCTAAAACTGTCTCCGAAAAAGCACTCCATTATTGTTTCAAGAGAAAGCTATTATCCTTGGAAAAAAGATTTTGAAGTTAAAAGCGGAAGTGTAACTAAAATAGAACCACTGTATGTTTCTCAAAACCCTTCAGGCAGTATGATTGGCACACTTGATCCAGAATATTGGTCAATTGTAAATTCAATCAGTGGAAATAAAATGCCTACTCCCGAAAAACCAAAAGTGAGTAGCGATGGAAAAGTTTCTGTATGGGTAAACGATGGAACAATATTTGCAAAAACCGGAGACAAAGAAATCGAAGTTACAAATATCTCGACTGAAGTTAAAAACGTTGATTTCTATAAAAATCGTAGTGATGCAATCATCTTCTCTACTACCATAGGTGTATACGTCATAGAGATTGACGCAACAGGAGGTCAGAATTTTATGCCTATATATAAGGGCCAAAATCCATACTTTATAGCAAACGACCCTAACTATATATATGTACAAGATGGTAACACCCTAATGCAGGTGATTATCTAAACTTCTAAATCCTGCTATTTCCCTCGTCTGCTATAATGTAAAAATGAAGCTTTTAACAGTAGTACCGATAAGCAAAGGAATGCCGAAAGATAGTCTGACCTACTTTACGAAAAATGAAGTAGGGGTTGGTACTATTGTTAAAATACCCTTGAGAAAAAAGATTGTCCACGGACTTGTAATAGAGGAAAAAAATGTAGAAGAGATGAAGTCTGAAATCAAATCTCTTTCATACGCTATGCGCAAGATTGAGGAAACAGAATCTAAATCTTTTTTAACTGAAGCATTTGTGGAAGGTGTAAGGAAAATTGCTGACTATAACGCCAGTAGTGTTGGAGCAACTTTATTTTCTCTTATTCCAAAAAGTATTCTGGAAGAAAACAATAAACTCAGTTTTAAGGAGTCACCTAGAAGCAGAGATACTTTTCACGAAATAAATCTGCTTCAAGCAGACAATGAAGAAAGATTCGCGACCTACAAAAGTTTAGTTAGAGAAGAATTTGCCAAAAACCATTCAGTTTTTTTCTGCATTCCGACTATCGAGGATTTACTGAACACAAAAAAATTACTTGAAAAAGGTATTGAGAAATACACGTACGTACTGCATTCTGGACTAACAGAAAAAGAACTAATCCAGAGCTGGAAAAATATTCTTGAAGAGAAACATCCTGTACTTGTTATAGCGACCGGGTCTTTCCTCTCTATCCCAAGAAACGACCTGGGAACGATAGTCCTAGAAAAAGAAAGCTCGCGAAGTTATAAAATGCAGACAAGACCATATCTTGATATGCGTACTGTTGTTGAAATACTAGCCAAAGAAATGAGGGTCAGACTTGTACTCGGAGATATTTTCCTTCGAGTGGAAACTCTATGGGAAGAAAAAAAGGGTCGATATGCTAGTCTGTCCCCGCTTAAGTTTAGATCACTATCTTCAGCTAACTGTGAAATAGTTGATATGAAAACTCCTCAAGATATGAAAAAAATGGAGTTCGCTATTTTGGGTGAAAAAATTAAAAACCTGATTCAAAAAAATATAGAAAACAACGAACACGCATTTTTGTTCTGTGCTAGAAAGGGTCTATATCCGCAAACTGTATGTAGTGACTGCGGAACTATTGTGTCTTGCAAAAACTGTAACCAGCCTGTGATTCTTCACAGCAAAAAAGACAAAACTGGTCAAACTAAAAATCTGTTTGTGTGTAACCACTGTGGAGAAAGATTCGACGCCATGATTATGTGTAGTCACTGCTCTGGCTGGAGACTAAACCCTATGGGCATAGGAATAGATAAAGTAGCGGAAGAAATTGAAAAAATATTTCCTAATTCAAAAATATTTATTTTTGACAAAGACCACATAACCACCCACAAGAAAGCAGAAAAAGTTAGGGACCTATACTACAACACCCCAGGAGCCATATGCGTTGGCACAGAAATGGCTCTTTCATATCTAAACCAGAAAGTCGAAAATATGGCCGTTGTTACACTCGACTCGTACTTCTCTATCCCCGATTTTCAAATAAGTGAAAAAGTTTTTCATATATTACTTGAGATGCGATCACTGGCCGTAAGAGAGTTCCTAGTACAAACACGACAAGAGAAAGTGAAAATATTTGAACATGCCGCACGTGGAAATCTTATGGACTTTTATCGTGAAGAAATTGAGGAAAGAAAGCTAATGGGCTTTCCCCCATTTAATACATATATAAAACTTACACTCGAAGGCGAGAAAACTGATGTAAGAAAAGAAATGGAGAATATTACTGAAATGTTTTTACCACACAGTCTACAAATTTTTGATGCATTTACTCCGGGAACTAAAAATAAACACACCGTAAACGGACTTTTATACTTACCGAAAGAAAAATGGCCAGACAAGGAGCTTCTACAGAAACTCAGAAGCCTACCGCCTCAGTTTGGAGTTAGAATAGACCCTGCAAGCCTTTTGTGATATTTTATGTAAAGTTATGACAACGAAAATACTACAGAAAGAGGAACCTGTTTTGAGAGAAATAGCGAAGGAAGTGCCTCTAGAAGAAATAAATACTCCAAAGCTTAATAAGATTCTCAGAGAAATGAAGGAGGCTTTAGATTCTCAAGACGACGGAGTCGCCATTGCAGCACCACAAATAGGCTACGGCTTAAGGATTTTTGTTGTATCTGGAAGAGTTGAAGAAATTATTGCAGAAGCAAAGAAGAATAAACTAAAGAAAAGTTTAGAAGAAGTTGAAGAAGCTACTTCGAATACAAAATACCCGGATCAGGTTTATATAAACCCTGTGATTAAAAAAATTTCAAAAGAAAGAAAGAAAATGGAAGAAGGCTGTCTTTCTGTTAGATACCTCTATGGTCAGGTCAGTCGAGCAAAAAAAGCTACAGTTGTAGCGTATGATGAGTTCGGAAATAAATTTGAAAGAGGTGGAACAAACCTTGTTGCCCAGATTTTTCAACATGAAATAGACCACCTAGATGGGACACTTTTTATAGACAAAGCTGAAAACGTAGAAGAGATTCTACCTGAAGATGTAAAAAAACATGAACGAAAATCTAAAAAATAACATTACTTTTGCTTTTTTTGGTGGATCAAAATTTTCTGTATATGTTTTAGATGAACTCAAAAAAAATGGTCTGGTTCCAAAACTAATAGTGACAACAGAGGATAAACCAAAAGGCAGAAAACTTGTTCTTACTCCCCCAGAGGCAAAAGTCTGGGCAGAACAAGAAAAAATAGATTGTCTTCAACTTAAGTCACTCAGAAATTCTGAATCAGAAGAACAAATACGGTCGTTTAGTAATTCTGGCTTTGACCTTTTTATAGTTGCATCATACGGGAAAATAATTCCAGAGAATATTCTAAATTTACCAAAGTATAAGACTCTAAATGTTCACCCTTCACTTTTACCAAAACTACGTGGTCCTTCCCCGCTACAGTCTGCAATACTCGTGGAAGATAAAACAGGTGTAGCTATAATCCAACTAGACAATGAAGTGGATCACGGACCGATACTTGAAATGAAGGAAGTTAGTATCGAATGGCCACCATATTTTGAAGACCTAGAAAAACTCTGTGGCGAGATAGGTGGCGAAATGCTTTCTACTGTTATACCAAAATGGATAGAAGGTAGTCTAAAAGCTGTCGAGCAAGATCATGCTAATGCAACATTTTGTAAAAAAATAGAAAAGTCAGATGGAGAAATAGATCTAAATGCAGACCCAGAGAATAATCTAAGAAAAATAAGAGCATTTAGTAACTGGCCTGGAGCATACTATTTTGAAGACATAAATGGCACAAAAAAAAGAGTAATCATAAAGAAAGCGAGTATAAAAGACAGCAAACTTGTTCTAGAAAGAATAGTACCTGAGGGTAAGAAAGAAATGAACTTCGAGGACTATCTTCGAGGAAAGAAAGTTAACTAAAAGACTAGTTTTCTAAGTAATAAGAATAATCTCCAGTCAAATAACTCAACTCCTGCGCTCTTTGTTCTGCCTTAACTTTTGCAAATAAAAGTAAAGTAATTATAAATATACAACCAAACACAAAACCAACTAAAAACCAGTTGGCTTTCTGTTGTAAGTTACCAACTTTCATTATTTTCGAGAACTTATTCTTTTTAGTAAGTTTTTGACTTGAGATGCACCCCTTCTAAACAATGTGTCCTTTTTATTTTTCTGACTAACGATAACTCTTTCTGCTTCATCTCGGACGATATCGATAGCTGTGTATAGTTCTGGTTCTTCTGCCTTTGCATAAACCTGACTACCGCCTGGAACCAAAATATTTACCTCAGCTTTGAAAATATCTCCTGAGTTATGATGCTTTGTCGTTCTACCTATTTCTACTTCACACAAAAGATTCTCGCTGTTTGGAATAAACTTTCCAAGTGTTGAAACTTTTTTCTCAACATACTCATTTATTGCATCTGTTAAATCAAAATTTACTGCGCGTGTTTTGATATTCATATACCCATATTATACACCCGTAAAATAGATAATCCAGCGAATTGCATTATTGGATATTTTTGGTATTATCTTATTATTCCGGTGTAGTGAGAAGTGATGTTTTCACTTCGCAAGTCCGGAGCCCGACGGGGCGAGGAGGGGTCGCGAGCAAAGTTAGCAAACTTTGACTTGTGACCAGTGGTCCACGTAGATACATTCCGGTGTAGCTCAGTGGTAGAGCAATCGCCTGTTAAGCGATTGGTCGTAGGTTCGATCCCTACCGCCGGAGCAAGAAAAAGACCCTTTCGGGTCTTTTTCATAACTATTCATACTCGTTGTCTACTTCCCGTACCAGCTCTTTAACCATCCTCTCATCTGGTTAATCTCTGTAGTTTGTGCAGAAATGATTCCGCTTGCCATATCTTTTATCTCTTGATGTTTAGCACTCTTCAACGCAGACTGTGCCATTAGAACTGCACCCTCATGGTGAACTATCATTTCTTCAAGAAAAGCCTGATCAAATGCATCTCCTGTTTTACCGTTCAAACCCATCATCATGTCATCCATCATCCCAGACATTCCCCCATTGCCGTTGTTACTCATAACTCTTCCATCAGGCATCATATGAGTACCTATCCCCACCTCATAGTTCTTATTGCTATTACCGCTTACCATGTAACCAAGTATCGCTCCCAAAATTAGAAACGCTATACTAAATACTACTATATTATTTTTTTCCATATTTGTTTAAGTTAAATTAATAATTCAAAAAAACAAACAGTCAGTACAATTTAGGGTTTATACGACCATCTGAATAGTCTTGTACTACTCTTAAATATATTGGTTTTAATTTGCTCCTTTTTATATACAATAAATTTTGAATTATATGTGGAGAAATATAAAACAACTTACTCAAAACGTAGTAAGCATAAACAAAAAACAACAGAACAAAAAATGAGCTAGGAAATATTGATAAGATTAATTTCCAAAAAGAAATATGTGAGATATCGTCCATTCTACAGACAATATTCATTCCCATCATATACGGACAACGAGTTTCAGTCATGTGATGGTGTGAGCTCACCCCAACCAATCCAAATACCGCAAAATAAATGTACGCAATGAAAAGAATAATGGAAGTTTTTTTGCTTAGTAGAGTGTTCATATTTGTTACTACATGTAGTACAACTATTTTCTTTCACTAGTTAATCTCTATAATTTTAAGCCCACTAACATCTAACTTGCCCTTATACAAAATGTATGGAGCGCCATAGTTTAAAAGAAACTCATCACTAGTTGGAAAATTTTTATTATACTTATTTATGGATTCTTCTGAAATAAAATCGTACTTACTTATTTCAACCGGATTATAATCAGCAAAGTCTGTAACTTTTACACTTGATCCAGGTTCTCTGGGTTTATTTAGATAAACAATAGTTTTTTCGGGTTCAAGTTTCTCTGCAGGTACTTCATAGTATCTCAATTTTATTCCTGAATAACCAAACTTCTTCAAGGCATCAGAAATTTTTTGAGGGTGCAGTGCGGTAAAATGAAGTGTATCATTCCAAAAACATCCCAATCTTGGTATACTCCCCTCTAAGACATGTGGCTGAAATTGATGATGTTTTTGTCTGGCTGCAAAAATATCTGGATATATTTCTAACAGTTCACTCATTGGATATATAAGGGATCCCTTCATATTTTCTGGACATCTGTGATATATGTATGCCATAAATTTTGTTTTAGAGTGATAATGTCTAACAATTTAATAATATCATAAATATAGAACGTCATACTATGAAAAAAAGTAAGTACACACCGGCAGGCTACAAATTGAAAGTTAAAAAATCAGGAACAGGCAAGGGGCTTTTTGCACTAGAAAATATACCGAAGGGAAAATGTCTTATAGAGTACACTGGAGTTCTAGTGCCTGAAGAAAAAATAAGTACCATAAACTGCAAATACCTTTTCGAAGTTGGTAAAGATAAAACCATAAATGGTAATGTAAAAACAAATACAGCTAGATACATAAACCACGCATGTAAACCAAACTGTGAGGCTGACGGACCAGAAGGCAGAGTGTTTATTTTCTCAATCAAAAATATTAAGGCTGGTGAAGAACTTACATACGACTATGGGGACGAATATTACGATGAATATCTGAGTAATGGCCGATGCCTGTGTGGTAATTGCCCTAAAAGAAGATTGATTTCTAAAAAATAAATTAATAAAGGTTTTACAAAAATGCTGACTTAGTCAGCATTTTTGTAAAACTATATTACTCTTTC
>JACCDV010319594.1_pt1 | contig 16387 bp, 13 predicted proteins | sample 7446131 | NCBI WGS metagenome assembly JACCDV01 (sample SAMN15323448, study PRJNA562643) | freshwater metagenome | isolation source: river surface water | place: USA:Blue River Watershed | collected 2017-08-17 | reverse complement strand
GTAGTCTGTGAATTAAATTTGGTCGGCATGTTCACCGCCAAGACCTTGTCACTACCTAGCGCTTCCGTTAACAATGCAGCTGATACAGCTGAATCAATACCACCCGAAAGACCGATAATCACTTTTGGAAAACTACCCAAAAATGAACGTACAGCGACGATGAGCGCGCTGTGCAACTCCTCGGCACCATGCGTATGCTGATCGTTTGCAATCATAGGCATGTCAGAAGAAAAATCGAATGTGAACACGCCCGATGCATGCTGTGGTCCCCGCCAAGTAAATGCACCATTGATATTAATGAGCGCAGACTCGCCATCGAACAGAATGAGGTTCTTCGTATTATTCTCCAACCCAACACGATTCACATACAGAATGGGACAATGAGCGTCCGCTACTCTTTTTTTGAGTATGCGATCGCGAGCGCGGTATTTTCCCGCCGTCCACGGCGACGCTGATATATCGATCAATAGATCGACACCCTGTCTCCCATATATCTGAGACACCTTGTCGTGATAATCATCTTCCCAGAGATCTTCGCAGACAGTGAGACCAAATCTCACTGTACGGCTCCCCACAGGCACCTCAAAAGCCCTGAGAACCTGCGATAAGGGAATGTTCATTTCGGCTGCGAGTTTGTCGCCGGAATAGAAATGCCGCGCATCGTCAAAAATTCGATACTTCGGCATGTTGGTTTTCGGAACCCATCCATTGAGAACACCGTTCGAAACCCATTCTTTATTTGACGCAACAAATGCTGCATTGTACTTACGTACTCGGCCATCTTCGCCGACCTTACTCCAATCAGCTTTGACAGAACCCCAGACGAGCACAATGCCTTCACTTGCTTCGCGTAAGGTTTCATTAGCCCTATCCACATCGCGAATGAAAGCGTCGTACTCCCAACGGTCACCAAGCAAGTAGCCCGTGGTCGTAAGTTCAGGCAGAAACACCATAGCGGCGCCCGTTGATTTTGCTTGCGCAATGTATTCTAAGCATTGCTGTATATTTCTGCGCAGAGATTGCGGCTTAGGCTCCGTCTGGATCACAGCCATACGTATCGAACCATCATCTGCCATGTAACACTCCTTCTCTTTAAAAGAACAATCTGATGATACTGGTAGCGATCCCCGAATCACTCAGGAACCCCATACAGTGCACGACGATCTACATCGTCGTGCATATTATTAGTGATACTCTGTTGACTTCACGAGCGTCATGCCGTTACTTTCTGCCTCCTGCAACGTGCGCAGTGCAATAGCCGGAAAGTCTGGGCCGCCAGGGATTGCTGCAACCGGCGACATGCAATCCGTCAGTACGTGAAAACGCTTGAGCGTTTCCTTGGGAAAGTTACACATCAAGCTGAGGAGTGCAGCACGCACACAGTGACTTGACGCTTCACCCATCACAAGAATGTCTCCCTTCGTCGCGGCAATCTGTTGCAACCAGGCCACATTCTTCTGCGTCAAAGGATCTCTCGGATCTACAACTTCAGCTTCAAATGGCGAGTACATTTCCACATCAGGACTTAATCCTTTCATAACGATACTCACCTGCGACTGCTGAGTAGTCTCCCAATCTTGAAATGCAGCTATTATGTGTGGCATGAAGTTATGCCCAGGTGTACCAATGATGCAGTGCTGAGGCCAAATTTGCAGCTGATACTTACCATTCTTTTCCAGGGCTGCTGTGTATTCCCACGCCCATGAAAGTCGACTAAGATCTGTGGTCACCCACCGTGCTCTTCTCACATCATCGTGAGTAATGATGGTAAACGGCGCTGGGTGATCTTCGTTGCGGTCACACCAGACTACCGAATGCGCAATGTGAGTATGTCGATGCGTATCCATAGAAGCCCAAATGTGTGCAATTCGCTTCTGATGCTTCATGATGAACTGCCTTGAGCGCCACGCATCGGCAACTGCTCCGGCTACGGGCAGCGTGGACCACTGTGGGTCATAGGGCTCTCCATTCGCAGCGCCAGCAAAGCCCACCTGCTGATCGATAGACAGGATATTAAACACTTTCATTTCCGACTCCTCTCAAAGAACTGCGCAGTAGTGCGTGTGGCCATTCTGCACGCGATTGACAACTTGTCAATCGCGTTGCCTGCAAGCACCACAGTAGTAACTTAGTGTATATTATACACTAAGTTACTACTGGTCAAGCACAACAAAAGCCGAGTTGTTACTCGGCTTTTGTGACCAACAGCTATGCAATGGCTTGGTGCTCTATATCCTGCTTTGCCTTCGGCGTAATCCCATTTGCTATCAGTACGTCCTCAAATGCCGCTCGCTCTAGCGTCTCGACTTCTACCAACTTCTTTGCAATTGCATCAAGGGCCTTGCGATGCTCCTGCATAATCTTTGTCGCTTTATCATATGCGGTGTGAATAATACTAGACACCTCAGCATCAATATCTGATGAAATTTTTTCTGAATACGACTTGTCATCGACACCGCGACCGAATAATGCTCTTCCTCCCTCCCCTTCGAGAGCAATTGGTCCCATTTTTTCTGACATACCGTACTTAGTCACCATGTCACGCGCCAATGCAGTAAGCACCTGCAGGTCATTTGATGGACCAGTGGTCAAATCTCCAAAGACCATTTTCTCTGCAACATAACCACCAAGCGATACGGCAATATCATCAAGAAATTCATTCTTCGATTGCATACGCTTATCTTCAAATGGAAGCTTGAGCGTGTATCCTGCTGCGCGCCCTCGAGAAATAATAGAAATCTTATGCACGGGATCTGCATATGGAAGCAATGACGAAACGAGTGCGTGTCCGGCCTCATGATACGCAGTTATCTCCTTCTCCTTCTTATTAAGCACGTGACTCTTACGCTCAGGACCGAGCATCACTTTCTCAATAGATCGAATGAGGTCAAATTGAGCCACCTTTTTACGATCTTCTCTTGCGGCAAGAATAGCGCCCTCATTCATGAGTGAGAAAAGGTCTGCTCCTGAAAATCCTGGAGTGCGTTCAGCAAGTGTGCGCAAATTAACATCTTCACCAAGCGGCTTGGACCGTGCATGCACCTTGAGTATCTCCTCTCGGTCGTCACGATCCGGGAGATCGATTGTGACTCGTCGATCAAAGCGTCCGGGACGGAGCAATGCTGGGTCGAGCACGTCAGGGCGATTGGTGGCGGCCATAATGATGACTTTCTCAGTCGGATCAAAGCCGTCCATCTCAACCAAAATCTGATTGAGAGTCTGCTCGCGCTCGTCATTCCCTCCTCCAACTCCTGTACCACGAATACGACCCACCGCATCGATTTCATCAACAAAGATAATTGCGGGTGCCGATGTTTTTGCCATCTTAAATAGATCACGAACACGTGAAGCGCCAACACCTACAAACATTTCAACAAATTCTGAGCCAGAGATTGAAAAGAAAGGCACGCCCGCTTCTCCCGCAACCGCACGAGCCAAGAGCGTCTTGCCAGTACCTGGCGCGCCCATGAGCAATATACCTTTCGGTATTCGTGCACCAATATCGAGAAACTTTTTAGGATTCTTCAAGAAATCGACGATCTCGGTGAGCTCCTGCTTTGCCTCGCGAGCACCGGCAACATCCTTAAAAGTGACACGCTGCTTTTTATCATTAGGATCTATCATGCGCGCCTTCGATTGTCCGAAGGTAAAGGCTTGCATACCAGCGCCGCGAACCTGCCGCGTCAAAAACCACACCAAGATACCGAGCACCAAGAGCGGCACTAGAAATGGTGCGAGCGTTGTAAGCCAAAAACGAAATCCAGTATCACTCTGAATATCTATAGTGACCTTCGTGAGGTCTTCTGGGGTAACACCGTAATTTGCTAGTGTTTCAGAGATAGGTGCGCCAACTTCTTTCTTGGAGCGCTTTTGCGTTCCATCGTCATAGGTAATCTCGAGTTGATCACCTTTGACTAATATCTTAGTCACCAAACCGCCACGAACATCCTGAGCGAGACCAGACAGTGCCAGCTCTTCAATTTTTGTCTGATTACCTGCGATAATTGACCAAACACTAATAATAAAGATGAAAAAAATGATCGTTGACGCTACATTGCCCCAAAAGGAATTTGGACTTGGGAGTTGAAAAGGCGCCTTCTCTTTTTTCTTTGGCGCTTTAGGTGCTTCCTTATCCTTTTTGTTGCCGCCGAGAGGTAATTGCATTGACAAAGAGTATACATGATGTCGTTCAAAAAACAACTTGAAGCCCCTAGGAATCTCACTAAAACGCGCTAGACTGTTGACTATGGCTCTCGCTGACCACCCACGAGCACAATTTGACTACGAAATACTCGAAACCTACGAAGCAGGTATCGAGCTTTTTGGCTTTGAGGTAAAGGCTGTTCGTAAAGGGATGATGTCGCTACGTGGATCCCACGTCGGGATACGTGGTGGCGAGGCATTTATCATTGGCGCCAGCATCCCGCCCTACCAGGCACACAACACACCAGTCGACTACGACCCGACACGTGCGCGCCGCCTCCTCCTGTCTAAGAAAGAAACTAGGGAGCTACTTGGCAGAGAGGAGCAAAAGGGTTTGACTTTAGTGCCACTTTCATTGTATAATAGTAAAGGACTCATAAAGGTGAAAGTTGCTGTCGCTCGTGGTAAAAAGAAAGCAGACAAACGCGAGACTATTAAGACCCGCGAGACCAACAGAGACATTGAGCGTACGTTGAAAAATCAATAGGGCCGAGTCATTCAGAGTGAGTGCAGTAGAATTCTAGTGCACTGACTGGGGATGATCGGCTTCGATGATAGGCATCGCTTCTTGTGTGCGAGCGGAAGTGAGCACTTCCTAAAACAGCTCAAACTCTCAAGTGCAAACAATCTTGTTGCACGGGCTAAGTCTGTAGCATCTCCATACTTTGGAAGCTACAACTTCGCTTTCGCATCCGCTTCGGCGTAATGCGTGTACTCATATACAACGCCTGCTGCGTGTATGACGTGCAGAATATCTATGCAGGATCGATTGAGGCGCGCTCACGCACCAATCTAAACATCGAGATCGAAGACATACGGTTTCGTTCACTTCATACGTATCTCTTTTAAAACACAAAGTTGAACTAGGCTTGTAGACTCACCTGAAGTCGCACTATCACACGCGGGTTCGATTCCCGCCATCTCCATGATTACTAAGACGAGCTCCCGCAAGGGAGCCGTTTTGGTTCATGGAGATGAATATGCTCCTGTGGAGCGTATGGGCGGGAATCGAAAACCTTGTGTGCAGATTTTCGAGCACTGCGATGAAAATCTGCACAGGGTGTACTGCTCCTGTAAGGAGAGACATCGCCATCTCCACAGCATACAAAAAGACGCCAGCATGGCGTCTTTTTGTATGCCATTTATTTTGGATAGTGAAGCGAAAATTGCACTACTGCAAAGCTGGGCAAGCAATAACTCCACAACACTAACGCAGCATGTCCTCTACATACTTTCGCAACTGCGTATCTGAAAGTGGTCCTCGATGCTGAGCGAATACTTTGCCATATGATTTAATAAAGACGGTCTCAGGCATTGCGTATCCCTCAACACTTTTAAAATATGCATCCTCTGGATCCAATACAAACGTAATATTTTGCACATCTGTTAATGCATCTGTATACGACTTTGCATCAGCAAGCGGCTCGGCCCGATTCACTGCTATTACAGCCACTCGATCACCGTACTCCCCCTTGATGCGAGAGAGTCTCGAAAGTTCATCTGCGCAAAAAGGACACCAGGATGCATACGTAAACACAATGAGTGGGGTGCTGCGATATTCAGACAAGCGCACGTCGCTGCCTTCATAGGTCTTAAATGTGAGCTCATACTCATCGGAAAACGATTCTGCATCATCTTCTGACGGTGTAAGTCCTGTCCACAGCACATACATGCCAAACAGAATGCCAATTATGGCGACAACAGCAACACTTGCTACTATCCATTTTCTAAAATCCATATGTGTGCGTTATTTTACCAAGCACCACGTAATCACACTAGCCCGTCCAATTGAAGAGAAGAATTGAGAAATCGGCGAGGTTTACCGTATTGTCGCTGTTTATGTCTGCATCGGGATTTTCGTCGCTGCCCCAGAAGGTCAGCATGATTGAGAAATCGATGAGATTGACCTTGCCATCTTTATTTATATCAGCTCTGTTTGAAAAATCCGGATTAGGACTTTCACCAATCCCAACGAAGGCCATCGTGCTGTAACCACTCTCATGTCCACTCTCCATGACTGCTCGCGCCTTGATTTGATAGGTGCCCAGGCCAAGACTGCCCGCGCTTACCACATACTTCCACATTCCACCTTGCACGCCTTCTGCCTCCTTCGTCGTTGATGCAGTGTATTTTTTAGCAGAACCCATTGAGATTGCTTTTTGCTTATTCACATATATCTCAATGGTTGCACCAGGAGGAGCTTCACCTGAAAGGCGAATAGGTTCACCGGGACTAACGCTCGTTTTTTCTAACGCTAAGGTTGGCGGTATAACTAGATTAGCAAGCACGTTACTCGTACCCTGCCCCAACGTCAGCGTAGCCGCATGCGTTGCCGAGCGCCTATTTGCTCTATCCTGTACATAGAGAGAAAACGTGTACGAACCACGCTCCATGTCAGTGACCTGCGTACGAAAGGACCCTGTGCCGGTACTACGTGTCGTGCCATACACCTTTCCGTCACGAAGCACGGTAACCGTTGATCCAGGAACGGTGAACCCGGAAAGCAGTACGTTTGCAAGATATAAAATACTCACACCTCCCTGTATTGAACCAGTACCTCCAGGACCACCAGCTCCAGTATCTGTACCAACTGAAGTTGTACTCGTGGCACTATCCTTCAACGTGAAGGAAATGACATAATCATCATTATTAGCAGAGCCACCCTGATCAGAACAACGCACATAATAGGTATACAACTGGTTATCAACAAAGCCGGTCAGTGTTTTGCCGAAGTATGTACCCACCGATGGACTAAAGGTGTTCGTCATACTGAGATACGAAACACCTGTTGTGGTAGCGTATCGACACGTAGCCATCTCATCAGTGCGCAAAGAGATTTCGATATCCGCATTTCCCGCAGCAACAAGACCACTCGGCAAACCATTAGAACGCACAGGCGGTGAATAAGGAGACGTGATAAGTACGCCAACCGGTTCAACAACAGCGAACATAGTTGTCGCTGCGTCAACAACTGCATTGCTTGCATCTCTCGTCTCCACGTACAGTCGATACGATCCTGTTGTTGCAGAATTAATGAGACGCTCATCTCCCGTTGTCCCGTGCACAGCACTGACACCCAGAACCACTCTACCTCTATCACCCGCCGCGACACCTGTCGTACCGTTCAGCGTAATTGTTACGGACCCCGCTGTGCCAGTGACCACCGACACACCATCTTCTGTTGCACTCGCAAATGCAGCAACTGTGCGCTGAGAAAATGCGCCGGCACTAGTCGCTGTCAAAAAATCGACATCGGTAAAATCGAATGCGGCCGGAATGGTCACCGCATCAGCTGCAGGAACAATAATAATCTTGCCACCAGGTGGTACCGCATTCGGCATTGTAAAAGTGATAGTGTGATCTGTGGATGTCGCTGGTTGCGACGACTCAATAAGATCACTCACCTGCGTCATTACGCCGGCATGAGCACATGGAGCAGACGCTGCGAACGCTATTGCAAGGATGAATACTGATAGCGCGAACTTCATGGTCGATCAACGTTTTTTGCGCAACGAAAACCGACCGCTTCACCTGTAAAAGATGGCGGCACTGCAACATTGACCGTATACAAACCTCCATCAGTTCGACTCTTCCAGTAACCACCACGAATCATGCCCTGCACCCCACCTTTCTGTATCCAAAAGTAGTCTTTAAAAAAAGCAGCGTCTCCACGTTCTGGATTGGTTGCTATGGGAATACCATTTGCATCAACGCCAGTAACGTACCCTTCATCAGGCAATTGACGAGCATCATACGAACCGTCAGTAACCGTCTCTTCTACCCACTCCCACACATTGCCTATCATGTCGTGAGAGCCTTGTGGCGAACTGCACGCCTCATGACTCCCGGTCTTGTCAGGCGCATTTCCTCCAACATTACCTACGTTGCAGTCGCGGGATCCAGCGCGCTCAACATCAGGCGTTCCCACAGCCGCCTTATACCACTCGGCGTTGGTTGGTAATCGCTTACCAACTCGAGCGCAAGCTAGCTCTGCTTGAGAACGTGAAATGTTTCGCCATGGCGGCGCATCTTTCACGGTATCAGGCTTACACGTGGGCAGTGACAAATTTTGATCAGTTTCACTCTTGGACTTTGGATCAGCGATCTTGCAAGATGAATTCGCCGAAGCCTCAAATTGATCGATACAAAAACCTCCATCACTTGCACCGACATAGGCCATACCAGCAGGGCACGGGCCACTGGCACCCCCCATGACAGATCCCAAGAGTGAACTTACAGGCACACTTGCCGCATCAAAAGCAAAAATACCAATCGTGGTAAAGAAGAGTGCACCAAATACAACCGCAAAAAAGCGGATAAATCCCATACCACTATTGTATCCTACGAGCCTAGAAGGAAATAAAGTTGTTCACTACTTCTTGCCAATACGTATTGCGTATCCGGGCCCAGATGTTTGCACCACACGACTGCGCTGCCAGTCCCGGTAGAAATTGAAACCAACAAGAATAAACAAAATAATACTGAGGGCCATACTATATACAGCCAGAGTCGCCTTCCATTCAATCGAATTTTCTCTCCTTTGGAGAGCTTGCTCTGAAGCAACAAGCGAGGTTTCACGTTCCGTTAATTCCCCTTCCCTATCAGCAATTTGCTGCGCAATCTGATTGTACGGATTTTCAGCTATACCGACGGAAATTCCTACGAGTGCATTCGTGTACATCTCAAGGGTACGTCGTGCTATGACATCAGGTGAAGCACTTACCAGAGCAACAAGTAACATGCCTACTGCCAAGGCCAGGGTAAAGGTGATCGCTACAGTTCGACGATCGCTCATACTGAAAATCTAGGCCAACATAAAGAACAACAGCACGAGAAAGGCACCTACCACGACAAACCCAGCAAGTACGACAATAGTCATTGGTGAAGATGACTTACGATAGCGACGTGCATACAATTCCGCATCGCCTCGACGACCCCCACTCATTTCGGATATTTTCTTACGAATGTAGTACCGCATTGATACGTACAAAAGAATGAATGCACCGAATAGTAGACCAAGTATCGTGACGATAGGCTTCAAAGGCAATACCCAAAAGGACGTTGTGTTGAAAATAGTTCGCTGAGCCCCTGATGGTCCGTACCCTATGGAAACTACTGCTTGATACCGGCCAAATGCCAACCTGTCGTACTCCCACACAGTCTTCAGCACACGCTCACTCTTTGGAAATATATTTGAACGCTCCTCATTGAGAGTTATGTTTGCCACTTTTACTCCAAACATATCAGTGATCTCAAGAAAACCAGCAGGTGGTGTAAGAACATTACCAAGGTTCTCAACCTTAGTATCAAATGTCACCTTCGCCTCGCCATACACAAGTTTATCCGTAGAAAATTCTCTAATCATAAGCTCTTCATCAACTTCCCCCGCAACTCGCAAACTCAATATGAGCCCTACACGGATTCCTACACCTGTGCCAATAGTACGCATCTTCGGTGGCTCCAAACTAAAGAAAATTCCTCCAGTGTGCGATCCTGGTGTGGCCGCTTTAGGCACGCGCACCTCAAACGAAACTGTCCGAGTCTCACCAGCCTTTAAATCAATAGTCTCCGCAGGCAGATTGATCCACTCACTTAGCTCATACGATGTTGCTGGCGTTTCTGAGAAAATGGGTGCATTTGTTGCGTCAAGGCCAATAATATCCTCAGCCAACAAGTAGTACGTACGGTCCACAGATGACAAGTTTGTTACCGTAACAGAGTGATTATACAACTCTCCAGGATCGACATTGTCGCGATGAAATCCAGGAACAACCGTAAGTCCATCCTTCTCTTGCGCTTGAAGCACAGACGGTGCGATAAGTAATACGGCTGCCAAGATCAGCACAATCGCTGAACTGACACCAATATAATTGTGCGGATGACTTGTGAGAGTGCGACTAATATTTGTGTGCATGGTAGTAATGACTAGTACTAAAACTGTATCATAGAGCCGTATAAACCAATACCCCCGCTTGCGCGGGGGTTGTGGTCGAGATTATTTGATGCTTAGAAGATAGGTGTAGCGACGTACGTGAGAGTATTTGTGTAGTCATTACCTGCCTCTTGAAGTGCTGACACCTGCACTTGGTAGCCAACGACAGTTCTTCCTTGGTGGGCAGTCGCACCGTCAGCTGGTCCATTGTGATAAAAGACCTGCGTTGAACTCCCAATAGATCCTGACCAAAAGTTAGTTGCAAATGGATCGCCACCAGACAAGGTGGAGTCTTCACTCGTGACTCCAAAGTGTCCGTATGTCGCCTCGGACCCCAATGTTGCAGCAGGAGCCTGCCACGCCTGCGGCGTAACCACTGCAGTTCCATCGAAGAATGTATCAATGTCTGCACCTGTAGCTGATGTCAGGTTCTGGTCTTGTCGTACTGTCACTGAGAAACCACTTGCCGCGTTAGTAGTAACCTCTAGTCGTTGAGCCGCCGTGTACACTACGCCAGGTGATAGTGTGCCAAAACCTATGGCTGTTGCTGTTGTCGTGGTTGAGGTGGTCGTGCCATTGACGCCAATACCAGTAGTTGTGCCGTTGACGGTAAATGTGAAGGAGGTTGCTACTGCAGCCGTCACTACCACATCGTCAATTATCGCAACGCGAGTCTCTCCTGAATCAGCCCAAGTTCCTCCAATCACAACACGGTAAGAGTTCACTGAAGCTGGGTTAGTTATGAGTGCAGTAGAAGTACCTATGAAGATCGTCTTTGCACCCGCAGTGACTGTGTCACCTGCACAGACAGTAAAATCATAGCTTTCGTTCACGGTTCCGAAGCCTGTCCCAATCGGATACACCTCACTTGCGGCACCAGAACAGTTTGTCGCATTTGAAACCACTGTCATTCCAATTGCCTGGATGTCAGTCGCCGTTGCTGAGGAGAACGACAGACCGAATGCGCCACCTGCTGGATCAAATGTAATAGACATTACCTGCCCTGCCGTCGCATTACTTGTTGAAGTGAAACGAATGGTATGCCCAGCGAGCACGCTCGTATCAGAGTCAGTCAGCGTGTCGCTCACCAATGTAAGCTGTGCCGCACTTGCCTTAGAGCTCATGAAGAGTGGCACATTCAGTGCCCAAAACAGCAATGAAAGAATGAGCACCAACGCAACTTGTGCTGGAAGTCCAAGTCGGGCTGAGAATTTATAAGTATCAAATATATTCATAATCTCTCGTAATTATGACCGTGTAACGGTGGGCGTAATGAAGAACAGGAATAATGTCTAGAGCAGCACAGTATCTTTAGGGACAAATCTAAAGCGTACAACTTGCTCTATATAGAACAAAGTATACTACCCACACTGTCAAATGATAGCGCGTTACAGTTACTGCTGTGGATAACAAATACGGCTTGTCTCTTGGCTTTCTGGAATGAAAGGCATGTGCCGATATGGATATGACTGAATGTGCAGACCCCACTATGGCCCTGCGACATTACAGACTGTTACTGCCCCACCTCCTCCTCACTTTGTATTTCCGTTATCTCAAAGTCTCGATTAGATTCGAGCGCATCCTCAAGGATGTAATCTATAGCGAAAACTGCACACAACAAGACTAGCACCGCAACAAAGAACAACTTGTAGCGGAGCAAGAACTCAACCAGACTTGCTGGAGCTCTCTCTACTCCTTCAGCATACTCAGCATGCTCAGGTGACTGCTGAGTGACAGCTCGTAGATCGATAACACCCTGTCGCAAGGGCTCCATAAGCGTAGATACAGTATATGTAGGCACGTGTGCCTGATTAGACTTGACGGATGTGGACGGCTGCGCAGCACCCCTATGAAGACGCTCCAACTCTAATGCACGGCGTATGTACCGCTTCACAAACACGCTGATGCCATACAGGAACAGGATAAGAAACACCAAGACGGTGGCGACAGGAACGATTGGCACAATCCAAAAATATGTCGTGGCTGATATATTTTGCCTACCACCTTCACCGAACGCTAGTGTGACAGTAGCGCTGTACAGGCCAATATCGAAATAACTATCCTTTGACTCCCAAGAAAAATGAAACTTGCGTATGCTGTCGGGCAAAACGTTTCCGAAGTTCGTTTTTTGATTGATTGCAACATGTCCACGCTTCTTACCCCACATATTATAAATCGTCACATCGCCTTGCGGCTGCACATGCACATTACCCTTATTTTCAAATCGCAAACTGAAATCAGCCCGCGGCTCTTCATATAGAACCTTATCCGTAACAAACTCACGAATAGATGCTCGCTCTACGGTCTCGCCTTTTATTTTTGTAAACAGGAGCGTTGAAACGTAACTAGAAATTCGCAAAGACGGCCCCCCATCTGTACGCGGCGCCGGTCGTGTACCTACAAGTATCGCAGCGGAATGCCCGCCAGGCTCGGCAGTGATCGGCACCTCAATGGTAAATGGAAGATCTGCACTTGATCCGCGCGGCACCGTAATAGGTTCGGCAGATATGTTAACCCAGCTCGCGAGAGAGAATGAGTTGTGTCGTGGATCTATACCCTCATCAACAAGTGGCACGAAATCACCAACACCGTCCTCACCTTTTGCCTCAAAATTAACCACTTCCGCATAGTAAGTGACGTCATATTGATTGTTATTAACAATCTTTAAGGAACTGGACCAAGACTCACCCGGCCCTATGGCCAGCTGGATCAAGGGAGGAGTTACTGTCACAGACAGGGCTCCACCTTGCTGTGCGTAGGAAGTGGCCGCTGCCAAGATGAGAAAAACAACACTTACGAGAAGTGCAATATGTCTGTAGAGGCCTCGAAATATCATTATCGATGCTTGAGATTGATAACGTGATGTTCCCCAGCATCACTTTCGCGAGATGGCTTGCCACCACGCTTTAGATCTATAGTATGCCCTACTCCGTGTGGAGAGTGAAGCGTGGCATGAGGTCGGTCACGTTTAAATTCTTCACTGGAACCAAAAACCTCCTTAATAGGCCTATGCTTATGCTCTACGGGAGCATCAACTGGCATGGGCGAAGCACTCACCGTAGACATCTCTACTGTAGCTCGCGACTGAGGTCGAGAAAAAAGTGAAACAATGATCATCTTCCACTTAAGTAATGACAACACACCCCTTTTTTGATCGACAGCAATAACTGGCTCTTTCTCATTTGAGTCTAACTGTTGAGGCTTTGTTGCCCGACTTGGCGGAGTTGCAACAGGTGTTGGCATAGGAATTGCCAGACCACCCGCAACGGCCATATATCTCGCGTGGTAACGGGCATCGAGCCACTTGTGAAAATAGAGAGCAAGGAAAATGATAGCGATCATGCTCCCAATAAATAACCCGAGAAGTTGCTGCCAAGGTATTATCCAAAAGAAAACGGTATCCTGTACCTGTGCCTTATTATTCGATCCATAGTCAACATTGAGAAAGGCCTTATACTTACCAAAACCAGATGCCGTCTCCCAAACAGATGCGAGCTGTTCACTTGCAGCAGGACTCACATTCTTACCATCTTCATTGACAGGAATGGCAGCCACCTCACGTCCACGTCTATCGTAAATACGAATCTCGCCCTTAGGTTGCAACGCCTGATTACCTATGTTCTCGAGACTGTAGTTGAACACTATGTCATCTCCAGAAAAGAAGATGCTGTCGGTTATAAACTTGTTGAGCTGCATTTGCTCTTTAATATCTGCCTCTACCTCGATATTGACGGTTATTGCCGCACTCGTATCTCTCGCCTCATCACGAATACTTCCCTCCGCAAAAGAAATGAGTGCATGATATGTATCGGGAATGGCATCAGCAGTAACGCGGACGACATACGGAACTTCACGCTCCTCACCAGGGTTCAATTCAATCGCCGCACGAGAAAGCTCTATCCAGTTTGATAGCGACGCCTCCCGATCCTTGGCGTCCTGTGCAGACACAAAAACCTGCTTGCCATTCTCCGTATGAACATCGTTTACAGATGGAAACAGATTTACTTTGCGAGCACTTGTATTTTTTATGACAAATGTCTCTTTTAGGATCTCCCTGGCCTTCACTTTTTTATCAACAACCACTGGCACAGTCACAATTTCTGAGGCAAGCACTTGCGTGGTGGGCACTAGCAAAAGACTTGCAACCACAAAAATAATTCCTACCCGTGTAAGAACAGAAGTCATCATCAAAGTATTACATACAGCATACCAAATCTACGACACTTACCTACTCACGACTGTGACTAAAAGATTGGAGTGATGATATAGAGAATCTCGCTCTCGTAATCTCCATCTTCTTGCTCCTCACGCACCTCAACGCGATACACCATGTCGGTGTTTTTATTTGTGACGGGCCCACTGTCATATGCAATTTCATCAAGTCCCCCAGAGTATCCGGCGAAGGTGTCGTCAGCAGAGAATCGCGTTGAACCACCTGTGAGCACATCCTCACCACTATGATAGCCGTAGCAACCGTACGCCGATCCCGTACAACCTGTCGTCCATGCCAATGGACTTGCGTTAGTGCCAGCAACGGGATCTATGGCTGTATTGCGTTGGTTTATAAATCCTTGTCGCTGATACTTATAGACCTTATATCCATTAGTTGCATTCGTAGTAACTGTCAGGCGGTGCGCAGCATCAACCTGACTTCCAATAGGCAAAGATCCGAATGGAATACTTGTTGGGGTAGTGGCAACGTCAGTCGTAACACCTTCAGTAGAGGCACCAGAACTGAATCCATTCACAGTGAAGGTGAGTGTAGATCCACCCGTCACCAGACTTGGGTACGTCTCCCCTGCATTAATCGCAACTGACGTACTTGCCACATGATTGACGAGGCGGAAAAAGTACACCGTATTGGAAACGGCGCCTGACTGCTTTATTGTAAATTCATACTCTGTAGCCGCGCTTTTTACCTGGGTCGCAGTCCCTGTTGTTGTCGCTGTTTCGTTGTGCGTACCACAACCGTTTCCAACACTAGCAACACACGCATCAGCGTCCGACAAGAGTGCGGTTGTAATAAGCGCGTTATCTACACCTCCTCCATCTTCATAACACCACCGTGACGATCCGCTACAGAGCGGAGTCTCTACGACATCATACCCACCACTTGAAAAATCTGACGTGGTGCCATACTGGAGACGCAATTTTACATTTACAGCACCAATATCAGCCAGCTCTTTCGCTGTTATGCGCAACTTTATAATGTCATCTTGCTCGATATTGGTTGGCGCTGAATTCTCAGATGCAAGCGCGGTGGTTGGCGTTTCGTTTGTCTCATCATCGTACCACCGCCAATTTTGAGATGCGACAGTAAATGTGTCATAAGGAATAGCCCCCATATCGACATCAAATGCGGTACTGGTGGCACGCCCTGCCACAGTCTGACCGCCACCCATATCTGAAGAAAAGCTGGTCGAGGTACTAAAACCACCGAAATCATCGATCAAGGAGTTGGTAATCCGAAAATTAGGACTACTCATCTCTTCCGCATACACCATACTCACGTGCAAAAATACTAACACGAGCAAGACCAAAATGGTTTGTAACAATCGAAAGCCAGACATAGACTTCAATTATTGGACGTCGGTGGTGATTGGTGCTACTTCAAGCAAAATATCTCGATCTGGATCATATAGGTATGCCATTTTTGCCTTTGTGTAAATCAACACCTTATCTCCAGCCTCGGCATGTTTAAAAAAGAGTTGGTCTTTTAATTTATCTGGATCTGACACGGTAGCGACTGTAGGCTCTTCTCCTACAGGCAATAAAATGTGCTTGCCTATTGCAGCAATAACGTCGGCAACTTCCTGCTCAACGGCTGCAATGTCCGCAACTGTATCATCGCCATCTTTTACATCACTCTTCACAGCGTCACCAAGGGTTGCTGAAACGACTCCAGTAACACGAGAAAAATCAATAAAAATGTACGCACCAACAACTGTAACTGTTAGAAACAACAGGAAACCAAGAATATTCAACATTTTCGAAGACCGTGGTCGTGCCTCCCTTGCCGTTGATTTTAGAGACGGCATAGGCGTTGCAGATACGGGCTCACGCCGTCCTGCTCCTTTAAGACTTACCACCATTCGGTCTGTATCCATATCCATATATATATATAGTACCTATTGTATCAGTTTAGTCCGTCTTCTTGGATAGCCTTACTCCCCACCACCTTCTGCCGGAGCAGGCGTTGGTGTCGGTGTCGGTGTCGGCGACTCAAGCGCCGGCACCACTAAGTCCTGCACC
>JACCDV010355803.1_pt1 | contig 16395 bp, 11 predicted proteins | sample 7446131 | NCBI WGS metagenome assembly JACCDV01 (sample SAMN15323448, study PRJNA562643) | freshwater metagenome | isolation source: river surface water | place: USA:Blue River Watershed | collected 2017-08-17 | reverse complement strand
TCTAATTTTTGCTTTTTATATTTATATTTAAAAGAGTTCATTTTAGTCATCTTTATTATGATTATTTTTTTAACTTTATTTTATTATATTTAATAACTCTTTATTAAATTGTCTTATTTAGCTATTTTATATATTCAGTTATATGTGTAATTTTTTAATCATAATTGTTTAATCTTCTAATCTTGTTGTTTTTAATAAAGAAACTTAAGCTAAATATTAATTAAATTTATTACCAAATAACGAAATAATAAATTTATCAATTTAAAAAGAAATTTTTTTATTTTAAAATCTAATAAAACTAATATCAGATTAAATCTTAATGAAATCAAGATCTGAATTATTTTAATTTATTCAGATTTCAAAATTAACATTTTCTAAATTTATTGAAAAATTAAAATTTATATTTGATAATAGTTTTTATAAAGCTTCATATAATATTATTTCTAATTAATAATCGTTTTAATCTGTCTAAAAAGCTTTAAATAAAAACTTAATTAAATTATCAATATTTTTTATAATCTCAATAAGCTAAAATAGTTATTTAAAATATTATATTTTTAAACATTGAATTGTTTATATAATATAATTTAATTAAATTTAATCTTATTATTAAGTCAAAGCATTTATATAGATTATATTAGTAGATTCGTTAAAATCTATAATAATTAAATATATTAAATAAAAATTAAGTAGAGTTATCGAATCAATAGTTAATTAATTCTTAGAAATTAAAAATCCTTTAATTTTAAATAAATTATTTTATATTAAGTTATTATTAAACATATTTATTAATTAAATATTGACCTCAATTTTATTTAATATATTTATTATGGATATATTTTACTATTAATAATTATTAATCATATCTTTAAGAAATAACTAAAAATCAATTTAATTTTACTAATAATAATAAATGTTTTATTTTATTTCTCTTTTTAATATAAATTGCTAAAAATTAATATAAAGTTATTAGATAATATTAAAGATATTTTCTAAATAAGCATCAAATTACAAAACATTTATTTTTATTTCTTTCATATCATTTTAATATATTTCTATATTAGTTATTTTTAAGATATTTTCCTATTATTAATCCTTAAAACTTAAATATGTTTTATCTTGATTAATAAAAGATTAAAATTCATTATCCTCTTATTATTTATCACAATTACTTATAATCTCTTATATATTTAATCGCATTGATGTTTAATATATTTTAAATTCTAATTATTTAACATCTATTTTTAAAATATGTTAATTTTCTTGAAAAGAATTTTAATCATCTAATATATAAATTATTATTTCTTAAATCTCTATATTTACACTAATATTTTCTTTTTGTATAATTTATTAGTCTTATTATTAAAATCAGCAAATTTAATTTAAATTTTAATTTCAAATTATTAATGTTAATAAAACAACAATCAACTAACAAGATATATTTAATTACAATAAGTTTATTTATATATTAATAATTTATAACTAAAATTATGTAGATTCAACTAACAATGTAATTTATATTTATTAATCTGTAGAGAATATTTGATGTAATTTTTAATCGTTTTATAAATAAATAATAGGTTAAATAATAATCAAGTTAATTGTATTATCATTAGATAATTTCTACAATTTTAATTATTTTATTTCAAATTTTAAAAATTATTTTTACTCTAAATAATCATCTAAAATTAACTTTATTTAAATATTATTACAATTTAACTCAAGATTTATTTTACTCAAAAATGAAACATTTCCATTTTGCTTTTATTCTTCTTAAGAATTAAACTTTAAAAATTGGTCTTTATAAGATGCTTCTAAAAATATTTATTAAACTTTAATAGATATAAGTTTAGGTCAAATCTTAATTATTTCAAAATCAACAAATTTAATATATTAAAATTTTAAACTTTAATTTTTAAGAAATTTTTAATTAATTTTTTCAGTATTCATTTGAAATGTCATTTTATTGGTATTTTTTAATTGCATAATTGCTGAGTTAAAATCAGAAGAAAAAAACTATTTAATTTCTTCTGTAATAATTAATTAAGATATTCCAATAGCGAAATTTTATAATATTTTATCAAAGAAAAACATTATAAAAATTAATTAAAATTATCAAAAAGTATAATATATATTAAAAATGGTCTCAAATATAAAAGAGTACCAAAATGCTTATTAAGAAATAAAGTTAATTGGATAGGGCAACTATGGTGATTTTATAAGGAAAAGTTTATTTAATAAAAAGTATAAAAGATTAAGAATTGTATGTATCAAAAAAGATCGATTTATTTTGCTTGAAAAACGGAGAAGAAATTTTAGCTCTATAAGAAGCTAATCTGTTAAAAGTTTTAAATCATCCGAATATAGTAAAATATTATCATTCTTTTATAGATGAATAAGTTTTGATAATAATCATGGAATATTGCTAAGCAGGGGACCTATAATATCATATAGAAAGAATGAAATTAAAATAATAACATTTTTAAGAAGAATTAATTCTGAATTGGTTTGTATAGTCTTTAATGGGATTAAATTATCTTCATAATTTATCAATTTTACATAGAGATCTAAAAGCAAGTAATTTATTTCTAACAAAAGACGGAGTCATCAAAATTGGAGATTTGGGAATATCTGCAATAATCCATGATAATAAACATCAAATTTAAACAGTTGTTGGAACCCCTTTATACTTAGCCCCAGAGCAATGTGAGAATCAGCCTTACTCTTTTAAATCTGACATATGGTCGTTAGGTTGTATTTTGTATAATCTTTGTACCTTAAAAAGTGTATTTTAATCAAAAAACCTACTAAGTTTGATAAAAATGATTTGTTATGATAAATAGGAATAAATACCAATTATTTATTCTATTTAACTTTAATGATTGATTAATTTGTTATTATAAAAAGATTAAAATGAATGACCAACAATATAGGATATTTTAAATGATGATTTTATACAATAAAAATTAAAGGATTTCAGTATTGAAAAATCATTAGTATAAAATAATGACTAAATAAACTAATCATTATAAAGGAAGTAAACTATTAAGAATAAAGTAATGGAAAGTCAATAAATATTATAAAAAGATTTATTAACATAAACAATACCTTTGAATATGAGAAAAAAGTAAAACTCACCTATAGATATTCATATCTAATTATAGCAACATAAATAATAAATAAAAAAAGAAGTAAATTCAGAATAATTTGATTAAATGTATTAATACATAAAACAGCTATAAAATAAAGAAATATCTAAAGAATCAATAGAAGTTTTATTTACTTAAAAATTCGGTATGAAAAACAAAATTTACATTTAAAATTTTACTCAATTAATTTAAATGGAAAAAATGTTATAAAAACTATAATTATTATAATTTCTAATTGCTCTTAGTTTTTTAATTTTATTTTTATATTCAATTTTTAGTTTTTTAATATGTTTACTACTTCGAGCTCTGTATTAAAACATAAAAAACCTTTCACTTTATAGGAAGATCAAGACCTTATAAGTTAGTTTCAAATGTCTTCTTCTTAAAATCTTAATTAATTTTGTAAAATCGCTGCTGAAAAGTTAAACTGATCAAAAGAATCAATAAGAGATTGAATGAGAAAATATTTATTTAAAATTTCACCTGAAGAAAGAGGTTTGATTAAAGTTATGTCGATTTCCTAAGATAAATAATTTCTTGTTTTTGAGAAAGATGAATTAGGATAAAAATCAATAAAAAAACTAATCGTTGAAAAAGCTAAACCAATCAAAGAGGATTATATGGATGAATAAGAATAGATAAAATAATGAAAAGAATGAGAATAAGATATTCATTGGTTATATAAAAACCTATAAAATTAAGATAAAACATTTTCATAATGAATTCTTTCATATTTCACAGAAGGATTAATAAACACTCTGATGGATATAAAATATGTCAATTTGCTTTAATTAGAATACATAGTGAGTGACTTATAAGATTAATTCTCTTTATAATAATTATTAGAAAAACTTCTAACAAAAATTGAGAACAAAAAAGAGGAAAATTAATTAATTAAAAATTTGAATTTTATAATCATGTCTTATGCATTTATGTTAAAAGGAACAATAGTATTTATCATATTAGGAGTTTTTACATATTTTTTATCCAAATTCAAAATCAATAAAAATTTCAATAAAAAAATGGAATAAGAATAATACATATCGATAGCAAGAGGAATGTGCATAATGGGGTTCTTTTGCATGTGGAGTCATTGGATATGCTGTTATATGCATTAATTAAATCCTTTATTAATCCCAACACCAGAATCTCATTAATAAAATTATAATTTATAAATATTTAATCCAGTTTTTGCTTACTTTGAACCAATGATGCTTTTGCTCCTATAAAAGAGGTTCTTTAGAAAAACTATGAGGTATGTACTTTTTTAATGCTAAGAGTATTTAATCTATTAATTTCAGTTTAATGAATTTCCTTACTTCCAACTCCTTTAAATAGCTTTTCTAAAGGAATAAATTTCAATAGTAAATCAAAAGGAATTACTAACATTCCAATACCAATGCTTAACAGCCATTACAAAGGATCCAAACCCCATTTAACAACCTTAATAGCAGGACCAGTAAAAGTAAGAAGAATAATTTGCATTACAAAAATTATCGATAAAATTGTAACAAAATAATGAGACTTAAAAAGATCTTTAAAAATGTTCTTTTAATCTCAAATCATTCAGCTGTTGAAAAAATTAAAAAAAGTCATCATTACAAATATGTTAAATACAAAAGTTAAATGAATAGAAAAATCTCCAATAGCAGAGTAATTATAACCAAACATCTCTAATCCGCTTACTATTAATACAGAATTTGGTTTCGCCTATTCTGTTCTCATTGTTGTAAATAGAAATCAATCTCCCAAGAAAACAACAATTATCAACACAGCACTTTAAAATATACTTTATCCTATCAAATGCTTCATCATTATTGGAGTAATAATTGAATCATCTTTTTTTACTGGTGGTTATTCAAGTAGTTTATCAGATGGTGGCTCTGTTGATAAAGCTAAGGCTCCAAGTGAGTCCATAATAAGATTTATCCACATCATTTAAACTGCAGAGAAAATAGGTTGGTTGATTATAACAGAGGAAATCAGAGTTGTAAAAACTGCAACAATATTCACAGTCAATTAAAATTACAGAAATTTCTAAATTGAAAGAGAAATGTTTCTTCCCCATTTGACAGCTTTAACAATTGAAGCAAAATTATCATCCATAATAAGAATATCTGCAGCTTATTTTGCAATCTCTGTACCAGCTATTCCCATTGCAAATCCAACATTTGCTTTTCTTAATGCTGGGGCATCATTTGTTCCATCTCCAGTAACAGCAACAACATTGTTTCTCTCTTTTAATCCAACTACCAAAGCATATTTATCCTCTGGTCTCGATCTTGCTAAAACAACCAAATCTTACCAAATCTTATCAAACTCTTATTGATTCTTGATTGTATCAACTCTTATCTTTTTATCTTTATTTTCTGGTTTTTACAATTCATATTCATTTTTAACACAATCACAAGTCTCGGTACAATTTTTGCAAACAATTCCTCCGATTTTTCTTAAAAACTCAGGTCCTTCCATAACTATTGCTCAAGTTTCATTTTATGAGTTAATGATTCCTACTGTATAAGCAATAGCTCATGCGGTGATTTTATTATCTCCGGTTACCATTTTAACCTATATTCCAGCTCTATGACATTATTAAATACTTAATGGCACTTCCTCTCAGATTGTATCTCTAATCCCAAATAAACAAAGCATAGAAAATCCTTCTTTTTCAAAATGATAAATTCCTCTTTCATCTTTATCAGAGTAATCCAAATCTTCAATTTTTACTTCTTTATAACAAATACCAATTGTTCTTAATGATTGCATAGCCATTTACTATATTGTATTTTCTAGTCATTTTTTATAATGTGAATCCAATAGGATTTTCTAACCACTTTCAAAGCTAATTAAATCTGAAGAAATTTCTAATGTAAATTCTGATGCCCCTTTTAAAAACACAAAAACCTTTCCATTTGAAAGTCATATAACAGAACTCATTCATTTTCAATCAGAAGAAAAAGAAGCTTCGAATAACTTTTCAGCTTTATTTCTATAATCAAGAACATCAACATCGCATTTTTATAAATATTTTAAAATCGCCATTTCCGTTGGATTTCCAGTTGTTTTATTTGGGTCATCAGTTGAATTGAAAATTAAAGAATTCAAAAACAACTCTTAAACTTCTTAGTTTTCAATATAAGATTTATAAGAACAAATATCTCCTGTTTTGTCATTGTAAATTATATGGTCAGTTTCATTCCATAAATTAGTGGCTTCCATTTGGTTCTTTGTCAAAGTACCGGTTTTATCTGAACAAATTATATTAGCTCCTCCCATTGTTTCACATGCATGAAGTTATCAGACCAAATTTTAATCTTTAAGCATTTTTCCTACTGAAAAAGCTAATGATAAAGTAACAGCCAAATGAAGACCTTCTGGTATTGCAACAACTAAAATTGTAAGAGCAATAAGAAAAGCGTCAACAATCAGACTTAAATAATATGATGCTCCTCTCACCCATTACTCTTAACCTCCGGTAACCAATGCTCTTATAACAAGAGTAATAAATACAATGATTGCACTAATAAGACCAAAGAAACCAATTTATCTAGCGATTCATTCTAATTTCAATTATAAAGGAGTCAGTTCATTATTGTTCGATGTAACAATTTCCTAAATCTTCCCTATAGCAGAATTTTTACCTATATTTATAACAACCATTCTTCCTGTTCCTGAAATGACTTTTGTCCCTGATAGAATTATCGGTGAAGGAATTGATGAATGGGAGATATTCTGAATTCCTTTATTTTCCAACTCAATCTTCTTAGACAAGCATTTTTCAATGGATTCTTTTTGCATGGCTTTTGTTTCACCAGTCATTGAAGACTCATCAATAAGAATAGAAAATCCATTAATCAAGTATCCATCACCAGGAACTTCCATTCCTTAACTTAAATAGATAACATCTCCAACCTATATATTCTAAGCCTGAAAGTTTTCTACTTCAACTCCATTTCTTATGCAAATAATTGTCATTTCTGAAATCATTTTTTCATTCAGTTTTTAAAATTCCGTTTCTTTCTTCTTATTATTTAATGCTTAAATAAAGGCTACAAATATTGAGGCAAAAATAATAGAAAAACCTTAAATCCAAGCAATATGTCATTCTTCTTTATTTGTAATTGTGTCTAAAGTCAAAGAAACAGCACCAGCAACTAACAGTATTCAAAGTATTGTATCATCCATTGCTTCTACAAAGAAATGCCATAATGAAGGAATTACAATTCTCTCTTTAATATTTGAACCGAAAAAATTCATTCTTTTTTCAAAATCATCCTCCAAAAGACCGTTTTTTAAATCTGTTTTTATTCCTTTTTCAATCCAAAGATTTCCTCCTTTATTGAGAATATAGTCAATATCATCAGAGCCATGCTCTCTTTATAGATATTTATTCACAAGTTCCTTTAATTCCTCTACGCTAATATCAAAATAAGATTCTTCCGTTATGAAAGATATTTATTCTTTTTCCATTATAAAAATTAATTAAAAATTTGAATTATTTTTTATCTCAAAAAACGCTTATTTTAATTCTTAATTTTATTCAGGGTTTTCTTATAAAAAAGATTCAATTTCTTCAATTAGTTCGTATAAGTGTTCTTTTTATCTTGTTTAATAATAACAATAGGCTAAAAGATATAAACTGTTTAAATCCTTACATATTAGCTCTAAAATTACAATTAATATTTATATTGATTCTTAATACAAATTACCTTCAATTAAAATATCCACAATTTACATATAAAACTCTTTATCATTAGCTATTAGTTCATCTGGATTCTTTTCTTATAAATATTGTATTTTGTTAATAAAATCTTTAATTGTTTATAATACTAATGTTTAATTCTCCGAATCTAAAAAATATAAAAATAAGTAAAATTATGCTTCTAAAAAATATGGATCTTTTTAGATTATGTTTTATAACTATTACAAAACATCCTATTCTACATTTATTTATTTTCTTAATAAAACCAGCTATAATTACGCTTTACTTAAAACTCATTAATTTTCAAAAGAGAATTTTTTCAAAATTTTCTATTCTAATTTTTCAATAGATTATAATAACAAAGAAATCGACCTTTTATCGTTATAAATATTTGATAAAGAAAGTAAAGATCAAATTTTTAAGTTTTTATTTTTATCTAAAATTCATTCTAAAATCTCCTAAGCTTTTATAATCTCTGAATTTTCATAGTATAAACAAGCCAGCTCTTCTTAATAGGTTAAATTGTCTTTATATTCTTAGGAAAAACTTTCAAAATAAGAAATCGCTTAATTTAAATCATTTGATTGCTCAATAATATCATAAGTTTTATTTATTATTTCCTTTAGCTATTTTTCTATTTTTTTTACCTTCATTTATAAATTAATAAAAAAATAAAGAAAAAAGACTAAAAATATAATTATCAAAAATAAAAAATTCTTAAAGATTTAATAATTTTCATTTTTAATTCTTTAATAATAAAATCATTAAATTAATTAAATTTATAACAAAATGAGTGATGAATCTTTTAATGAGAAATCCCCATTTGAAACTCCTTGATAAAATTATTAAGAAAAATCTAAAGATAAAAGCTTAGAAAAAACACATCTTAAAATTCACTATTAATTTCTTAACAATTTAAAGGAAACAAATAAGAAAATACAAAATAAGAGAAAAATCATAATAAAAGACCTAAAGGGTAAATTGAGAGAAGAGAAATTATATGATGATTAATAACTTGGATTCAGCACTCAATATTAAACAGCAATAATAAACAACTCAAGAGATAAAGATGATGACTATCCAACAGATGAAGAGTATTTGAAACATGCTCAGTAAAAATGTATGGATGATTTAAATGAAGCTATTTCAGAGAGATAAAAATTAACAAAAAACAGCCTAAAAATTTCTTAATAAAAATTAATTATGAAATTTATAAAGCTAAAAACATGAGTTAAAGTTTCGTATGTGAAAAGCCAAAAGAATTCTAACATATTATCAGAGTACAAAATACCAACATTCTTGGTAAGAGAGTTATCACCAATGCTCTAACTGCAATCAGAGGAATCGGTAGAAGATTCGCTCATGCTATTTGCAAGGTTGCTAATGTTGATGTTAATGTCAGAGCTGGATCTTTGAAAAGTGAAACCTGGGAATTGATTTCTAAAATTATCGTAGAACCAGAGAAATACAGCATTCCAGAGTGGTTCTTTAACAGAAGAAGAGATTTCAGAGATGGAGTTGATATTCATGCCTCAACAAACGTTTTAGAAACTAAAATCAGAGAGGATCTTGAGAGAATGAAGAAAACCAGAAGACACAGAGGATTGAGACACCACTGGTTGCTTAAAGTTAGAGGATAACATACCAACGCCACTGGTAGAAGAGGTGTTATGATTGGTGTTGTCAGAAAGCAACAGAAGGAAAAATAATAAGAAAATTATTTATTATTTTGTTTATAAATTTATCATTTTAAATTATTAATAAGGCTTGGGATAATATGGATTTTAAGGTTATTGATTAGGATTGTATTATTATTAACCTTAATAGAATTACTACGGTATTCCTTAATTATTAAATTTATCCTATGGTTGTTATTATATGCCAGCGAAGCTATTTAGAGTGTTTTAAAAGCTATCATGAGGATTAAATGGTTAATTCATGAAATTCTAATAGTTTTATTATTATGGAATTTAATAATTCTAATACTAACTTGGTTATTGATATTATTAATAGTTTGGAAATTGAGTATTTTGTTATTAAATATAGTTTTATTAATTATATGGTTATTAGTTATACATTTAATGACCATATTGTTAACTATACTATTGGTTAATCTATTGCTGATAATTTATCTCTTAAGCCAATTTTTTATCTTTCATAATTTTTATGAAAGAATCTATTCTATCCATAAGTTTAACTTATGAATCCACCTATTATATCATTTTATCATATAGAACTTATAAACCCCTTAATTAATCATATTTATTTTATATCATAACCAGTTATTATAAAACTCCTTAATTTTCATATTTTACTTACATACAAAGATTTTCCATATTTAAAATTCCTTTATTTATAGAATCCGCTGTGCTTTAATATCAAATTAAGTTTTAGCTAACTTTCATTTCTATTTCTAAAGTAACATCAATTTAACTCTTTCTACCTCTAACTATATTAACAGATTCTTCTTAAATAGAAAATTAATTTAAAATACTGATTATATCATTATACTGTTAAAATACTCCTTAATTTAATAATAAATCAAGTTATTATAGCTTATCCATCAATTATTAATAGCTTTGAGTCTATTATTAAGCAATTTGATTATTACTAAACTAATTAATAAAATTAGAGTCATTTAATCTTATAATTAAATCTAAATTTGCTTAAAATTCTTAATCATTTTAGTTTTAAATCAGATTTTATTATTCAAACTCTTTAAATATATTTGCCATTTAATTATTCTCCTCTTATGATAAAGGAAATTTTTATCCATTGTTTCCCAATATATTTCCTTATACGATATTTTATTAAATTTCTTATATTTTTGATTATATCGTTCTTTACTATTCTTTTATTTAGTTTTATAATTAATTATAACCTTGATTTCCCCCCTTTTATTGTTAAATATCATTTATTATGATTTCTAGTTATTATTTTTATTATTAAGGATTTTATATCAAAGCATTTAAATTGAATTTTTTATATAAATCGTTTTTCTGCTGGATCAATCCATCTCTAATAACATTCAAAGCATCTGTTTTTTAACTAACAATTCCTTTTAGAGTTTTTTATACATCTTATAATAGCTAAGGTGAGAATTATAAAAATATTTTATCAAAATCGAAATTCGGAACAAAAATATCAGATTCTTCAATAGGTGTTATTTATTCATATTAATTAGCCATTTAAATCATTTTCATATCTGCAATTGTTTTTTTATGAATATTTATAAGCAAATCTAAATTACTATTATAGTCTTAAGTAATCATTAAAATCTACTAAGCTTAATTCATAAGATATTAAGAGCCTGTTTTTTATGCAAATTTTTCAATTTTTTTGTGATCTTCTAAAAGAGTTTTTTATAAAAATACAACACATGAGAGTCCGTTGCTCATAGGATTTTATCTGTTCAAATCTTAATAAATTGAAATCTTTGGAATTAATAAAGTTGTTTTAGATTTATAATAAAGGTCAAAAATGATATTCTTAATTGAGTCAGTTTCTAACCAAATTTTAAATGTTTTTTATTCAATTTATTCCATTAATCTGTTAGTACATTTGAATATTTTAACTAAAACTTCTTCTTTAGTTTATGGATTCTGCTAAGTTGTAGTTTCCTAGTATTTTATGTCATGAACTAAAATTTAGCACAAATCAAATATCATCTACAAAGACTTTTATTCTAATTCGATTAGCAATGAACCATTTTTAGCACATTGATTTCCATAATCCACTGATCTTAAACAAGACCACATAGCAACTCTGAGAACTCGGGTTATATGATCATTATTATAATTAAATTTTGACAATATTAGAGTTAATGCGTAGTTAAGATTTATTACTGTAAAGTTATAAAATACACAACATAATTCATACTAAATACTTAAGTTTTTAATATTATCATTAAATGTACTAGATTTCCAGTATAATTCATTGGAAAATATTGTTCTATTATCCAAATATAAAGGAATATTAATTAAATCCTTTATATATTACTTAAATTATATATTTAAAGATTAATATTATTAATCATTAATTTTCCAACTGTTTTCATTGTTAATTATAATCCCTTATCTTTTAATATCTAACTGTTAGAAAAACTGTTAAGATGATTATAATAGAGAAATGTTGTTTTATTTCTTTAAAGCATTTTCTACAGATTATTTGAAAGAAAAATTTTATTATTTTAAAGCTCTCATTTATATATTATAAATTATATTTTATTGTTAAAATTAATAATTATAATGAATAGTCAAGCAGAAGAGTAAAAGGAAATATTAATGAAAGCTTATTATGGATTTACATAAGGTTGTGGTAATGAAAAATGTCTTTTTAGAGAATGTAAAAACTACTTTAAACCTTAAGAAGAATTATAAAAATTAAGATTAGATAAATAGATGAGTTTTAATCATGTATTAGAGTTGGTTTAAAATAAAGATTATAAGTTATTTATAGGCTGCATTTTTAATGTTTAATCTAAAGAAAATACCAATAACTTAATCAATCTTAATTTTACATTTAATTTAGTAAAACATGAACAAAAGTTATAGTTTTAAGAATATTCGAACAAACTTTAAATTCTTTTAGAAAATTTAGAAAAAAATGAGTCTGAATAAATATTATAAAATATAAGATAAAATAGTATGATTATGAATAGTAATATTTTATTATTAAAAAATATTATAGAAAATAAAGATTTTAATTTTGAAATTTTGTATTTATATTTATAATATTTTATTTCATATTGAAATTTTCTTAATACAGAGTTAATATTTTTAGATATAAATTTACTTCCAGATTTCTCCTTAATTAATATTGATAATAAAATAATTGATTAATTAAGTTATGAAATTTTAGAGATTTCTGTTAATAAGGAAAATATTAAATAACTACTTGAGAATTGCTAAAACATCTTATCATGTTATTATGTGCTACATTAGAAAAAATATTTCTTAAAAAAATAAGAAATCATTCCATTATAAAGCATTCTTTCACTTTTACAATTTTTATATTAAATTAATGAAAATTTATCAAAGTAAAATAAAATAGAAATTTCTCTATTTCATAATGATGATATTCTAAGTAATATTTAGTTAGAAATAGAGATAATTAGATTAGTTAACAGAGAATAATATTAAAAGAACTAATAATTACCAATAAAATTATCTTAAAAATTTCAAATTCCACTGGAATACAATTTTTTAGATTTTAAGTTTTTATATTCGGTTTCTTGAAAAATAGATTTATTACAATTAGAAAGCTAAATTACTCAATAAATTGAAATGAATAAAACATTCGATACGATTTTTGAAAGTCAAAATATTTTTAATTTTTAAAATATTTATCTTGAATTATGACTACATAGAGATAACATACTCGAAGATACATTGAAATAATTATAGAATTATTCTTGAAGAAAACAATTGTTAAAGCCATTAAAAGTTTGATTTGTAGGTGAGCATGGTATCGATGAAGGTGGCTTAACTAAAGAGTTTTTCTAATTACTTTTTTAACAACTTTTGGATGTAAATTTTGGAATGTTTGTAATAAAAAATGAATGATTTTTATGGCTGAATGGAGACTCCATTGAATGTAATATAAATTATGAGTTAATTGGAATGTTAATAGGATTAGCCCTTTATAATCTATCAATATTAAAGTTAGAATTTCCATTAGTTTTATATAAGAAACTTTTACATTATAAAAATACTGAAAAAAACTATGAATATAATTTAAGTGATATTGAAGAGATTGAACCAGATATTTACTAAACATTAAAAAACATTTAAGATAATGTTTGCTTAAATGATTTAGGAATAACATTTACAATTAATTATGAATCTTGGGGAGAAAGTTTAGAGTATGAATTAATACCCAACGGGTGAGAAATTCCTGTAACAGAGAATAATAAAGGAATTTTTGTAGCAAAATATGTTGATTGGATTTTAAATGAAAGTATTAAGAAATAATTCGAACCTTTTGCAAAGGGCTTTTTCATTGTTACTTAAGGAAAAATGATAAATATGTTTGATGAAAAAGAGCTTTATTTCGCCATTTGTGGTGTTGATATTTTAGATTTCTCTTTATTGAAAAAAACTGTTGTTTATGATGATGGTTATGATGAGGAAAATTAAACGATTAAAGATTTTTGGAAAATTCTATTAGAAGATTTTAATGATTAAAACAGAAAAGATTTTCTGAAATTTCTTACAGGCAGCGATTGAAGTCCGATTTGAGGATTAGGAGATATCAAAATGCATATTACTAAAAACGGAGATGTTGAAATGTTACCATCAAGTCATACATGTTTCAATAGCCTAATCTTACCAGATTATTAAAACTATGAAGTCTTAAAGAAAAAACTATTGATTTCTATTGAGCATAATGAGGGCTTTGGATTATATTAATAAATATTAATTATAAATTTTAAATTATTAAGATTTCTTAATTATTGTACTTTTATTAATAAATTTCTTAATCCATTCTGGTTGTTATTTTTCTTTTTATTTACTTTGCATTACAGGTTTTTCTTATATTTAATAATTATTAAAAGAAAAGTCTTTTTCTTTCATTTCTAATATTAATTATTTTAATTATTAAATTTCCTTATGTTTTTCTTATAATATTTCTTTATCCTTAATAGTTTAAGAATATTATACATTTATCTATTCAATTTAACTCTAATATTATTTTATTGTTTTTTATTATAATAAACAATCCTTTTTAAGCTCAATTATTTCTTTTTATTTTTCCTCTAAACATCTTACTAGATAATTACTAGGAGTGTTTGATACTCTTTAAACAGCTTAAAGTCCTTCTAACTCAATCTTCAGCTATTTATTTTCTATTTCAAATTCATTTAGTTATTTTACTAAACTTGAATTCTCTTATTATTTTTGATTTAATTTCTTACATAATTCAACTGCTTATAAAATTCTTCAGTTTTTACTAAAAGGAATAGAGTTTAAAGTACTTAGAAAATCTTTGTTTTATTAAAAATCAACAGTTGCAATTTCTTCATCAATCTTCCTTTCTATTAAATGATAACTTTCTAGTTCATTTTTTAATATTTTTAATTCAGATTTAATTAATGAGTTTTCTTCTATCGATTAGCTTTTAACCTTAAAATTTTCTTTTTTAAGAAAATCAATTTATTCTAAATTTATCACTCTTTAATGCTCTAAATCTTTTTTATCTTTTATCAATTCGTTAATTTTTATTTATTTATTCATGTTTTCCTCATTTAAAAGTTTTTACTTTATATTTAACTCAACCAATTCAATTTCTATTCATTAATTTAGAATTTTATTATCTTAATATAAATTATCGATGTCTTTTTACTTCATTTAAATAGAATTTTTTAACTCTTAATTCTCTAATAAAATATCTTCTTTTTGTTTATTTAAAAATTATATTTAAATTTCATAAGATTTTTATATATTGTTTCTTATATCTTCGATTTCTATTTTTTATTACATTTTATTATTATTGGAAATATCTGTAATCTTCTATTCATATATTTTATTTTATTCGTTTTATTAGTTAATTAAACTTTGAATATAATTATCTAATTTATTCTATCGTATTTCATAATCATTTTTTATTTCTAAATTTTATTATTTATAATAATCCAATTGTTTTTGTAAAAACTAATTCTCTTGTTATAGAGATTAAAAGTTATGAATTTCTTAATTGTCGTTTTATATTGAGTTTTATATAACATTTGGTTATTGGTTATTAATATTTCAATCCAATTATTCTAATTTTTATATTTTATATTATAATATCTCAATATCTGTTTTTAGCATTCAATTTTCTTTTTATAAATTTTCTTCATTTATCAATCTTTCTTTTAATTATAAAATATTTTATTATTATTAATCTATTTATTATAATAGCAAATCTCTTTCATTTTTATCCTCATTTAATAATTATACTTAATATCTTTCCCTGTCTCATTTTTAAACATTAATATTTTAAATATAATTCTCTTATTATTCTATTTTTTCTTATAAAAAAGCAATTTATTATTTTAAATTAGAATTTTCTATTTTAAAAGCCTATTACTACTATTAATATGGTTATATTGTCTCTAATAGATGAATTAATATAAATTAATGTATTTCTTGTTTTTCTAAAGGAATTTCTTTGTATTTAAAATATATATCTTTAGTAGACATTCCTGATAAAATTTCATTTACTTTTATTGTAGCTAATTTTATTTTATCAAAATCAATTTATTAATAGTTTTATTATTATCTTTCTTATATCTATTCATTGTTTTATTATATTTAACTAATTTGTATTTATTATAATTATGCCTTGAGTATTCTATTCTTATTTTTTAACTTATCTATTTTCTATTTAAAAATATATATATTTTTTGATTATTAATTAGCCTATGGATCATTAATATCATTATCATAAAAAGAACTATCGGAAAATTGAAAACCTCCATTTTGTAATATTTGAATTTCTTCTTCGTCGAGTTCCATTATTATAAAAAGAATTTAATTTTTAGATTTTTTAATAATAAAAATT
>JACCDV010881756.1_pt1 | contig 16402 bp, 19 predicted proteins | sample 7446131 | NCBI WGS metagenome assembly JACCDV01 (sample SAMN15323448, study PRJNA562643) | freshwater metagenome | isolation source: river surface water | place: USA:Blue River Watershed | collected 2017-08-17 | reverse complement strand
CTGACGAGCCGACCTCGGCACTTGACGTATCGGTTCAGGCAAGATTCCTGGAACTGCTTCAGGATCTTCAGAACAAACTCAAATTCGCATGTTTGTTTGTTACTCATGACCTAGCAGTCGTGGACATACTTTCGCACCGCATTGCAGTTATGCAGCAGGGTCGATTGGTTGAGGTTGGTCCTCGCGACAGTATCCTCAAGAACCCACAGGACCCATACACCCAACGCTTGATCAGTGCGGTACCAATTCCTGACCCTGCGGAGCAGGCAAAACGCCGCGAAGCACGCCTGGGTCTCAAGTAACGATCTAAGCCAAACCGCCATCTTGGAAGTCAAGCTGGCGGTTTTGCATTAGCGGTCTGTGGATAACTGAATTCGCAATTCACTGTCTTTACTAAGAATTGCGTCATGAAAATTCAAACTAGAAAAACAAGCAATTTAGAGCTGTTACGGTCCGAGGCTGGCGATGTGCCGGGCTGGGTCTTGATTACCCTGATGACGGCCGGTTTGGTCGTTGTTATTTGGGCATTTGCTGCACCTGCTCTGCAGGGAGTATTTGACGAGGCGATGGACAGAGTGGTCAAGTTTTGAACGAACGTGGAAGCGCGGTGATTTCTGCGCTAGCGGGAATAACACTCCTAACCACCATTACTTTGACTGCGCTGTCCCTGGGCATGGCGGCAGTCAATGTCTTGATTATCAGAGACGCCGCAATCGATGCTTCCCAGCAAGCGTCTCTAGCAAAGTCATCTTCAAAATCTGATTACCTTCTGAAGCTGATCCGAAAGCGCGTGCCTTCGATGGTTTCGGTTCAGGTCACGGAGGTTTTGGAATTCGGAGTCAAAGGCTATCGAGTAGAGGGCATGGTGCCTGGTTTGGGCCTGTTGTCCGACCTAACCCGAGTTGAAGTACAAGTCTCGGCTGCGAATGAAGCGATTGTCTGAATCTGGCTCAAGCCCGCTGGAATTGGTCATATTCACGGCACTGCTGATATTGCCAATCGGTCTATCTCTTGGGCTCTACCAACAGTTATCCAATGAGCTAGCTGCGGAGTCTATTGCTCGCCACGCATTGCGATTTGCAATGCTTAGCGACCCCAAGAGGCCTAGCTCAGTGGTTCCAGAAGCCGTGGCGATGTTTGCACAGAATTGGAAAGTGACAGATGTCGGTTATCGGCACTGGTGCAGTTCGGGTTGTTCGTTGGTGACGCTAGAACTGCGAGTGGGATCAGCCAAGGCAATTCACACTATGGGTCTTCCGAGAACTTGAATCAACGGGGGAGTCTAAGCATTCTGGCTTCTGGGTATCTGGCCCTACTGCTGACCCTATTTCTTTCAGGCACGGCCTTAGCACTAGGACTGATTGCTCAGAATCGAATCCAAGGCGTTGCAGATTCCGCTGTGCTTTATGCCCACGACCGAGCGATTACGAGAGGAGTTCCAGACCAAGACAGGCTTTCAAACTCGGTACTTCATTTTCTCAGCATCGCCCCTAGCGCCCAGCAGTTGGATATTCGTAGCGTGGAGACGAACGTCGTTGGAGTTACCTCCGTACTTCGGCTTTGCGCTGCTCATAAAGATCCAATGGGCTGGTTTAGCCTCGGGCAAATTTGCCAAATCTCAAAAGCCGAGAGTTTCCTAGTCGACTGACTTCCGATCAGGTGCGTGAACTGGAAGATTCTTCCAAAATAGGAACGCGCCATAAAAGTTCAACAAGCCTGTTATGGCAAGTGCCGCTGGCAGGGAAATAATCGCCGTCATAGCCGTTATCGCTAGCGGTGCTAGAACCACTCCTCCAGAGGTGAGCATCCTAAATGCGGCCAAGAACTCGCTTCTAGCTCCATCAGGCGCCATATCGGCACCCAGCACCATGTTTATGCCAGCACTGGCGGCGTTAGCCAGTGCGGTGGCAGCAGCAAGTATCCAGAAAGTTGCGAGGTCTGTTACCGCAAATGTAAAGAGGTAAGCGACTCCCAGCATCAACAGGGTTGGAACAGAGGACCAGAACTTACCCCAACGGCTCATGATCACACCGGAGGCATAAAACAGCGCAAAATCAATAGCGCCAGTCACCCCAAATATTAAGGACGCGGCGGCGGGATCAATGCCCAGCTGGATAGCCAAAAGTGGCAAGCCAATCAGTCGAATCGTTCTGCCTGCCGAGATAATCGCGGACGCTACTCCCAGGGTTAGCAGCTTCTTGCGCTCTCGCTTTGCTACGGACCAAACGTTCCCGTGTTGGCCAGAAGGAGTTGAGTCTAAACGTTCAGCCGGAACAGACAAGATTGCAAACAGAGCCGCTAGACACAATGCGCTCGCGACCACATAGGCGGCTTCAGTGCCGAACTGGGATACCGCGAGTGATCCAATCATGGGACCGAGAGCAGCACCACCTCTAAAGGATCCGCCCAGCAGAGACATTGACTTGGCTCGGTGCTGCACCGGAACTTTAGCGGTCAACATGGAGTGCCGAGACAGTCCAAACAGTGAGAACATCGCCCCAAAACCCGCGGCTATCAATAGCAGCGGCAGGTAGCCCAAGTTCAGAAATCCGAGTAGTCCAAACCCCGCTGCGATTACGGTTGAAATCAGCATCGACGATCGTTCCCCGATGCGGTTAACAATCGATGCAGCTGGCAGTTCGAAGAGAAACGTTCCCAGCATTGCCGCTGCCGTTACAGCACCGGCGGCGGAAAGCCCTGCGCCGTATTCGGTAGCGCTAGCCGGAAGGATTGGTAGCAAAGCGCTCAGTGCGGCCTCAAACAAGAGCGAGGGCAAATAAACCGGTAGCGCCAGCGAGCGCTTTCTAAAGTTTTCTGGCATCTCGCTGGCTCTGAACCCTGCTACCCAGGATGGCAGCTCCAATTATCAAAACTCCGGCAAGCAATAGCTGGAGAGTAAGCGGCTTTCCGGTGACTTGCAACAAAAGAGTTGTTGAAAGTAGTGGTGTGAGAAATGACAGCAGGCCGATTCGCTGCGGATCACCATTTTTTAGTGCGAAATCCCATAGGTAGAAAGCTCCACCTAATGGCCCGAGTCCCATCACAACCAATAATGCCCACTCGACTGCTGTGGGTGTTACGGGCTGTTCAAAAAGTATGTGAGCGATTAGAGAGAGACACCCAGAAACAAAACCAAAGACTCCCACAAAGGCAGTGGGGAAGTGTGGCAGACGCTTAGTCATAAGCGAATAACATGCCCATATCACGGCTGCTAGAAAAGCAAATAGGTAGCCCCAGCCGCCTTCGCCTGTCAGCTGTCCACCTGAGGTAATTGCTAGCGCAGCACCTAAGAATCCAATTACTGCAGCGACAACATGTGTCAGGGTCAGCGAGGTTCCTCTTAGAAACATTGGGGCAATAACAACTATGAGAAGTGGCCAAAGGTAATTCACGAGGTTAGCCTGCACCGCAGGTGCCAGCTGAAGTGCGGTGAAAAGCGCGGCGTGATACCCAAAGAGCCCAAAGATTCCAACCAGCAGGGTCTGAGGTGGGATGGTCAGCGCATGCTTCGGCTTTAGCCCCAAGAACCAAGCCAGAGTCGACCCGACCAGCAAGCCAACGCCAGTAAGAAAAAAAGGAGGAAGATCAGAGAGGAGTGATCCGATTGGTGCAAGAGTTCCCCAAAGTCCAATCGCCAGCAAAGCAGGCAGATTGGTACGGGCGTTCATAGTGCGAATTCTAGCCTGCGATGAAAAACCTCATAGATTCGAACCAATTGCCGGTTCTTGAGGCTCGACAATGAAGCCTTGTTGAGGATTTCTAAAGGCAAACAGCATTGCCAGTGGCACTCTCTGGCCAGACTTGCGCTCCGGTGATTTCCTGCACCAGCTTGGTATTCCTTGAGAACTTTGGCTTCATATGAGCTTTGCTCATTGGTGACGAGCCGACAAGCACTTTAGATGTATTTGCTCACCCCCGTCTTCTGGATATTCTGCTAGGGAGCTACGGAGTGGGGGGGGGTGAGATTTCTTGACCGTAACCAGATTCTTCACAGCTCACATGAAGGCTGTATTGACAAGCTGTTTTCGTTTGCTTCAACGCCAGATCCAAACGAACAGAATCTAAGCTGCGAGGCAAGAAAACGGAATGTAGCCCTAGATGCAGTCGAGGGCCGTACTGCGGGGACATTGGTCGCTTAAATTCACTCAGACTCTTGGAAAGCCTCTAGGCAGCTGGTGAAAAATCCTTGACGAGAGAGAATTCTGGATTGTTTAGAGCTTTAGATACTTTTTTTCAACTAAATGCCATGAAACAAAAGCCGCTATACCTGAAAGCAAAATTGCCCACATGGCCAGCGCGAGCGGACTCGCTACATCGTGCCATCCGGCCCACAAGGTTTGAACTATCGGGTAGTGCCAGAGATAAAGGCCAAATGACAAATCACTCTTTATCTCAACCGGAAGTCTCCCCAGAATTGTCACAACACCTGCCGATGCGATGGCAAAAATTGGCGCCAGTATCGCTACGACTGAAACCCCAAAGTCAGGTGAGATTAGCAGTCCAAGAAGCAATGGCAACCCGAGTCCCGCGACTGTAGACCAAGCACCGAATGACCTATTAGCAATAGCCGACCCATAGAAAAACGCGGCTACCAAACCCAGGCAATGAAAGTCTATGGATTCGCCGATGAATGGACTGGCCAGCATCAAAAGATAGCAAGAAGTAGCAATCCAATATCGGAGTCGCGCTCTTACGTCCGCATTGTTTATGAGTCTCGACACCAATACGCTGATCACATAGCACTGAATCTCAATTGGAATTGTCCATAGCGAACCGTTGAACCCGCCTGGCATGTTCTGGTTGACCACGAGCCCGTTAAATGACCCAGGGGAAGTGGCGAAAATATACAATGGTGAAGCTAAGTACTCGAGGCCTAAATGCCTCTCCAAACCAAAAAACTTCCAGATTGCCATGCCTTCTTTACTCGCGATTAGTGGGGCCAGGAAAAGTCCGGTCACGAGCACCATAAAGATAAGCCCTGGCCATATTCGCTTAATTCTGCGGATGGCGAATTTTCTAAAGCTTGAGTTGTCCCCAGTCACCGCGATTAGGACTCCAGAGAGACCAAAAAAAATAAGAAGGCCGATGTCCGCGAGAGGGAAAGTTTCCCCCAAAATATTGAAGCTCGCATCATTCAGCGCCAGAGCTTGTGACATGTGCGCCCAAAAGACTGCCCCCGCTGCCATTAGCCTCAAGATTAGAGCGCCAGAGCGGTTATTGGCCAACGCTTCATAGACGGTCATACTCCAAATCTAGTTCAGTAAAAGCTTCCTGCTGACTTATCCTTCTTTAGCGAGTTGAATTCACTTTTTACCATGCCTTTGGAGAAAGCCGACACGCTACTGTCAAGTCATGTAAGAAGAGTGTCGTGTCCAATCAATTCATCTTCACGGGACCTGAGGGCTCCTCTCAGGACTCGATGCTGCTGGGCGAAGCGGATTTAGTTCAAAGAGTCTAAAGATGCACCGAACGAGAGCTACAAAGTTAGACTTCTCGTTATGGCTTTCGTCTATTTGGTCCCTGCAAGACTTGGTTCGCAAGGAATCGTTCAGAAGAATTTACAAGAAATTGACGGCAGATCCTTGGTTGAGATTGCTGTCAAGGAAGCCATGGCATCGCGATATCACGGCGATGTTTGGGTGAACTCAGACTCAGACTCGATCACAAATTTAGGTCTTACTCTCGGAGCTAAGGCATACGTGAGGCCTCAGAATATCGCGCGCAGCGATTCAACCGCAGATCAGGTAGTTAGCGACTTCATCGCCAATGCAGGCTTGGCTCTGGACGACGTGATTATCTATCTGCAGCCGACTTCGCCCTTTCGAAAGAAATCTCATATTGAGGAATCCTTAAAACTCTTTTTAGACAGCGGGCAACAACCCGTCACTTCGGTCACGAGAGTTGGGCAACATCCTCAGAAAATGCTCAAGGTGGGTGCCGCTGGAGAACTCCTTCCGTATCAAGCAGGGGGTCGCCCAACGGCTAATAGACAAGGTTTGGAAGAAGTATTTATCCCAAATGGTGCAATTTATGTCTTTACCGTAAGAAGATTCTTGCAATCGAATGGCTTCCCTGTGCACGGCTCTATCCCTTATTTGATGGGGGAAGATGAAAGTCTTGACATAGATAACCCCCTAGATTTAGAAATCGCGCGGTTTCTGAGCCGCAAAATTAGAGACGAGGAAATTCACGATGGCGAATGAAATTCAAATTGGCGGCGTGAAAATTGGCGATGGCCACTTGCCAAAGGTGATAGCTGAGATCGGCATAAACCATGGCGGCAGCCTCAGTGTTGCTAAGGAAATGGTTTCATCGGCGATCTCACGTGGTGCTCACCTCATTAAGCACCAAACTCACATACCAAATAGAGAAATGTCCAGAGAGGCTGAATCAGCCATTCCTGGAAATACGCACAAGTCCATTTTCCAGGTGATGGAGGAATGTGCGCTCTCCGCTGAAGACGAATTCGAGTTGGCCCAATTCACTAGAGCGCAAGGCGGCACATTTTTCAGCACACCATTCAGTCGTGAGGCAGTGGATCGCTTGATGGAGATTGGCGTACCAGGTTTCAAAATTGGGTCTGGCGAGTGTAGTAACTACCCGCTAGTTGACTACATCGCATCCAAAGGGCTTCCAATCATCTTGAGCACCGGAATGAACTCAATCGAAACAATAAGGCCCTCCGTGGAAATCTTTAGAGAGAGAAAGATTGAGTTTGCTCTCATGCACACCACTAACCTCTACCCAACTCCTCAAAAGCTTCTTCGGCTCGGCGCTCTTACTCAACTGCAAAATGCTTTTCCTGACGCAGTTCTAGGATTGTCTGATCACAGTGTTTCGAATTCTGCCTGCTATGCCGCCGTATCTATGGGTGCTAGCGTCCTAGAAAGGCACTACACGGATTCAAAAACCAGACTTGGGCCGGACATCATTTGCTCTATGGACCCTGACGAATTGGAAGAGCTTCTTCGCGTCTCAGAAGAAATTTTCCAGGCGCTCGGGGGTGACAAGGTGCCTGCACAAGAGGAAGGGGTGACGATGAATTTTGCATTTGCGTCCGTCGCCTCTCAGGTCGATATTGAGCAGGGCGAGCAATTCACCAGGGAGAACATTTTCCCAGTTCGTCCGGCCGGTGGAGCCTTTGGCCCTTTGGACTACGAGTCCCTCATTGGACGAGTCGCCGCAAATCCAATCCCCGCAAGAAGGCAATTGAGAATCGAAGATGTCAAGTCAGAGTAGACGAGTTTTATTCGTAAGTGGCACCAGGGCTGACTACAGCAAACTCAAGCCCCTGATTTCTGCCGCAAAATCCTGTTCCCCGAGTTTAGATGTTGGAATCTTCGTCACTGGTATGCACATGCTGTCCGAGTATGGGTCCACACATCTAGAAGTTGCAAAAGTCGGTGACTGGGATTATCGATACATAAATCAAAGCGATGGAGACTCACCCACTTCGATTCTCGCCAAAACAGTGACTGGTTTGAGCGATTTCATCCGAGAAGTAAAACCAGATCTACTTGTTGTTCACGGGGATCGAATTGAAGCTCTAGCTGCCGCCATCGTTGGAGCCATGACCAACACGCTCGTAGCGCACGTCGAAGGCGGAGAACTCAGCGGCACGATTGACGATTCATATCGCCACGCCATAACTAAGTTGTCTCAGGTACATCTGGTTTCGAATGAAGAGGCTCGTCGACGGCTACATTCGTTGGGTGAAGATCCTGAATCAACTTGGGCTATCGGGTCTCCTGAGCTCGACCTGATGCATTCTCAAGATTTGCCATCTCTGGCAGAGGTTCAAAAGCGATACGACATTCCCTGGGATGAGTATGCAATTGCAATTTTGCACCCTGTTGCGACGGAATCTCACTTAGCAGCCAAGCAAGCAGAAATCTTTGCCGATGCACTTAAGAAGTCAGGGAAGAACTATGTTGTTATCGAGTCCAACAACGATCTCGGATCATCCTCCATTCGTGATGTCATCCGCCCGCTGACTTTCGAGAGAAACATCAGAGTCCTGCCCTCAATGAGATTCGAGCACTTTTTGTCTTTGCTGAGACAGGCACAATTTATTATCGGCAATTCGAGTTCAGGTGTGCGTGAGGCTCCTCATTATGGAGTTCCCGCCATCAACGTAGGCTCACGTCAAAACGGGAGAGTCAACTCTAAGATGGTCATCGATTGCGAATTTGAGTCCTCTGAATTGGACCGCGCCATAGACAGGGCCATGCAAATCGAAAGATTGGCAGAGCACAATTTTGGGGACGGAAAGAGTGCAGAGAGATTCAAGTCGATTCTTGAATCTGGCGCGATATGGAACACCTCAATTCAAAAAGTGTTCTACGAAGGAGATCTGAAGTGAAGCTGGGAAGATACGGACTGCCCGAGCAAGTGCAGTTCTGCACCAGGTGTGTGATTAGCAATCAAAGACCCTCTTCAACTGTTGAGTTCGCGTCCAAAGCGAGCGACCTTAAGGAGACAATTTTCTTCGACGAGGAAGGCACTTGCGACGCATGTCGATTCAATGACAAAAAGAACTCGGACATCGATTGGGAGGCCCGAGAACAGGCTTTATTCGAGCTCTCACGGAAACTAGAGAACCACAAGGGTTACAACATTGTGGTTCCTGGAAGCGGAGGAAAAGATAGCGCCTTCACGGCCCACATTCTGAAGTACAAGTACGGATTCAGGCCTCTAACGGTAACTTGGGCGCCTCACCTCTACACTGAAATTGGGTGGAGAAATTTCGAATCGTGGATCCATGAGGGTGGTCTCGACAACATCCTGTTCACCCCTAACGGAAGACTGCACAGGGAACTCACGAAACTCGCCTTTACAAATTTGCTGCATCCGTTCCAGCCATTCATTATGGGTCAAAGAATAATTGGCCCCATGATCGCCAAGAAGTTCGGTATTCCGGTGGTCTTCTACGGCGAGAATCAGGCAGAGTACGGAAACTCCTCAAAGGAAAACGACACTCCGCTTATGAACGCCAGGTTCTTTTCCAGTCAGCCTGGATCGGAACCGCTTTTTGGCGGTGTGAAGATGCAGGATATTTGCGAGAAGTCAGGATATGCGCCAGATGACTTCGCTCCTTATATTCCTCCGACCGAACGTGAAATTCTCGAGAGTAATATTGAAGTTCACTACCTCGGCTACTACCTAAAGTGGGATCCGCAGGAGTGTTTCTACTACGCGGCAGAGCACACCGGCTTCCAGCCGAATCCTGAGCGTACGGAAGGTTCTTACTCGAAGTACAGTTCGCTCGACGACAAAATAGATCCTTTTCACTATTACACGACTTTGGCTAAGTTTGGCTTGGGCCGAGCTAGCTATGACGCTGCTCAGGAAATTCGAAACGGCAAAATTACACGCGAAGAAGGAGTTGCGCTGGTTAAGAAGTTTGATTTGGAATTTCCCTCCAAATACTTTGGCGAATTCCTGGATTATGTCGGCCTGAACGAAACTGAATTCCACAAGACAATCGATACCTTTCGCTCGCCGCATCTTTGGAAGAAGTCCTCTGAAGCTTGGGAGTTAAAACATCCAGTCTGGGAAAGCTAATGCATAAGCGAATCATCGCAAGGCTCGATGTGAAGGGTGACAATGTAATCAAGGGCATCCAAATGGAAGGCCTGAGGGTTATGGGGTCGATTGACGACTTGGCCCGTAAATACTATTCCAGTGGTGTAAGCGAGATACTAATACTTGATGCAGTTGCGTCGTTGTACGGCAGGCAGGCGATTGTTAGGGCCATTAGATCTGCCACCGCCGACGTTTTCGTGCCGGTTACAGTTGGTGGCGGCATAAGGTCATTGGCCGATGCCACCGAACTTTTTGAGGCTGGGGCCGACCGAGTAGCTCTGAACTCGGCTGCAATGATTAACCCCGGTCTATTTTCGGAAATTGCGAACGTTTACGGATCTCAGGCAGTTGTTGCGTCGATCGAGGCAAAACGAGTTGCCCGAAGTGCCTGGAATTGCTTCACGGAAACCGGTCGCCAGGACTCGGGAATAGATGTCAATACCTGGATTTCGAGACTAGACGCCGCGTCAGTCGGGGAGTTGCTTGTAACGTCAGTCGATTTCGATGGCACGAAAAAGGGGCCGGACTTTGAGTTGCTCGACGCGATAGCCGGAGAAACGTCGCTGCCCATTGTTTACTCTGGTGGCATCAGATCGGTTGAAGATTCCTTGGCCGTTCTCAAGCGCGAGGAGATAACGGGCGTAGCACTCGGTTCCGCTTTCCACTACCAGCTGCTAGAAGCCAAAGAAATCAAAGATGGAAATGTGAATAGCGGCTTTTCACTTCCGGAGGTTTTGCCTTGATCGGATTAGTTGACTACGGCGCGGGCAATTTGCAGTCCGTGACCTCGGCACTTGGTGCTTTAGGTGCGGATTTCTGCATCGCTAGATCAAAGACAGAGCTAGACAAATGCGAGACGATACTCATTCCGGGAGTCGGATCTTTCTTCTCGGCCGTTACCCGCTTACAAGAGCAGAATTTGCTTCAAAACTTGGCTCAAAGAGCTCAGCAAGGAGATCGGGTGGTTGGAATATGCCTGGGAATGCAACTTTTGTTCGAGTCGAGTCAAGAGGGCGCTGTCTCGGAAGGGTTAGGCCTACTAAAGGGGCAGATTGTCAGAAGCACGATATTGGGAGCCTTATCACCTAATCGAATAGGTTGGGACTCCGTCGTTTTTGGGGATGTCAGCCAACTTAGCGGCGATTACTTCTTCGCTCATAGCTTTGAGGCGTCTGGAGGAGACCCCGCGGACATTGCCGCCACGTCTAGGGCCGACGGACGCACGGTTGTTGCAGCCGTGCAACGTGACAATATTTATGGGCTACAGTTTCACCCCGAAAAAAGCGCCAGCCTCGGTCTCAAGAGTCTTCAGTGGGCGTTGGGACTCTCATGAGAGTCTTACATGTCGGCAGTTTTCAAGGAAACATCGGCGATCAACTGAATCACAAAGGATTTCGACCATGGTTCGAAAGTCTGGTGGGAGGAGTTGTTTACTGGGAAGAGATCGAAATCCGAGAGGTCTATCGAAAGAAAAAGAACCTCTTCGATTGGTTGAGTGCTAGGTCACAATCAGCCGACCTAGTGATTTTCGGTGGAGGAAACTTCTGGGAGCTTTGGCCCGAAAATTCAAAGACTGGAACTTCTATAGACCTTGAGCTTGAACAACTTTTGCAACTTGAAAAGCCGTGTTTCTTCAATGCCCTGGGCGTCGATGGAGCCCAAGGCGTGTCGCCGGCGGCTCGACGCTTCCCAGAGTACCTTTCGAACCTTCAAAGCAATGAGAACTTCTTTGTTACGGCTCGGAATGACGGCGCCAATAGCACTCTCGATAATATTTTTGGCCCCGGGTATCAAGTTGATATTCTTCCCGACCATGGTTTTTTCGCGAAGGTGGATAATTCTGCTTCGAAATCAGTCGAAAATACTGTTTGTCTAAATCTTGCAAGTGACATGCGAGGGATCCGCTTTAAGGAAATCTCTTACGAGCGCACTCTGAGTGAATTGCTCAACTCTGTTGTCAATCTGGAGCAGAATCCACTGATCCGAATCGTTCCACATGTTCTTCAAGACATTCGAACCGGTTTGGACTTGGTCGAGCGCACATCGGATTCCATCGCACGAGAGCGAACTGCTTTTGCCAGTCTTGACACTAGTGGTTCAAGTGTCGCCTCAAAGTTTTCTCCATATCTCAATTCCAGGCTCAACATAGTTAATCGCTTCCATGCCAATGTGTTTTGCCTAGCACAGGGGCTTCCGTTACTTCCGTTAGTCAACTATCCGCAAATAAAACTTTTACTTGACGGTCTTCCTGAGGCTTGGCCATTTGAGCGTCTAACGCCTGAGAACGTTGGTGACTGGGCGGAAATTACAGAGCACGCCTACATGACAAGCGGTGCCAAAGAAAAGATAGATTACTCGAAATTCATTATGGAAGAGTTGAGATCCCAGCGCAATGAGATAGGGCTCGGGCTAGTTGACTGGCTCCGAGGCAGGGGTTTGATCTCTTGAAAATTCTGGTTGTGGATCCTCACTCTGGGATTCGGTCGCATTTTAGGCAAATGCATCAAATAGCTGTTGGACTTGCGGAGCTGGGACACGAAGTGACTTTTCTTTCGTGTTCAGGCGTTATGGAATTCAGATGCAATGTTTCTGAATCCTTTGGCAGGCCTCTAGCATTAGCCGCAAACCCAAGTGACTGCGCTAGATGCATAGGTAATTTAAGGGCTTACCAGAAGTTGAGTAGAGAATCTCAAATCTCTTGGGTTGAAGCTGATGAATTGCTCGAGCCGATTCGGCAAGTTGTAGACCAGGAGCTCCAAGAAGTTCGGATGGCTCTGGAGTCGCACAAAGACTACACATCTCCTACTACCGGGGTTACGCCAACTAACCTGGCGTTATATGAAACCTTCCTAAGGTTCAAACTTAGCTCCAGTGCAACGCTAACTGCCGAGCAGCTCGAGTACCAGCTAGCCTTCGCGCTCAATGCCTGCATAATGTCCCATGTCGCCAAGAGCCTAAGCAAAAGCTATCGACCGGAAGTCGTGATAGCGTTTAGCCCTCAGTATTCTGCCGTTGGCGCAGTGGTTGAGGTATTTGAAGCCCTAGCTGCCAGAACATATTTCGTGGAGAGCTCAGCTGCGCTAAACGAGCGATATTCCCACGTCCGAATTTGGAATTGGTCTGAGTTTGGATTAGCTAATCCACGTATGGCGGATTTCGATTCGCTAGGTGAGTTGAACATCGGCGATTCTTACGAGCAGAGGATAAAGCGTCACTTCGAAATTATTGAAAAGGGAGCCAGTTTTTCGGTCTATTCCCCGAAGGAGAAGGCGGACTTGTCCCCCCGGACCGTTTTTAGTATTCCCGATCAATGCCGATACGCGTTATTGAGCATGAGTAGTTCCGATGAACTTCGAGCAGCCCAGGTAATCGGCAGGTTCGAAAGCCCCCGAAATCACCCGAAGGTGTTTCCCAGCCAAATTGAGTGGCTCAAGGAGACAATCGCCTGGTTCAGAGACAGGCCTCAGGCATATCTAGTTGTCCGTCCACACCCGAGGGATTTTTCCACGCAACGCGAACCAGAAGTTGCTCAACATGCTGCCACTATTGCCCAGGTATTAGCGAACTTGCCTCCGAACGTGGTCGTGGACAGTCCGAGCTCACCCTTACCTCTTTGGTCATACTTTAAAGAAGTCTCCGCGTTAATCACGGGCTGGTCTTCTACCGCGTTGGAAGCTCTTCACAATGGAGTGCCGGTTGTGACATATGACAGTGCAATCACATCGTTTCCAGCGACGCTTTCTGCGAGCGGATCGAGCAAAAAAGAATATTTTGAAAATCTAGACAAGGCTATGTTTGCGATACCGGGATTGTCGCCCCAACGGGAGCAACTCAAGAAGTGGATGTTCCACAATTACTTCAGCCAAACTATAGAGCTCACGGGACGCCCTTTAGAAGCCTCCAGGGTCAAATATCGCATAATTGACAGAGCGTTGAACGGTATCGACTATTTTGCGCCGCGCATCTTTGATCTTTTCGAACAGGCACTTTTGAAGTCGCGAAAGTCAATATCAACTCGCATCGCCGCATCCCGGCGCATCGCAAAAGAGATAAAGAGCTCCAATGACTAAACTGCCAAGGTATCAGGGGAGCTCTATCTGGGTCTTTTCCACGGCGAATTCGTCTTATCTGCCAAGACTCGTAGCATTAGATAGGAGCCTCGGCCCACAAAGTGAGAATTTTCATAAGAAATACTTGAACCTCGATGAGGCTCCATGGCCAGCTGAATGGGAGAGACTTCTAGATGGTCAAGTTGTTCAATTGAACTCTGTGCTGTCTTCAAATCCCAGAATCCCTTTAGCCCTGAAAAATCGAACCCTGGTTGAAAAGTTTTTCACCCTGGGGCCACAGTTTCTAACATCCCAATTGAGCCTTGCCACTGAAGGTGACTGGATTGTCTACTGCGATGCAGATATCAAGTTTTTTACCCCTATTCAACAGGTACTAGCGCCCTTCGAGTCAAAATCGGTTGTCCTGGCGCGGCATAACCACTTCTGGTGGAATCGCGCCAGATTGAAGAAATACGGCGAATACAACGTAGGTCTAGTCGCCTTTCGAAACACAGCGGATGGGCGTAAAGCTCTCGAATACTGGGCCGAGCGTTGCATCGAATGGTGTTACGACAAAGTTGAGGGTGGTAAATACGCCGATCAGAAATATCTTGAGGACATTGCTGAATTAGGTATTGCAGTTGCCGTAGATGACCGTCGAGGCTCAAATCTCGCTCCCTGGAATTCCCCAAACAGGAAAGTTCTGCGAGGAGGGTCCGGCACCTACTTCTTAGGCCAAATTCCAATTCTCTACTTTCACATGCAAGGATTGAAGAGGTCCGACTCTGGCTGGGAGCTGGGTCATTTGCCTTACTTAAACATTGCTGGCCGTGGATTGAAAAGAGAGATTTATCTGCCGTACTTATCCGAACTGGAGGACGTCATCGGGCGAATGGGGGCTAACGCCCCTCAAGCCGGTAAGGCTGAGAGGTCAACTGCGGGAGGTCTGATAAAGCAGGCTCAAAATGCACTTCGAAAATTGTTGCGACAGACCATCCCTTTTGAACAAATTGAGGAGCTCAAAAACCGTGATTCCAATTAATGACCTCACCCGGCTGAGTGACAACCAGATTGCTCAAATTAGCAATGAATTGGATAACGTCCTCAAGTCAGGTGGTTATATCCTTGGCGGATACGTCGCAGAATTCGAGAGAGAGTTTGGGAAAATTCTTGGCGGCGCAAACGTCATTGCCGTTGGTTCAGGAACCGATGCTCTTGTTTTAGCCATGCGAGCGTTAGAAATTTCCGCTGGGGACAAAGTGGCGACGCAGGCCAATGCCGGAGGTTACTCCACAATCGCCGCACACCTAAATGGTGCCCAAAGCATATTTGTAGATGTGAACGATAACGGCGCTATGGACCCTCAAGATTTAGAAACAAAACTTCGAAATCACCCAGATATCAAAGCGGTAGTAATTACACATTTGTTCGGTCTGATTGGAGAAGTGGTCGAAATCGCTAAAATTTGCCGCGACGCCGGTGTCTTTCTTATCGAAGACTGCGCACAGGCCGTAGGCGCAGAACTGAGTGGTCGTTCTGCGGGCACATTTGGCGAGATCTCGACGTTCAGCTTTTATCCAACTAAGAATCTAGGTGCACTGGGAGATGCAGGTGCTGTGGCGACAAATTCCTCTGCAATTGCCAAAAAACTATTTTCGCTGCGGCAATACGGTTGGGATCAACGCTATGTGGTGAAGCTGCCCTTCGGGCAAAATTCCCGCATGGATGAATTTCAGGCTGCAATCCTTCTTCACAGGTTGCCTGATCTGAAAACAATATCCCAGACTCGAAGGGCAATTTGGTCCAGATATAAAGACGCATTGAGGAATTCTCCTTGGAGGCTCATAGGGCGAAATGAAGAATCCTTTGTCGCCCATCTCGGGGTCTTAGTATCTCCGGAAGGCAAGAGAGCGGCAACTCAAGAATTTCTCGAATCAATGGGGGTTTCGACCTCCATTCACTACCCGGTACTTGACTACCTTCAGCCAGCGTGGAAGAGCATGTATTCAGCAAACTGTCCAGGTTCAGAGAATTTAGTGTCTCGTATTCTGACTATCCCACTCTTCCCGCAATTGCGAATAGAAGAGATTGAGAGAGTTGAACAAGCACTTGGGTCACTTCAGAGCGAGGTGCGATGAAAAAGTGGAAGGAAATTCCGGTCGCTTCAATACTTGGAGATGCCGGTTCTTTGCGAGTCTTGGAGCAGCTGGGTAGTTCAAGTTTCATTCCTCGACGGGTCTTCTGGATCAGCAATGTACCAGCAGGTCAAACAAGAGGTTTTCATGCTCACAAAACCGGACATCAAATTTTGATTTGTCTTGCGGGTAGCGTTTCGGCCAAATTCAATAATGGAACCTCAACTGAAGAGGTTCTCTTGGTACCTGGAGGGCCGGCAGTCTGGATGGAAAACTTGGTTTGGGGCGAGCAAACTTTTCTCGAGAAGGATTCAATCCTCCTGGTGCTGGCGTCTAATGAATACGACGAAGAAGACTACATAAGAGATCGAAATGAGTTTGAGGCACTAGCTCAATAGGGATTCAAGGTACTTTCCGTATTCGGTTTTCCCATGGCGGGCCGCAAGGGCTAGCAGATGGCTTTGATCGATGTATCCAAGTCGCCATGCGATCTCTTCAGGGCACGAAATCTTGAAACCTTGGCGCTGCTCTACAACTTTTACGAATTCAGATGCTTGAGCGAGCGAGTCTATGGTGCCTGTATCTAACCATGCCGTGCCGCGGGGGAGGGGTTTAACGTTGAGCAATCCGTCT
>JACCDV010401338.1_pt1 | contig 16406 bp, 6 predicted proteins | sample 7446131 | NCBI WGS metagenome assembly JACCDV01 (sample SAMN15323448, study PRJNA562643) | freshwater metagenome | isolation source: river surface water | place: USA:Blue River Watershed | collected 2017-08-17 | reverse complement strand
TTTTTCAATAATTGTAAAAAACAGATATAAAATCTTTAAATGTAATAGGCTTAGAAAATGCAAAGAAAAAATATATTATAAATGATAACTATATTTATGAATGAAAATATACTATAGATTGTAAGAGACTATAACAAGAAAGTAATTTATATAATACTGCTTATTTTGTTTGTCCAATTGAATGTATTGTTGATTTAAAAGAAAAACTAGAAAAGTAAAATAATAAAAATTATTTATCAAAGATCTATTATGTTTCTTATTAAAAGAATATTTAAGGATAAAAAAATATAAAGTATGAGATTTAAAGTTAAGTGTATTTCAACTCTCTTACTAATCGTTCAATATTTTCAGAAATCTTAAATTGGATCGATTTTAAGAGTTTTTAAATATATTTAAAATCAATAATAAACAAATAGGAAAATCATATTTATATTAAAGTAGAAAACTATGACAGTTTGTATCAACAAAAATTATAAAATTTTATTAGAAAAAATCTTCTATATTTTTTACTAATTTTTATATTTCTTTCTTATGTAGTAATAAAGTTTATTATTTTCAATATAAAATTTGCAGTTTAGTAAAAAGATTATTATCAAAATGTTAAAATTTAAAAACAAATATAAGCTTAATGTAAGTTTTTATTAGATTAAGGCTAATTTATAGGATTTTGAGAATATTAATCAATTGTTTAAAAATACAGATAATATATTTAAAATGATAATGATCAAACTACAAATTCCTCAAATTAATAAATTATAAAAATTATATTTTATTTACTCAACAAACAGTTTTTTATCTAAACTAGATATAGCAATACCTATCGTTTATAAAATTGATAAAGGATATCATAAGTCGATGTTAAAACTATTTTCATCTAATTTTCCAAATTGAAAAACAAACATTTTATCTTCTTTATTAATGTTTATAAGCTAAAAGTTTTTTACCGAAGGAAGTTCTACTCTTTAATAAAAATCTAAAACATAAGCTTAAAATTCCTCACTCCAGATAGGTTATGAATTGATAAAAATCTCTAAGTTTTCTGGGTAGTTTTTGCTGTTATAATTTAAAGAGCTTTCTGGACTAAGAGAGTGATAGGTATCATATGTTTATTACTGTTCATCGTATTTAGGCAAATTTACTTATATATTTCTTGGGCCGTTTATTCCTAATAGATTTTTCTTATATTTTATTATTGCTAACTCTTTTCTTACCGTATACACATTACCTTCTTCTGGTTTAGCTCCATTATCATAAAGAATAAATTTTGTACCAGTAAAATTCGATCTTAATTTTCCTTGATAATTTTTAGAATTTTTATTAAAATCATTCGGATTAGTCGAAAAAATATAATTGGAGGATTTGTTACCAGCTTTTCTTTAAATGAACAAAAAGGGATTATTTCTCTCATGTGAAAAACTCACTTAGAACTAAGGATATAGTTTTTTGCTTATACCATCATTATCTCTGCTAATAGTAAGTTAAATAAATTAATTCTATTCAAAAGGCTTATTAAGATTATCAAATAAATTTTAAGATATTTCTTTGGTAATTTTATAAATAGAATTCTTATATTCAGATTACGTTAGAACTTTATCAAAAACAAAATTCTCCTTAACTTTAATCTGTTTAGAAAAATCCTTTAAAATGTCTGTTTAATGATTGAACTAAATTTATACTCATTTTTATTCATTATTTTTAGGTTTATTTAATGGAGGTTACTAGGTTTCTTATTTATCTGCTTTATTCTCTTTTAGGATATTATAGAGATTTGTTACACTTTTTGCTTATTAAATCTCTATTTACTTCTATTAAGCCATCATATCTTATTTTTTCTACTCTAGTTTCGCTCTTAGTTCTTATAATTTACTCTGCTATTATTTTTATAAATTTGGAGCTTGAACCTTTTCCGTTTTTTAATCATTATCATCAAAGCTTAAATCTTAAGGATTTTTTTATTAAATATTTTAAACAATTTGCTTTGTTTGTTTGTCATTATTTCCTAAATAGCTTTTTTTCATATTTACATCGGCCACTTTTTATACATGTTCTTCATCACTTTCAAAGGATATGTTTAAAACATCATTTTTCTTCATTATAAGTTTTTATAAATGTTATTAGACCAACTAAAACACACCCAATGAATGCATCTTGCGTGTCTATTTTTAATATTGCAAAATTGAATCATCTTAAAGAAATTCCTTAAGATACTGTTTTTTGCTTTATAAAAATTGAAATTAAAATTAAAATATTTTATTAGAGATTTGCCCTGTGTTTGAGGTAATCTTATAAGTCGATTTCTACTCTGTCGTTTTAATCCTCTTCGACTAAATCCTCTTCATCTGTTGTCTCAGACTCCTCACTCGGATCATAGTTTTCATCTTATGAGGTAGAGTCGTTATTGGATTGCTCTATATTAAATTTACGATTTTAAAGAAAATCGAAACTATTTTGTGGCTCAATAATGTTTTCTCCTTAAATAATCTCTTATTAATTATTTGTATTTAAAAATTGTAGTTTTTAAATATCTTCACTAGTGGGATTTTGTTCATCAAATTCGATCTCCATATAAATATAATAATTTTATGTTATATTTTATTAGTAAAAATATTAGAAAAATTAAAGTAAATTATTTAATCATAAAAATCCCTTTTTTTCTTAATAAACAAACAATTTAATTTTTGATTAAATTTTATAACAAAAGGATCAGATATTGGATTCGATCATAGTTTACACTCAATCAAGAGGTGTCAAGTATCATCCTATCCTTAAAATTAAACAACTTTTTAATTTATTTTATTTTAATAATGAAAAACGGTGTATATTTTCCTTAGTAAAATTTACAGATAAATTATAGGTAAAAAGCAAAGACTTATAAAAAAGCAAAAAGTGTGAATTTAGATTATATATAGAAGCATTTAAATTTAGATACATTATAAAATGCAATTGAATAAGAGAATTAAAGATAAAAATAAATAATAGATTTTGATAATAGAAAGATGAAAGAAATCAAAAGATAAATTAAACTATAAGCAGCTTAGCTAAGAAATTAGAATTTACCCGAGGATTTATAAAATTAAAGATAGAATCTTAATTAAAATTTGTAAAAAGAGAAAATCAATAGAGAATAAGAAGTAAAATAAATGGAATTAATATAAAAATAAGCATTTGTTATGAAAGAAAGAGAATTTTAACTTGACATGAAGAAATAATAAAATAAATAAGAATTTTAGTAAATGGTTTATTTTGACCATATGGTTGAGTTAAAAAAACTATAAGACATAAAAATACAAGAAGAAGAAAGGCTTTAAAAGAAGTTAATTGAAAATCAAAAATAATAAGCAGTCATACAATAAATGGAATATAATTATTACAAAAGACTAAAATAGCAAAAAGAGAAATTTGATGAAGCACAATAGATTTAAACAGTTCTTTAATAGCATTAACAAGAATAGGATTTAATGAAAAAAATAAAGGAGAAAAAACAATAGCAAATTATTAAGGATATCTAAGATTGCAATAATTAGATTATTAAAAACAAAATATAATAACTTGAAATTGAGAAAAAATAAGATGAATAAATTTGATAAATATAAGAGAAACAATAAGCTATAAGAGATGAGTAGGATTGATAGATGTTAGTTAGGTTAAAAGAGCAAGAATAAAGTTTATTGAAATTTTGAAAAGAGAAATATCAATAAGAAGAGTTGATAAGTAAATTTTAAGATTTACAGATTTTAAAGCTTCAAAAAGAATAAGAGGAAAAACTTGAAAATGAAATATAGATTTATTAAGCTAAAAAATAATAAAAATTAGAGGAAATTGACAAAGTCTGAAAAGAATAAATAAAAATTAAATAAGAATAAAAAGAACTTATTCTATAACAAAAAAGAGTGTATTAAAAGTAACTATAAGATTAATATGAATAATTAATATTATAAGAATAGAATAACAAGAATGCAATAAAAAACTAGAATGAACAAAATAGTAAATAAATTTTGTAACAATAATAACAGAAATAACTATAATAAAAGAATGATAAAATTGATTGTTAACTAGAGCGATAAAACTATTAAAATTAACTTGAATTAGAGAAATAGTAAATTTAGTAAAGAAAATAAGAAATTTTAAAATCATTATAAGATGTTAATAAGAAATACTATAAAGACTTATTATAATAATTATAATTTTTATAATGAACTAACAAGAGAGTTTTGGAATAATGAATCCTGCTTATAGAGTTTCTCGTTCGGATATTTTAAATTGGATAAACGATACACTTTAGCTTGATCTACATAAAATAGAGTAGCTGGGAACAGGGGCAGTTTTATGTTAGCTTTTTAATGCTTATTTTCCAAGTAGAATCAAAATGCAAACTGTAAATTGGTCAGCTAAAGGAGAGCATGAATTTGTAAACAATTTTAAGATTTTATAAAAAGGTTTTGACTCTGTTAAATTATAGAAGAATATTGATATAGCTAAAATAGTTAAGTGTAAATATTAGGATAATTTAGAGTTTATTTAATGGCTGAAACAAATCCTATAGACTAATGGATAAATATCAGATCATTATGACCCTATTTAAGACCGTTAAGGTTAAGTGCTTACTTATCTTAATGACAACTCTTGACCATTAAGAGGCAATGGCTCCATGGCAAATATTAAACCATCAATTCCTCAGCCATAAAGACTTAGCACTTAAACAGATATAGAATATGTAAAAAGCTTGCTTAGATCAAATAATGATCCTTAAATGATAGTTAACACATTAAGAAACCATTTTCAAATTCATGAATAAAAATTGATTAATTATAGTTTCCTTTTTATATTGAAGAAATAGTAAAAACTCCACCTATTGAAATTGCTATTGTTCCAATTATAGCAATTATTTACTTTTTATCAATTTTTGCTTCAACCTATAAACTTTCCTCTCATTCTTATAATATTTGTACAATCGTGCTATCACTATTTAAGGACTAATTATTAATCTTTGAACTAGCAGTAGAAGTGTTATTGGATTTGCTTATAAATGAAGATTAAAAATTCTCATATTAAACCTATTGTTACAAAAATTAGAATATTTTTTCTTTATCTTAAGAGCTATCGAAATCTTTATCCTTTAAGAAATCATTAAAAAGATACAAAAAATCTTAAATTTTACTTTAAGAGACATTTTGTTTATTAATTAAAATTCCTAAAACAAGATTTTCGTTATTAGTTAAAGTAAGCATTAGAAATTTCTATTTTTAAAATACAATAACTTTTTAATATCGAAAATTGCTTTAAAAGCACTATTGACTGCATATAAGTGTGATTTATTCTTAAATTTACTCTTTGTTTTACTATTTAAGAGTCTCATAAACATATTCGAACTTTTCCTAAAAATTCATAACAAAAACAAGACTTTGCATGATATAAAATTTAAAAATTAAAATATTATTCCAAGGCGATTATTTTGATTTTTGTGTTTTCAATCAATTGTAAAATTTGATCATGATTCGTTTTTCTTTCCATTTTTAATGATTTTAATTCCTCTTATATCTTCTCTTTGAATTAGGAGAAAGTATTAAGAATTTATTGATTGTTTTGTTAACAACTCAACTTTCTCTCATTTATACCTTCATTTATATCTTTTAAATCTGCTTCCATGTTTTATTAAAGATTTTCCAACTAAAGTTAAAATTATTAATTTTCATTATAGAACAACTCTTAAATTGCACTAATTTCCTATTAAATTTCTTTTTATAGAATTTCTGAGTTTTAATTAATAACTTTATCTTCATTAAGATAACTCTCTTAAAGATTTTATATTTTTTAATCTAACTATTTAATGATATTATTTTCTTCGTTTTTTCGGTTACGAATTTCTTATAGAATATTTTATTAATGTTTTTCTATGTTTTTGAGCATTTGCTAATTATTATATTCATTTAATTAGTCTTATTCTTTCTTTTCTTATAAAATTTCTTTTTACAAATGCTGCTAAATTTATTAATATTATTATTCCATATCTTTTTATTTATCATTTATTCTATTAAATAACGAGTCCAATTTTCACTAAATGTTTTCTTGGTAGTTTGGCTATCTTATTGGTTTTTGATTAATTGGGCTGCTAAAGGATGATCCAGAGGATTTAAAAGGATTTTTATCATTATTAATAAATGATTATGTTGGTTGGTAAACATCTGTAAAGTCTTTCATTTTAAAATTATTAATTTTATAATTTTATAAAATGAGTAAAATTGATATATATTTTTAGCTTTTAAAAGAAGATAAATTAAGCAATAAAAAATAAGAAGTTTTTGAATTCATTAAAGATTATATTAAAAATATTGATTTTATACCAAATTTAGAAACTTATCATTTATTATAAATAATGAATTATATATTAACTGATAAAGATTTATTCGAAAATAGCTTCATAGACTATATAATAAGAGTTTTAAAATCTAATGATTATTAACAGGATCAAGATTTAAAGATTTTTTAATTATTATTAATAATTACTTATAATATTTATAAAAATCATCATAATAAGAATCCGATAAATATAGAAATTTTAATTTGTGAAATTTTCAAATATTCTATATAAAATTCTATATTTTATTAAGAATAAATTTCATTTTGGATAATTAGCATTTTTAACATATATTAAATCAATAATTAAAATAATGAAAATTCTTTTCTAGAAAATATTAGTGTGTTTTTATAATAAAATCAATTAGATCTAAATATATTAATTGATATAATACTTTAGTTAACAGATTATTAGTTATAAGAAAATAATTAAACAACTTTAATATATAATATATAACCCTCTTAAATTGATTAACTTTTATATAACAGAGATAATATTAATTTAAATATTGTCTTATTAAAAACAGATTTAATTTTCCTAACTTAATAAACGCTTATATAACTTAAACAAGATCCAAACTCAAATTTAACAAGTAATTTATTATCTATACTAATTAATATCACATTTATTGGAGGTTATAATTAAGAAATTTAATAAATCATTTTATAATAAGAAAAATACGGTTATATTTTTGATATAATTGTTACCAATATTCAAAATGAATAAACTAAAAAAGAAAATATCTTATTTTACATTAGACTTATATCAAATTTAATTCATATTAACATTTAAGCTCTTTTTTATCTGAAAGATAATAACATCATACCAATATTGCTTTAGTAAATTTAATATGAAAATGAAATTCCTTTATTAAAAGAATCGTATGTTGTAATGTTTAGCTATTTAACAAAAGAAAATTTAGAAATAATGTAATATATAAAGGAGATATTTGAATAAAATTAAAGAATAAAATTGTTTAATTCGAAATACTCATTTTTTTAATTAATTTTTAAAAATATATATTAATGAATAAAAAAGCATAAAGCAAACTTCTTAAAGATTCATAAGAATTAATTAAGAACTTTAAACAAAAATTTCTTAATAGAAAACAAACATAATAAGAAAACATAGAAGAAACATTTATGACTAGAATAATCGAAAAAACTCTTCCTGACGGCTCGATTTATGAAGGAGAAATATTAATTGGGGGAAGCAAAGAAGGTTAGGGAATTATGGTTTTTAACAAAGGAGATGTTTATATGGGAAGTTGGAAAGATGATAAGTTTAATGGAGACGGAATTTATATTTTTTCAAACGGAGAAAGATATGAAGGAACATTAGTAAATAACTAAAGACAAGGAAAAGGAACGTTTTATTATCTTAATGGTGAAATTTATATCGGAGATTGGTTATAGAACAAGAAAAGTGGAACAGGAGTTTTTTAGAAATAAAATGACGAGAAATATGAAGGATAATTTCTTAATAATCTTTATCATGGTTTTGGAAAAATGATTTATCATACAGGAGAAGAATATAAAGGAGATTTTATTAAAGGAGTAAAAGAAGGAATTGGAATTATTTATTTTCCAAACGGTACAAAATTTGATGGAGAATTTAAGTAAAATCTTCCAAATGGGAAGGGTTAAATATTTTATAGTAATGGGGATTACTTTAAAGGTGAATTTGTTAATGGAAAGAAACAAGGCTTTGGAATTTACTAATACAAAAATAGCAGCATTTACAAAGGAGAGTTTTTTGATGATATAAAAAACGGTTTTGGAATTATGGAGTTTTATAACGGTGATATTTATAAGGGAAATTGGAGTTCTGATTTAAGACATGGTTTTGGTCAATATTAAACAAAACATGGAGAGAGTTATAATGGAATGTGGATAAATGATAGTTTTTCACATAAAGGCGAAATTATATATTAAAATAAAAGTGTTTATAAGGGAGAGTTTTTTAATGGAAAAATATCGGGCTAAGGAGAATATATATACAATATAGGTGATATCTATAAGGGATAGTTTTTTAATAACTAAATAAATGGAATGGGAATTTATGAATAAAACAAGCAATATTTTATAGGAGAATTTCATAAAGGAAAGCCAATTAAAGGAATATTGAATTCCTAAGGAAAAGAGCAAAGAATTTTTTAATAAAAAAATAAGAAATTTCTTTTAATTTTTAACTTTTGATTCGTTGATAGATTCGACATAATCAAATTATTCCAATTATAAAGTGTTAATTGAGTATTCTTAACCTTTATTGCTATTTATTTATCTATTTAAATTAGAGTTCTAAAATTCTGGTTAATAGGAGTTATTTGAATCATTATTATTTCTATTTAAAAACTAATCAAACTTTCTTGATTGCATTTTTATTTCTTCTTTAATTGAAAGACTCTCTTTTTTCGATTTCTTTGAAACTTTATCCTTTTCATTAACAAACTTTATTAATTAAACACCGATATTTTCCTATGGAAATTTTTACTTTAAAAATTCTTTTATTTTCTCATTGGTTTTATAATTTGTTTCTGATAAGAAGATTTCCCTTGTATTTTAAAGTTTGAAAATATTTATAAAATCATTGAAGATCTCTAAGGATTATTAGAACAAAGGGTTTTACTCTTATTCTCATAGTTTTTTGTTATTCAAATAAAGCATGGATTAATTTTGCTCGTTTTTTTCTTATTGATCAATCAGCTATTTATTTTACATTGAATATAGATGATCTCATCTAAGCTTTTAACTAACCCAAAGATCCTTATTTTTCCATTTACATCAAAATTTATGTTTTTAATTACTCCAGCTCACTCATTATAATGAATGACACTTTAGATAGTAATTTAATTAAAGATTTTATATAAACAGATTTTGATTAATTGGTAATGAGTCAATAAGAGTAATAAAGTGAGGTTTTTTAATCGAAATTTGATACTGGGATTTCTAAAGAACTTTTTGATCTTTAATAAATCGAATATGAAAATGAGAATGATATTTGATAAAAACCGAACTGAATTAATAATGAGCTAATTTTAGAGGAATAATCCCTTGATATTAAAATCTTACAAATTTAGAAAGAAATTGATAATATTGCTGATCAGATAGAAAAAATTGTTTTTAATAAAAAGCCTAAAAAAGAGAAAAAACGAAAAATTAAAATTAATTAAAGATCGCAGTAAGTTAAAAAGAAGTATGATTGATTGAATAAAGAATAGCTTCATGATAGACTAATTAATTATTAAATTTTTAATATATTTAATGCTGGTTTATTTTCTATTAATTTTCATATATTCTAATATGGAAACCTTTTAATTGCTGTAAAAAGTTAAAAACTATGGATAATAAGTTACGGATAAGGTAATTGAGACAGCATAGGAAAAAGGTTAATAATTCTTAACTAATAGTTTTCCTTAAACAAAAGTCATAAATATCAACTAATAAGATGATCAACCATTGCTTTAGTAAAAGTTATTAATAAATTAAGCAGAAAAAGAAGCATTAATGGATAATGTAAAAACGCTAATCGATGAATTAATGCTAAAAATTAATTAAATTTGAGGAAATTTTGATATAAAAATTAATGTAATTTTTAAACAATTAGAAAATATCAAAGAAAAGAGTAAAAATCATAACTAATTTTTAAACATATAAATTACTTAACGAAAAATAGTTAATAAAGCTTAAAGCAAGTGTATAATTGATAAATTCCTATTAAAAACATTACTAAAATGTAAATTAAAGAATGCTCAGCGTGGTCTTTTATATAATCTAACAACTCCAAAACAGATGTAAGCAAAACCTATAGGCAGTAAAAACTCGAACAAAAGAAATAAAAATAATGAAATCTTGTCCCAAATGTTCTATAGTAAAAATATGTAAAAAATGTCGTAGTTGCAATTAATAAAAAAAGTATAGTTGAAATGCAGAAAAAAAGTTATTAAGAAGAATACTCTACAAAATTCAAACAAATCAAAAATATTAAACAAATAACAATATCTGAAACATTTATTACTTCATATGTTCTTCATCTTGTTAAAATAAAAGGGAGCTAACTAATAGGTTTGTTTGTTTTGAGTTCATCACTTTCCATTATATTGATAAATAATTAAAAAATAAATTTTATAAATGACATTAGCAAGAATTAAGTCTCCTTTCGAGTATTGAAAGAGAAATACTAATAATCAAGTAATAATTGTTTAAGATGTGAAGGAATTAAGTGAGAAAATTCAAAGCCTAACATAGAGCTTGATAAATTCCATGAGTTAGAAAAAAGAGGATAAAAAGTCCTAAGAAACTAAAAATCAATAAAATGAGAACCAACAAAATGCAAATTGATAAAAACCGCAATTTGAGACTTTTTAGATTAATGATATTCAAGAGGATTCCATCAAGGCTTAAAATGATAAAACTCAAAGAAAAGCAACTCAGTTTGATTCCGACTATCTTTCTAAGAAGGAAATCCAATAAGAAAGAAATTATTCATACACAAGAGGAGTTGAGAATCTTAAAATGAAAAGCGACTTGGTTAGTCAATTGGATAATTCAAAATTTTCCGAAAATCAAAGCGGATTCAATTAGAGCATTATTGTCCCATAAGAAAAGGTTGTTTTATAAAGCAGATAGTTTATGTAAGATTACGCTTTGGTTCCAAATGAACATTATCTGAATTGTAGTCAATGTGATCATTAGGTTAATGAAAGATATACAGATGTTGTGGAAGCAAATAATAAGTTTATTCCAAAATAGCATTATTATATTCCATTGGATAGTAGAAATAGTAAAAATATTTACGAACAAGATAAAATCTATAGAAATTCCTAACGCATCACAAGTTGATCTTTTATCGGATAACCGTTGTAGACTCAGATAAATTAAGACGTAACAAACTAACAGAGCATTCCAGTTATCAAAAATTAGACAAATAATGATTAATATTACGGTGTTTATAATTATGATAAAGATAAGTACCAATTAGTGAGTGATACTATTGTTGATGGAAAAAGAGTTATAAGATTATCGGGTGTTAGATAAAATAGTAATTTTCTTACTAATACATAAAATATTACAACATCATCAAATTATAATACTTAAGACATAGGTTAATATTAGAATTATAGAACTAATGTTGTTTGATAATAAGAAAGTTTCTAATAAGTTGATAAAGCTGTTGATGCAGAGAAAACAATACAAAAAGCAGAGATTTAATAAAAATGACCTTAATATACTAGAATTGTAACCATTTAACCAGAGTACGATAGAAATGATATCTGAAAAAATGAATATATTGAGTATACTGATTTGAATGGAACAAAATCTTTTTGATCTAGACAAGAATACGAAGAAATGATAAATAGTTCTAGGTTATCAGAATAAGCAAGAAATTTATAAAACTAGATTTTGACGTTTAAGAGACATTTAAGTGAAGTTGAGAAAGATTTTAATGCCAGAAATTCTGAATCTCCAAAATAGGAATAATAAAGCGACTCATAAAGAAACCAGAGTATTTAATAAGTGTTATTTTTATAATTTTTTATTTATAAATTCTCTTTAATAATTTCTAATAAAATAAAATCATGTTATTTGATTAATAAAAATGCTTTCTTTTTATTAATATTTGAAACTCTTTAAATTTGAATTAAATTTTCATTATTATAAAACACCAAAGCTTCAGAATGATGTTTTTAATCTTATTTCCATTTATCGTAAATGGCAAAATCAGCTCCAAATAATTAATCAGTCATAACAGTATAGTTTTACTGAAGAAATTTGAAAGCTTAAAATAAATCACAATTTTAAATCAATCAAATTTCGTCTAAATTATAGTTTGTTTATATAAGTTCTTTTTCTATAAGATAAATAAAAACAAATTTATCAATAATTATACATTCAAATTAAATACGATAGAAAAGTCTATTTTATATCAAAATTTAAAGATTATCATTGGTCTTTCATATAAGACAATCTAAGTTTGCTAAAATCAATACATCTTTTTCATCTATCATTAAAATAATAAATTTTGATTTATAAATGTTTGAAAACGAAGATTTTTCATTTTAAGAGCCATAATCGATAAATTAAAAAATAAAAGATAAAATCATAACAAAAGTGAAATCTTATGATTGTTTTAATTAACAGTAAAAAAGAGCAATAGAAGGAATATTAGATATATTTTTATAAGAAATCGAGAAAGCTGAAAGTATAAAGAAGATTGAAAATGATGAAAGAGTCAAAAATTTAAATTCGAAAATTCAAATTTAAAACGAAGCAATTTTGAAGTTTTAAAATATACAAAAATAAATGAAATTAATCATATAAGAAAATGAGTGATTAAAAAAAGAAAAAGAAATTTAAACTAAAGAAATTAAAAGATTGACGTTTTTAAATCATATAGATGACGATAAAGAAAATAGAGTAAATAAATAACCAACCAAAAAGCCATTAGAAGATGTAACTTTTCAAAAGATGAATTTTTCATAGTATAAAAGTGAGAATGATCTTTTACTGGAATTGCTTAATTAATTATTTTATAATGATTTAATAAGAATATTAGACAGAGTCAGAGTTTTAGGATAAATTCGATTCAGATAATGAACCACCAGAAGATAAGGAAAATCAGAGAAAAATGATTTTTAAAGGAGAAAGTTTTAGAATTATAAAAACAGTGTTAAAAGTGGGATAGAAAAACTTATTAAAACCTGCTCGATGTGATTATGTCTTAATAGAGATATTTGACTCATAAAACAATACTAGAATAAAATAATAAATTTAGCTTAATTCAGCTATCGATCAATGGCTAATAGACTGTATTTCATCAATGAAAAAACTAGAAAAATCTTTATTTTAAAAAGAATTCATTGAGAATTTTGAAGACAAAAGAGTTTTATAAAAAATGTAAAATATCTAAATAGAATTGTTAGATTATATAACATGCATTGATGTATTTAATGATTAAAGAGTTTTTAAAATGATTTTTAATAAATAGAATTAAAATAAGAGAATTTGAATAAATGATATAATAAATTGTTAGGTTAAATTTATACATTAAAATACAATTACAAAGGAAATGATGTTTGATTCTTTATAAACTTAAGATTTTTGCAATCTTTTATAATCGATTACTAAATTATAAGAATCCGAAATTTTAAATATAGTTTATTTATTAAAGGAAAAAGAGAAGTATTTATTTAATATAATAACAACAAAATATTAGTCGATCAAAAGGGATAATAAAATTATTGATCTTGATTTTATTTAAAATGATAATATTGTTTAAAATGAAATACATGTTCCTTTAATCAAAGAAAATCTTTATATTTTTATATAAATAAATAATATATAGGAAATCGTAGACCTTTTTATGGATAAAACCTGTTTAATGTTTTATAAGAAAAAACAATAAATAATTCTATAAACTCCATAATTATTTTAAAATGTAAAATATTAACTAAAAATCTTATAAAACTAGCAAATCCTTTATAATTAGGAGAAAATAAGTTAAATTGATGATTATTAATCATCTAAACTAATAAACAAAATAATAAGAACTAATTAAAAAGGTTCTATATAAGTAGTTGATATAAGTTCTTTAAAATATATCAAATATGGATTTGATAATGATTTTATAATTACTTTAAATAACAAAGAAATAGTATAATACGAGGTAGAGATAATTGATTATGACAGTAACTTTATTATTTAAAAATAGGAAAAAGAATATATAAAAACATAAATCTTATATTGATATAATATTTAAAGAGAATTAATATAATAATAGAAATATAAAAAAGGATTAAAAATATCAGAATAATTAATATAATTATACAAGAAGATTAATAATGCTATAGATGATGAATTTCTATAAATATAAGAAAAAATACTACTGAACTCCAGTTTTTGTAATCAAAAATTAGGTTGATATTTACAGGTAATAATTGATTGTTAAGAAATTCTCAAATTAAATCCAAACAATGAAAAAGCTTATTATAGATTAATAATATCATATATTTTTTAGGAAAATTATAAAGAAGCCTTAGAAAATCTGGAGATAGCAATAAGTAAATTTTAGAATAAAATCTTTTTAAACCTTTAACAATAAGCAATTCAATCTTATTAGTCCTTTTAATTGAAAACAAAGAAAATTTATTCTGGAATGTTTGGATTTTAATTAATTTTATAAATTTTATAATGATCGTAAAGTTTCCTTTATTATTTTATTATATTTTTCTAACATTTATTTTCTATGAAAGCAAAATTAAAGATGTTGGTATTGAGACGTCAGAGACTATAAAAGAAATATCAAAAACAGAACTGGAGCAAAAATATGATTATAACTCTGAAGATTATGTAGAGCCAACTATAAATATTCTAAAATTTAACCCACCAAAAAACGATTTAGGATACTCTCCATCAGAGGCTAGTTTTTATATGCTATGCGGTTATAGTCTTGAAGAAAAAGACACTGTTTAAAAAATAATACAAATGAGTGATAATAATGAGCCATTAGATGAGGAGTCTGAGAATTTGATATTTTTCTATTAAATTATTCTTTAGTATTTCAGAGACTATTATTATTAGGATTTCTATACGCAAGAAGATTTGATTGCATTGGTTAAAAGCAGCAAGTTGGTTTCTTTTATAGAATAACAATTAGAGAAAGAGGATCAAAAGTATATTGAAGAGAAGAAAATATTACAATAACAATAGAGTTAATCAGATCTACCTGATATGTAATAATTTAATTATTATTAGTTTTCTAATATTTGATTTTATTATATTTAATTTATCATTAATTGATATTCATAAGAAATATGCATTAATTTGCTTTATAAATTCTCCTTTAATAAAATCGCTTCATATATTCAATCCTCTATAACGTAAAATACTTCTACCAAATTTCATGCTTTTTAACTAATATGAAATTTCTATATAAAACCATTACGATTTTCTTCATTGTAATTATATTCATAAAAAATATAATTTTCTTTAGTAATTTGTTATCCATTTTAAATATTAAGGTTATCATTATTAACATCATATTTTGGATGGAGTTTAAAGTATTAAAAAACATTCTGCTAATTTATACCTCCTTATTTTTAGATAAAATTTGGATCAATAAAATAAGTGTATTGATGCTACATTATATAAATTAAATAGAATTTAATTAAAAGGAAAAATCAATGCATTTTTATTTAATAAATTTATCTATAAATCACATTATAAGAAAACTGGTTTATGATCAGAATTTATCTCTTACTCAATTCTGTTATAAATTGAGTTTGTTATATTTACTGCTTGATTAAAAAGTATTCTATCTGTATAACTAGGTATTCACTTACCTAACTGAGTGTTAAACTATTAAGTCAATGGATAATACTTATATGTTGGTTCAAATTCAATTTTTTCTTCTTTTAAACCAAAAGACTTTTGATGAAAAATATAAAATTCATCAAATTATAAACTTTGAATTTTTCAAGCTTTTCAATCTTAAATGCTTCCGTATTTATTCAGCATATTAAGCTCATTGTATTATTAATAACTACATTAGCTTCTAAAATTCATATCACCCATTAAAAACAACTTATATTGTTAATTACATAAAAATGAATGATTTAGGATTTGTTTAAGATTTTAAATCCTTTTTTATACACTAATTTCCTACTCTCCACTTGATAAATGAACCGAAACAATATTGAAAACTTCTTAGTTTATAATTATTTATGTAAAAATTGCACCCTTATTTCCTAAGTTTAATTACCCTAATCTTAAAATATCAACTTTATTCACAAAAATTAAATTTTCTTTCAAAAACTCTTTTTCTATGAAAATTATAACTTATAATCCAACTAAGCAATTTTTTGATATTAATTCATATTAAAAAAAGTGTTATTTAAAAAAGCTTACCCATTATTAGTGATTTTCGGTATTCTTCTCTATCAAAATCTCTCCTAAGTTTTTTGATTTCATCTCAATAACTTCTTATAAAGAAATGATAAATATTTTTGGTTTATTTTAATCTATTAATTTTAACATTTCAAAATCAGAATTGT
>JACCDV011305602.1_pt1 | contig 16414 bp, 5 predicted proteins | sample 7446131 | NCBI WGS metagenome assembly JACCDV01 (sample SAMN15323448, study PRJNA562643) | freshwater metagenome | isolation source: river surface water | place: USA:Blue River Watershed | collected 2017-08-17 | reverse complement strand
GATTAATATGATTTATATAATTAAATCACTTCAAGACGTATGACAAGTCAAGGAGGTTAGCTCTAGCCATTTAGGCAGTTTTTTGATAAAATGAACAAGGACTTGGGAGGATGGCTCCAGAACGAAAAGAAGATAAACTCTTTACTTTAGGATTAGTACTTATTGAGTAATGCCAGCAAAAGCACAATGAGGTTTATAGAAGATGACTATTAATCTTCAAAGATCATGGTTAATTTGGGCGAAAATTGTTATGTAAAGGCCAAAAGGTATGCTCTCTCTGATATAGAACGACAGATAAGATAATCATTAGATGTAAGGAAGATATCTATATTTAATTTGGCAAAGCCGAAGCTGTCCCCATGTTGAAAGCCCTTATCCAGCTCTACGAAGAAAAAATAAGGGTCTGCAAAAGTGAAATGTGCAAGATAATGGTATCAATGCGTGAAATGTAAAATCTTATCGCTCAATACCAGACTATTATGTGATAGACTAGCCTTTGATATTTAAATATGCTCTGCTTCTAGACTATAAGGCCCATATTAAAGATGACTCTTTTGGCTCAAAACCATTAGAATTCTCTTTCTTGAGAGTTTACTAATAGAAACCAAAAGACGAGGATGATGAGGGGAGGAGAAATTCAAATATTTTGGAATGATTTTCCGCGGTTTATTGGCTTCTAATGAATTATACCGAATATTAAAATATTAGTTTGATGGCATATAACTAATCATTAGGAGGAGACAACAATATTTGGAAGCTGAAAGGAATCAATGAGGGCATGCCAGTTCCATAAACTATCATTCATTTCCCGTCAGTAGACACCCTAGCAACAAAGTAGACTTTCCCTTATAAAGATAAGATCCAATTTCAAAAACGGCCATGCCAGTCTTCAACAATGATCGGCACTATTTCACCCCGGCTTTCTTACTTCCCCTCGATTCAGTAAGATTTATTGTAGCTTAGAACTTTTATAAACTCAATGAAGCCTTCGAACAATACCAATTCGAGGAACAAATCAAAAGGAATATTTAGTTCCTAAAGTAAAACAAAATCCACTCCACTGCGGAAAACCTCAAACTTTCCTCCCCCACCATCGATTATTGCCAAATCTGCAGGAAAAAATATGCAAATTATTTTGAACACACTTCTTAATCTACTCACATGTAATTAGTCAAGAATAATCCTATTAATAGAAGTATTTAAAAGCTGTGTTCTGGCTTCAAGCAAAACAAAATCAAGATCAAAATCTGCAAAAAAGACAAGAAGACGAATTCGGATAGCCCAAAACACAAAAAACCTGTGACTAGATCATCAAAAGTTCCAAAATTCTAGTCAACGGGAGGGCAAAGTTGTACGACAAGGACCGAATCTTCATGAGGAATAATATTATCTATTGATTTTCATCTCTTATCACTAACAGAATTATCCCACACCCAATAAATGATAATAATAGAGTATTTTGATTTATTGTATTTTCAGTTGGAGCATGATTCGCAATAATAAACATCTTAAACCCAGGTTTGACTTTCAGGATAATAGCCTCATCAGCTATCGAAATGCAGTCTATCAGGGACAGTACAATAATTAAAGATAAGAAAGATAAGGAAGAGGTATCATCTATCTCACACATAATCACCATTTTATAGCATGCAATAACTTTCATAATAGTCAGATCTAAGATTAGGCGTTGTTCTTTCTATCTCATTCGAGGTATCATTATGGGTATTGGCTTCATAATCAGCCTCATGGGCTCTGTGTCTTTAGAATGAATGAAATTTTAATATTTACACAGTACAAAAGAGGTGAGCTCAAAGTAGGATCAAATCTATTATTTATCTTCGAAAAATATTCTCAAGGGATAATAATTGAGATGGAGGAGGGCAATAGATGGGCAATAAGGTCAAAAAGCGAAGTCTTTACTTTTGAGCAATTATAAAGTATGCTATCAGAATGCAAATTCGATTCAAGTAAATTATCCCCATCTTTGGTAAAATTCTTAAATAAACAACTGGTTTCAAATATCCCTCATAGTTTTAAGCTCAGACTAATCAACAATCAATATCGATATGGATTTGACCATGGACTTGCTATATTCTTTGATGATTAGTATCAGCTTTCTTCTGTGGGATGCCACTAAAAGAATAATCTGTGCGATGTTGGGATCAAATATGGACTATCTTAAACTGGAAGCATGGTTGAGGAAGGCATTTTCGATGGGGCTAACACTTTTGTTTACTAAAATGGCAATAAGCCTACTCAAAGTATTAGACAGATGTATTCGAGATATCACCTTTCGAGCATAAATTTTAAGAATTAAATTGTTAATGATCCTTCAGAACAGTACTTTAGATATTTTTAGTCCCTCATGAATTAAAAGATATTCAAGACTACCTTCAACCAACTGATTATTAACAGCTCTCTTCATAATGAGAATATTTCGTTTGGAAGAACCACTGACAATCAAGATGACAAATACTCCTCAAGAAAGTATGAAAAATTGTAGTTCGAATAGCTGTAAATTCCTAAGTTCAAAAAGACCTATAAAGAAAGTAGTAAGCGAAGGATTATGGATAGTGAGTAGACAAGCCGCGTAAATTAGGATAGAAGATTATTGAGTAACCTATAGAGTTCATTCGAAAAAAAATCTGAGAAAAATAGACTATAAATAATGAAAAAGTAGCTCTATAACAATAATAATGTAAACTCCAGGTAATTCCCAGCAAAATTAGTCAACTCCAAATCCAATCTTGATGAAGAAGAGATAGAAGAACTAAGATCCAATCAAAATATAAAAGAATCTAAATCTTCGAGATCCAAAGCCAGCTCAATCTCTTCTAGGAAATAGCTTGACAAAAAAATGAATCTCTAGTAAAAAATAGATATAATAATTCGTTAACCGCCTCTGGAGTAGACTCCTCCCAAATCAAGGATAAAAAAGAAAATATTTGAAAACGGAAAAAGCATTAGAAGGGATTACTCTCCCTAAACACAGGTCAGTCCTTTTAGATCCCCTTTTAAATCGAAAATGAAAGCGAGAATATTCGATGGTTCCTTTTCAAGAAGCAGAAGTAAAAGTAATAAAAAAATATTCACTGAATAATAAAGAAAAAAAAGTAAAAGTCCTATCAGATATAAACAAAACGATTAATTTCTCAGTCCAAACTTATAAATGGGTTCTTTATAAAAGAGTAGTAGTGAAAGTCAATTCGCAAATTTTCCCATCACGATGGCTAGGGAAACTGTCCCCAAGCACAATAGCAAATAGAGCGAAAAAATTGAGTAATAGGATTCAAGAAATACAAGATTGATAAGGCAAAGTAAAACCAACCTTAAGCAATTGTTCAAAAATGGGGAAGAAGACTATCCAAACATGAAAAAAGATAATAATATTTATCGTAACCCTATCATAAAAGGCGGATACAATTAGTACGTTTACGAGCCAATCAGTATCAAATAAGGAAACAAACCCTATATAAAAAATGCAAGCCTTAAGAGCTTATCTCGCAACAAGTCAAATCATCAAATCATTGAGAGCTCCAACGCAACTAATAGCAAGAAGCAAATAGCCTAGTCCTCACCCCTGAAAAAAATTAAGATGGGGAGCTATCTCAATCATGAGTCAGAAAACATGCCGAACGAAAAGTATTCCAACTATAAAAAACGAACAGGTTATTTTTGATAAATATTTGCTTTATATATTTTATATTGCTAAATCAATTCTATGAGGGTGCATCATAATCCATCGCTCTCACTCTCTTCAAACATCTACAAGGCTTCGTTTTCTGTGTATTCTCTTTGCTTGCGATTGTCTAGCATTGATTCCTGGATTTTCATACGTTGAGCGAAAGTCAACTTGACTTATCTTTGGACTTAGATCTTTTCTCTCATTTCGAAATAACCGTTTGCAATCTTTAAGGATCCTTCTCTCTTGTCTAATTTTAATGTGAAGTAAAGCTAATCAGGCTCCTTGCGTCTTATATCGAAAGGCACATCTGCGCTAAAATTTATGTGAGGGAAGGCTTATGAATTGACAGATAGTTCAAAGTACTTGTGCTAATGAAACCTTTTGATTTGATCAGCTCTTTCAGGCTAGTTCCTTGAAGGAAGCCTGAATTTTTTGAAATTGGCCTCAACTGTAGCGGGTTGTAAGTTGGAATCATAAGGCTTGTGAAAGTTGAGAATGGCAGAGATATTGTTGGACTGGGCGAAGTTGATTGGTATAGTGGTTCTTTTCAACAATTTTGGCTAGTTGCTCATAGCGAGACTATTATAATTGTTATATTAACAAATCGTTAATGATTAACTTGATATATTTATAGAAATGAAAACCGTCATTTCGCGCTAAAGCTATACACATGAAAATAAGGAAATTCATCAACTTATCGTTGTTAAAATTAGAAACTATGGAATTTTACTCATTCTTTTGATAATTGTATTTCTACTATTTTAGATATCAACTGAAAGATTTTGATTTTTCTTGCAGAGATGAGGATTACATTCAAGAGTTAATGAGTTGATTTATTACTGTTCATAGCATTTATTTTAGCCGTCTTTGGCTATTTCATATGTTAACGATAGTTTAATAGTCTTTTAATGTGAAATATCTCAATAATCATTATCAAAAACAATAACTATTCCAATCATGTAAGCTGGGGTTAATTATTTTTCAGTGATTTTTTATTATCCTGCTTTCTTAACTTGTTATAATGCCACTCAGATTTAATAATTTGCCCATTTGGATGGTATTCTAAGAACAATCCTTATCTTCTTCCGTTTACCCATTCTCCTTAAAATAATATCCCATTTTATAACAAATATTTTCCTTTACCATGCATCTTATCACGATAAAAATTTCCTTCATACTTACTTCCATCTTTCCAAGTCAAAACCCCGTTTCCACACTTTTCATTATGCTCCCAAATGCCATCATATTTTTTATGACCATATTAATATTATCCATATCCATGAATTTAGTTGTTGAAAAAATCTCCTTTATAATAGGATCCGTCATCAAAAAATAATTACCCGTAACCATTTTTCTTTCCTTATTTCCAGCTCCCTTCATACCATTAATCTTTTGTGTATAAGAGAGTCCCATTTCCTTCAGGTAAATTATTCTTCCAATCCCCAGTATATTTGAAGCCATTCCTATAATAGTACTCGCCTTCTCCCTCGGCCCTGTTATTAATAAATTATCCACAATAACTTTATTTGTCAGTATATGTCAATTTTCCAAAACCATAGAGTTTGTTTTATCTCCATTATCCTTAGTAAATTGTTCCATCTTTCCATCTAATCTTTCCTTGGCCATGTCTCTTACCGTTTTTCCATTGACCTTCATAAACAGACAGATTGATAAATTGTATTTTTTATTATATTTTAGTAATTGTATCTATCTTAGCTGTAGCCTGTATAAGTTTTTCGTCTTTCTCAGTTAGACCGATAGATGAAAGCTCTAAATATTTGTCTTTCTTGAGCATTATAAACTAATTTTCGCCCTCAAGCGTAAATTACTTTTTGTACTAATCTTCTTTTAAGGAATTCTAATGAGTTTCATCGAGCCATTATTATTTTGTCAACTGAAATTTATGATATTTCTTGGAAGTCTTCTCCAGTAGGTCAGATATAATGCATGAAGGAGGTTAATTGGCTATGCTAATTTTTTGAAGGTTGCTCTAATCCTGGGTATGTGAGCATTTTTCTTTATAAAACCTCGACCTGGACTAAGTTTTCCAGCTTTTCGCTAAATTCTTTGCCTCTGGTGTATTGATCACGATTTCATCCTAACATATTCTTTATTCTTCTTTTTTCTTCTCTTTTGGAATTTCTTTCTCAATCTAGCTTTATATCGCACGAACCATTTACTTTCTTTACGGTCCTTATTTGACTTAGTTTCCTTGACTGCAAGCAATTATACAGGCTCCCATATGGAAGGAATACAGATTAAATTAACAAAATTGCTAGAATTCGATAAGGCTTATATATTTTAGTTCAAAAATTAATGCATTTAAAAAACAGATCCCCAAACAGGCAAATATAAAACCAATTAGTTTTTGTTATTAATACTAATTATTTTAATGGTTTTTTTATTTTTTTTGCATGAATTAAGGCAAATAATGTTGATGGATCATAAGAAATAGTCTGGTGTTTTCTTGGCTAAATTGGCTTATCCTCTTCTCGGACTTGGATCGAACTGCATATGAGTGCATTTCATATTCTAATCCACTTCAATGATAGCTGCCAGATTGCCGCATCTATAGCAGTAGTTGGGAGCGGAGAAAACAGTTGTCACATGTGTATCATGGGTGTGCTGATATCCATCATTCATTAACTGGTGAGCTCTAGTAATCTTTTTTAGCCCGTTCGTGTGATTAAATTTCATTGAGTTATCCTTTATTTAATATAGAGTTTACCTGTCCGAAAGTCCATCCTGCCCCTCTTGGACTGACGTTAAATCCAAACCTTTCATCAGGGTCACTCCAAAGTAAATCACATATTGGCCCTTCGCTTGGTACCTCTTGAATGCGATCAAGTTTTCGAATATCGTCAAGGGTTTTTATGTTGGGAGAAAGACCTCCATGAGTTCCGAATATTTGACCCTAAACAACTGCAGTTAGAGGTAAGTAGTCAAACAATTAAGTAAGCATTTTCCAGACATTATTATTTTAGTATTTTCTCATGCATTCATCATAGAATCCATAGTTTTGTGTGATACTTCTGGATTCATGATTTCCTCTAAGGATGGTCAATCGCTCTCTGTGTCTTACTTTCAGGCTCAAGAGGAGGCAAACAGTTTATAGTGAATAATATCCTCTATCCACATAATCTCCCAAAAATAAATAGTTAGTGTATGGAATAGCTCCTCCGATTTTGAACAGTTCCATCAAATCATAAAACTGCCCATGCACGTCTCCACAGATATATACTGGTGCCCTGACATTGACAACATTAGGCTCTTAAGTAAATATTTATCTTGGTTAGAGATCATTTACTTGCATTTGTCACATAAAGCCTTTATTTCTTGCTAGTTAAGCAGCTTGCATTGATAGAGACGTTCGATGTATTCGTCAAAGTTGCCTATCTATTCTCTTGATAATCGATTCATTTGATTCAAAAATAAATTAAAGAATAGTTGGCTATAAATAATCATTTAAAGTTTGGAAGATAAACGTAGTAAGATTAATCTAAATATGATTGATTAGGGGAGTAACAGTGGTTCTCATGGCATTGTGTGTGTTATTCGTTTCTAAGAAGACATCCACGGTCTTGTTAGTCTTAGCACTGATCTACTTCAAGAGGGAAGTATTATGTGAATCCACATTTTTTATAAAAGTAACTATTTCCAACGCTATCGTTGAGACCACTGAGCTCACTCGAAGAACTTGAGCAAAGAACAATAGACAGTTTTGATGATTTAAATACATTTAAAATGGAGCTTCCATGTCCCTTCCCCTTGAATTTTGGTAATACATACAGGGTATAGATATACAGAATCTACTTTTCTCCATTTTATTTAAAATAATTGACAAGTCTCTTGCATTTTAATTTCTTAGAATACTCTTGTTAGTTGAGCCTGCGGGTATAGGCCATGGCAACATATTATCCTTCATACTTGATACAGAATGGAGTTTATATAAAACTTGTCCTATAGAGTTGTGAATATCGACCAATATATGATCTCTACCCAATGATCTGAGAAATAATTTCCTTTCTTACTTCATTGTTTCCCTTGAGATATAGCTAGTAAAAGCTAAATTACTTTAGTTTCACCTATCTTTTAGTCTGCCTTAGCAAAATCTCATTTCTTGTTACGTCAGATATGGTAAAATAATTGAACCTTAAAATTGAGTGAACAAACTATTTGAGAATTTAATCGTCTTCACTATGCTTTTGTAGAAATTACAATATAAATTTTTACTATTACTGGCTAAAATTTTACATTTAGCCCATCAAATTTTATACACAAAAAGTAGTGTATGCATCCCTCTACTTCCTATAGGCTGGGTGAGCTTCAAGATAAGACTCAAGACCATTTAAGAAAGTTGGAGAAATTACTGTAAATATTTATGAAGGAATTAGATAAGATTTTTCGAGTTAATTTTAAAGCGAAAGATTATTGATTTCGATTGGAAGAATTTTATCGAATATGTAGGATTTAGAGTCAACTTAAAAATTGAATGCTTTAATGAGAATATTTTCTTTCAGTTTTTTGCAATAGTCAGATAGTTTTTTGCAAGAAAATGCACGTACTTAATTTTAAAGCATAAAGCTTGCTTTTTCATCTGTGGAGCGTATACTTTTACGTTTTATATTGCTCCTTTATATTTTCTAGACCTTTTTTATTTATGAACTACTGAAACAGTACTATTGACTCATCTTAATTTTAATATTTATAAACTTGCTAATATCCCCTTACGATTTAAGCGAGCAGCCAACACCAACAAAAAAATCAATCTTCCATCATTATCCAAATGATAATAAGCCTCAAAAACATAAGAATAGTATCTTTTTAACAAGAAAATATTTGTCTGGGATCACTCTTTGAACATGACGGTAAAAAAATCATGATGCGACTTATGTTTTTACTCACTGAATCCTGTTAGGGGGCAATGTTTCATTATTTATTTTATATTTTATATGTTTTTAACGATGAAAAAGTTTGATCTGTCCAGTTTTTCCTCTTAACAGAACAGGCGTCAAAAAGCGTTATTTATAATAACATACTAACTAGCCAATAAAAAATTTTACAATCATACAGCATGAAATAGGCCTCCTCTTCTAAGTAAGATATAGAACTTTTGTTTGAGATAAAAATCTATCAAAATATATATATGTTCCTTATAGAAGGTATTTAAAAATTTATGATAAAGGGAAAAGATTCGGTAAGGTAATAAAAATTTATTTAATGATACTATCTTCTTATCACAATAATAAGAGAACTAATAAATTTCTTTGAGCTTAACTTAAAATTTGTACTCCATTATGTTTTTAATTAACGGGCTGAATATATAATTAACTATTTTGCCCATAAATATCTTTGTTATGGCTTTCAGAGTTTGATTAATTCAAGGAGAATATCTTTTGTTAGTTCAAAGCAGAGATAGAGTTCGATCTATTTCTTTTTAGTAACATTGAGGTCTATTTTATGAATAAACATAGGTTTATTGCTATTTTTCCCCAGAAAAAAACTTTTGATGATTTCTAATGCCAATTTTCCAACTACAATCGTTATAATTAATATGGGAAACACTAATTTACAAAACAAAAATCTCAAAATGCATATATAAACTGAAATGCAATTTTACAACTCAGGCTCAAGCATCCAAGGAGCTGTCTTAGTGTAGGCCTTATAAAACTTTAAGTTTGACGCTCTTTACATCCGAATCGAAGGTACCCGATTAGTAATTCAGGATAATAATGGTGTCAATGGTTTTAAGGCAGTTCTAAAAATAGAGTAAAATACACAGGAAGTCAGCATTTCTATACTATGGAGTATTTATTAGATAGATTTCAAGACTCCCATTTAGCCCGTGGAAAATATATCCATCCCTTTTCTATAGAACTTTCTGATAATATTCCGGGAAGTTTCTAATCCGCAAAATACGATGCAAAGATATAGTATAGACTTGTCGCATACTTTGTCAACTACAAATAATCTGGTCTGCGGCAATCTTACTCGATCCCTTTAATTGTTCGATAACCCTTCCGTCAAGATATAGCGTCATACCATGGATAATCAAGCACTAATCCAGTTACATGCGGATGCTTTGGAAAAGGATAGGTAAAACTATAAGCGAGTTTTGATCGTAAGACATAAATAATGTAGGTAACGTCTGTTTTTAAGGATAAGCTATCAAAGTAAAAGTTCATGTCGATAATTCGAATGGAACAGATTTTGTAGATCATGTCGAAGTCAAACTTGTCCAATATACTTTTATCTCAGCCAATAATGGAACATCAAGGACATATAAGCACACCATATACAGTCATAAACTTGGAAAAAGAACAGCTAAATACTAAAAAAACGACTTTTCTCATAATTTGCCCATTCCAGTCGTTTCTCACCAAACCGCCATAAGTACACTAGTTGCAAACTACTACCGGATTGAGGTTACTGCATCGAGTGGCACTTTCTCAAGCGAAAATCCTTCGATCTATTCTCCGCTATTTATCATGAAGAAATCATTTGAACTGAAGAATAAAAAAGCCAAAGTTAATATCAGTCAAGAAAAGTCTAAAACCAATAATATCTCCATTTTTAGAGCGCCTTAGTATTTCTTCAAAAAGAACCAAAGATTAGATGTAATGAACTTTAAACCTGAGGATTTTATTTTTCTTTCTTCCCAGGTTGAGTAATGATAGATTTTTTATTCATCAAATAAGTATAGTTTCTTGATTTATAGATAAATATAATATATGGGGAATATTAACTGCTGCTCAACAGGATATGAGTAAAAGAAGTTCATTTAATATTGCATGGATGCATCATCTGAGCAATATCAGGTGTTTTTGAAAGATTATATTAGTTCACCTCCTCAAGTACCATTAAATCGATTTTAGAATGAAGACTATATTAATGGATAATGGAAAGATAACGCGGAAAAAACTGGCAAGGGGATCATCTTCTCTAATAATAACTTTTATTATGAAGGAGATATTGTTAACTCCAAAGCTCATGGAGAGGGCTTGATAATTTGGCCAAGCGGCAATAAATATCAAGGATAAATTAAAAACAATCAAGGAAACGGTAAAGGATAGCTTTTCTTTAATGAGGAAAATATCAGTATAAAAGGAGTGTGGAAAGATGGTCAACCATGTAAAGGATAACGTTTTCAGTATAATCCAAGTTCTTAGAAACCATCGCTTATTACAATTAATGATATAGTAGAAGACATCCATACAACTTAATCAACAATCTTTATTGTTAAAATAGAGTTTCATGATGGAAGTGTCTATGAAGGAGAGATAAAACATAAGAAAAATAATAGTTTCAAGCTTTAGGGGTAAGGGAAAATAACATTTTCTGATAAATCGATATATTAAGGGTCCTTTTATGATGGTAATATGCATGGAATAGGCAGATACTAATGGCCAAACGGACATTACTTCTAAGGCTAGTACAAGAAAAATTATAGAGACGGCCCTGGGACATACTATATAGCAAAAAACGAGTTCAAAAAGGGTATATGGAGAAATGGCTAATTATAAACTGAATCTACAAACGATTGATTATAGCTTACATTCATCATTATTTATAAAGAAGCAGGCCTTGCTAATTAGATTCAATAAAATCTCTTTTTATCAATTTTTATATTGAGGCCTTCACCATCTTAATAGAATAATATTTACGTGTGGTTGAGGCCTGAAAAGCTTGATGTTCTCATTTAGATAGTTGTAGAGCTCTTCGAAAGTTGCCTCTTTGCGTCTTTTGATCATTCTGACGATACCAGCTTAGAGCAAGATATTTCTGTCTTGCTCAATCGCTTTAATATACTGACTCTTCTCTTCAAACTGCTCTGTATAATCCCTGGAGCCCTCCTCTTGACTGTCCCAATCAATACCCAGTTTCTATCCAATAGAAGTGATGAATTTGGCTGAACTAATGAACGAATTGATCAAATGCTTCTCGGCATTTATATGAGTAACAAGTTATTATTGAGTTTTAGGTTGCTCCTCAAGCGACAGTATTATGCTTGCTTGAAGTAGGTTGCATTTCAAAATGAGTTTATTATTTTGATTGAATGTAACACTCAAAATCAGTCTACTTGTCAGTGGAAGAATTCGAAGCTTTTTCTTACCATTTGCTAAAGAATATTTATCAAGCTACTCTTTCCAAGTCTGCTATAAGCTATTAGGTAAATTTAGACAAACAGCTATTTACTCCTTGAATCTGCGCTACCAAAGATGATGAGAAATAATTTTACAAGCAAAGTAAGGGCCTTTAGCATTTCCTTTATTTTATTCAATATAGTCTGTCAAAAGTTTATTCAATTTCAAAGTATTTTAACTTCCACAACTAAATATTCGATGATTTACAGCTCATGGATGAAATTGACAAATTTATGCTATTCGTTCAGCTCTGTCTTATCACTCAGTATCATAGACTGTACCCAAGTCTAACACTTATGAATAAATTAGTCTTTGGAACTGATTTTCTCAAAGACCATTTTAATCTTCTCGGAGTGATGGGCGAAAGATCCTTATGCGATTTTCTTAGTGCAATATTTAAACAGAGTATCAGATATCTTTTACCATTTCCCTATGCAAAATTCGAGAGCATTGCTGAGAGTAACTTGCATTTAATTATGTTTCTTAAGACCTAAAGAAAGAATGGTTAGATGCTTGTTGAAAAACTAAGAAATAGAATGAATGATGACTGATTAATCCTTGATGGGTTAAAGTGCCCTGAGTAAACTTTTACTTTCCTCTTCAACGTATTGATAATATACTTTTTTTATCTTTTCGAAACCCTCGAATTTACTGTATATGTCAGTAATAATATTAAGAAGAGGGATTTTGAGCTATTTTAGCGCCCATATAAGACCTCTTTAATGACTTATGAAGATATCAGTATATGGCTCAATAATTTCCTTCGTAAATAAAATAGGGATAAGAGCTCTTTATTTAGCTAACTCCTCTTCCGTCCAATAAAGACAGAATGAGCTCAGCGTATCTTCAAAGTAAATGAAATTAATAATCCTATTATAGAAGTGTATTGGCTCCTCATGCTTGATCTCATTAAACTTTGTATTGTAAAACAGTTTTGTTTCATCCAAATAAACTTTCTTTATATGCGATATGTTACCTTAACCTCGAAATAAAGGTCGGTATTTATTGCATATAGTTGTCGTATGAACTCGTAGAGATGACTATTAGTGATAATCATATTTTTTCGATACTAAGGATATTAAAAGGCCTTACGATTGCTATGTGTTTAGCAAAATTCTCAAGATATATTTTTTTCTTTATCTCACTGCCAAACAAATGCTTGTCAAATATGTTGGCAGCAATATCGATCAAATTTCCGTTTTATCTGCTTGGCAAATAATATCTATCCTGCGTATCTTATTGAGTACAAGGTAAGCGAAGACGTGTTTAGCGAGGATGGTGGCGAATTTAATATATCCATTCCATAGTTTATTGGTCTAATTGAAGATATTGGTCCCGAATTAGAGATTGGCTGACTTGACAAAATGGAGAGTGAGTATTTCCTTGTATCGATTGAACATATTTTCTGATTTATTGGGTTTGGATATGCATTGATTGTAGATAAAAGTATAGGCATGAGTCAATTTCTACCTCAATTTGTATTAGCGATTGGATCTTATGTGGGAAATGATATCTTAGGAGATGGCGTTGAGCTTGTTGAAGACTATCTCTTCATCTGAATTTGAATTTTAGATCTACATACTTAAAATTATATATCATTTGATATGTAAAATCAGTTAGTTTCTTAATTTATTGATCGAAACATAGAATAAACAAATTACATTTGATGCAAAAATCGATCAGGTTTGAAGATCAACCTTGAGGGAAATTTATTTTGAAGGTAATGGTTGATTTAGAACCATTTTAAAAATCATAATCTTACTTATACTTTATTTAGCTTTAGGAAGAAAATATTTATACTTTTGATGGTTACAAATATTTTTTCGAGCTCGTTTTTTACATTTGAAATCCTCTAGAGACTATAGATACAAAAAAAAGCTCCTTTTATTTGAAACACCTCAATTAACTAACAGGAAAAACGTTATCATTTCTTCTGCTCTTATACTTATGATTTATATATCAAACGTGCTTTAAACAGTGCTTTTCTTATTGGCTAAACCTACTCAAGAGAGCTAGCTACAAAAAATTCAAGGAAAGTATTAATTGGGGCTAATCTAAATCAAAATACTTGGGTTTAGAAATATTTATAACAAAAGCAAAAAGGTACTTGATTGAGAAAGAATAGATGTAAGTAAGTTTGTTTCTTATGGTTGTATTAGATAAAGCAAAGAATAGTTTAGTTAAACAGAAGAAACTTCGTTTTTTACTATAATAATATCAAATAAGAATAATGAAACAAGTTAAAAGCTAAATTGAATAGGCCTATGAAACGTCAGACTCACAAAATAATCACTTCTAGCATACTTCCTCTCTCTTCAAATATTCTTTAGAATTCAATAACTCTCTTTTCAACAAATACTTCTCCCTTTAAGGCTATTAATATACCACTCCAACAATCTAAAATATCCATAACTTCACCCAAAGGACCAGTTAGAACATCGTACTCCAGAGTACTCAAGCAATGGTGTCTTCCGGAGGCAAGAGAAGTATCATTGAGAAGAATAAAAAGTCAGCGGAAATGAAGAAGAAAGTAAAGAGGATACCAGTACAAAAGGAAAGTCGTAATGTGTTATCGAATATCTTACGAATATTCTTTAAATGCATGCTTTAGAATAAAATGTACGACTGCCTCATATAAAAAATTGCTTAAAGGTATAATTTAACTGTTAATAAATAATAATTCTACAGATGGGTTTTAAATTTTAACATAAATTTCAAGAATTATATTCAGCAAAGCCAAATGAAACGCCTCTTCTCTCCCTCTAATTCTGTCTCATATAAAACAATATTGATGACTGTCCTTCAACATTACTTAAATAACTATGCGATAAGTCACTGCTTAACCTCAAAGAAAATCGAGCATGGGTCAATCAAGATGCATCTCTTAGGACTGAAAGACATTTAAGCCAAGGTAAAAGAGTTTAATGCAGTGAAATGATTGATCAAAACTTTCTAACTTCCCTATCAGTAATACTTAATAGTAATCAATTATTGATTAAATACTAATCATGGCCTTTCTTTTTCGTAGTAGCTACAATTTGACTCAATTAACTCTTCAACTTATCTGCTTACTTAGGCATTTTTCATCTTTTATAATAAATTGTTAAATATTGCTTTCCCTTTTTATTTATCTCCGCTTTCATAGTATGCGCAGGCTAGGTTGTTTTAAGTTATTAACTTTCTTTCATCGTTAATACTGTAGTATTGACTTTGTATTTACAGAATTTGTTTATATATCTCGATCCCTTTGTCAAATTTCTTATTTTTTTATTTTCTCAACGCTAAGTTATTTAGCAAAACGATTAACTCTTAATAATAGATTTGCTAATTTTTCTTGTATATGGCTAAGGCTATCTTTTAGTATTTTTATGTTTATTTTTCATTAATATCTGAGTAGAGTTCTGCAAGAGAAGCTGATACATACGCCTATCTTTCGAATAATTATGAACTTTTATCCTTAGCTGACGAGATGAAAGACTTAATTTGAGCAAATAGATTGATGGCTTCCTTTTTATTTTAATTCAAAGATGCCTAATATATCTTTTAATCTATGTTAGAGCTATTGATTTAGTACTATTTTAACTATTATTAAACTTTTTACTCTCTTTTTTATTCAGCCTAGCTAATTTAACTTTTAGTGCTTTTGGAGTTCTTCATAGCCTACGGTAATGGCTTTAGGTCTATACTCCTGTCACAAGGCACCTATTCATTTTTTACTAAGATTATTTCTCTCCAGCCTTTTTTCATTTGTAAATTTTAAGTATCATCTTTAATTTCTGGTTGTGTAAATACAAGATTATTCGTTTTGTTCTCTGGTAGTGAAGCGATGCAACCCATGGATTATTGTACTATTTATTAGATTTTATTATTATTACCAATCCAAGTATTAAGTCTAAAATCATGAATTATTAGGTGGATGTCAAATTAAGATAGTTTTGCTGTCAAATAGATATTCTTCATACATTCTAAGCATCGTAATTAACTTATGTAATTGAGAATAATCTGGACAAATCATTTCAATAGAAGAAGCCGATGATCTTTCCTCCAATGTGTCTTTCTCTGCACTCCTCGTGAGTGAAAATTCCTTGGGTGGTTGAGAGGACGAGATGTCCGAACTGTCTGGAGGGGAGGATATTGTTAGTCCACTTTTCGAAGTCGGGCAAAAGGATATCGTATCTTGGTGAGATAACTCCGCATTTGTTGATACGACCAATGAGCTCAATAACGATCTTCTTGCTACGATGGTCATCAATTATTTAGAACTCACCAATGTAGTTGTGCTTTTGCATGATTCTCAGGAATTTGAGGAGCACCTTGGAGACTGGCTTGAGAAGAACCTGCTTCTTGCCTTTGCGCTCAGCATTGACGATTGTTCGGAGGGCGTCAGAAAGGATATTGACCTTAACCATTGGAATAAACTATTAAAATAATAATATTTATATTCAATTAAATATTTATATTAATTAGTCATGCCCCCTCCAAACAGAAAATCACTCTTAATTGCCCAAGTATAAAGAATTGCTTAGCTTCTTTGGGGGTAGGTTAATCAAAGGCAACTAGATAACATATTTTTTCTATTCTTATT
>JACCDV010088518.1_pt1 | contig 16415 bp, 35 predicted proteins | sample 7446131 | NCBI WGS metagenome assembly JACCDV01 (sample SAMN15323448, study PRJNA562643) | freshwater metagenome | isolation source: river surface water | place: USA:Blue River Watershed | collected 2017-08-17 | reverse complement strand
GACCTGCTTTTCCTTCAGGCTCTTGTTGTCCAATACGAACTCACTAAGGTCAATGCTCCCATGTATAAGGGAGAATTGGGTAAGGACGTTAACGGGGAATTGGTACCCCTTTATGGATGACATCCTGAACTTCTTCTTCTGACGGGTCTTAATCTCGCCGGACATGATGCTTGACATATACCTCTCGCAGAGGTTCACTAAATCGTAGTTCTCCTCTTCATAATCGACAACGAGCTCGGGGGTAGAGTAAGCCTCCTTGACCTTGTATAGGTTACCTCTATTGGCTGCGTATAGCTCGTTAATGACAGCCTTTTGCCTATGCAAATCTGCGTTAAGGGATGCGGCCTCGGTAGTGTCTCCTATGAATCTGTCCTTGGCGAACCTGATGTAAGGGGGAACCTTTATACCGGTAGAGATACGGACCATGTCAGTGCCATGGTGTACACGGCAGTAGATGGTGGCGCCGCGTTGGTAAAACGAAATAGTCATTGCTTTGAGTTTTGAAGTGACAAGATATATTTACTTGTCGATGGGATAGTCCGGTTATGCACAACCTCTGGAAAACACATCTGGAGGGGCTGAAAAAATGTGTGTCAGAATCTTTGGCAATAGTTAATTTTACTACGTTTTAATCAAGCCTTTTGCTCAAATTCCGCACAAAACTGACACGGAATTCTGACACAAACGGTGTTAATTAATTGATAATCATAGGCAAAATAACTTGCTGCATGATACCGGATTACTCATCGACCCCATAAATATAGTTGATTTACTGATGAATGCAAACAATATTAACAATATTGATAACAATTCTGACACGCATTTTCAGGGTCGAAAACGGGTTGTGCTAGTGCGCTTTTGTAAACCAAAAGCAACTCTGCGTGGTGAATATTTGCATGAATTTTTCTGAAATTTCATGCAGCGTTTGTCACAAATATTCAAAAAATTGTGACATAAAGTGAGGGTAAGATAAGCCAAAACACGTAACAGAATGAGGCCAAAATTGGAAGTATATTTCTAAATGTTGGTAGTTATACTACCAATTACGGGTAAAAAATAAACAATTGGAAATATATTTCTATTTGTGATGCACCCCTTAATGTGCATTATAAGGGATAAAAGCACATCCCAATGTGCATTATAACGCACATTATGATTCACCTACCACGTCTTTCAGTTGGTTCCATATGGACTCCCCATTGGGACCCCAATACATATCGCAATTGTCCCCATCCAATGGAGGGTCTACGAAGTAGGATTGTAAATCTCCTGCCGGAGCAGTAAATCGGTAGCAACTTTCTTTAAACGGGCAACCTTGCCCGCTGCATTTGGTGATGTCTGACATAGGTTATTTGGTTTGGTTATAGGTTTGATTGTAATACCTTTCTCCGCTAAACATTGTTTTGTTTATTTCCAATGCCTCATCTAAATCGCAGGCCTTGTAACCTCTATCATAGGCATTTACTATCTGCTCTTTTTCTTTTTCAAGGAATGGGTTAGTGTCAAAAATATCTGTTCTTAATGGGTTTGAATAATGTTGGTTTACTGCTTCAATTAATTCTTGCATTGCGGTTTTCATAGGTCATCTGTTTTTAGTTGGAGTTCGGATAGCTGCAGATTTATTAACCTCTTTCTTCTGAAGATTGCCGTAGTCTAGTTTACATGAACACGAGTTACATTTAAACTTGCCTAGCTTAAGTTGACTCTGCCAAGCATACTCCTCTTGGACGTTCCCGCACTTGCACTTGTAGATTCTTTTACTGAAGTTATCTTTCATAGGTCTTGTATTATGTCGTAATAAAATGAATTGGTATCCTCTGCTACCCATCGGTCCGATTGGTTTTCTACAGAGGGGAGGTCGGTGTCTACCTTAAACTGCTTCAGGTCCTCGGGCAATTGTTTCGTTACCCAATTAGAATCCTTCCAAAAGATTCTATTGTTCGGCATACATAACAAGTAGCCGTCATCAGATTCTAGCACATGGCCGCACTTATAGTCGGAAGGCTCATCGCTATATGGGTTGTTGAACCAATCAATCGTGAAGACATACGTGGCCCAAACTTTACTGCCATCTCTCAGTACTACTTGAGCTCTGTGAAATGCAAGGAAGTCGTACTCAACCACGGATACATTCTCACTAAAGCAATCCCATAGCTGCTTGTAGTTAAATGGTATGTCATTAGTCGGGACCTTGGTATATATCTCAGACAATGGCACCCTGCTCCTTAACATACCGGAGTCGGTTAGTACATGGAATGTTACTATCTTACCGGATACTGACTGAAGGCCGAAGACATAAACGTTGTAGTATTCGTTACTATCGTTGGCGTCCTTCGTGAAGTAAGATTTTTTTACTAGCGCCTTAAAGCTAGGGATGTTGGAATTTAATTTCATACGCTACTTTTTGTAGTCAGGGCAGGATTCGAACCTGCATCATTGTCGTTCCTCTTTTCTTACGTTTTATTGAGACGACCGCTTCTCCATTCAGCCACATGACTAGGTTAGTTGTTCTGGCACAACTATAAGCCCCTTTGCTTTCTTTAACGGGATATGAAAAACGCCTAATAGAACCCGCAACGCAAGAAAACTTTGTCTAACCCAACCGCAAGGCATCGGTACAAGGGTATTTCATCCTATAGGCTTAATAATTTGCAGCATCCATTGGCCACCATCCTGCTCAGGTGTAATCAAGGTATCTCACCTCGCCAACTTTTATATTTATGAACGCGGTTTGGGATTCGAACCCACATATTCTGATTAATCGTCAGACGCTCTACCAATTGAGCTACCCGCATTATTCACTAACCAATTAGTTTAATGTACTCGAGAACCTCTTGTACATCTAGGTCTACCTGATTTCTTTTAGAAAGTAAAACGTGCTTTACCAACTCATCATACAGATAGGCGTATTCATCATCTGATTTATATCGCCATGGGTGATTCCCTTTGTGGTGTACTGCAGTGGTGTGGTCACGATTAAAAAAGTGTCCGGCCAATGTAGTGGTGACTCCGTAGTAGTTCATAAGGATAACCATGATAGCGGCCCTGAGCCTTACATACTCTTCACGTCTTCCTTTGGCGTACCTTATATCGATACCGGTAACTTCAACTGCGTACTCGCACAACTCATTAAATACTTCGCTCTTGTTCATAGGTTACATTTTTTTTCAATAGGTCAATTACTGCATCGGATAGTTCCTCGTTAATCAATTTCAATTTCTGCACAACCAATCGACGGGAACTTTCTTCCCCCAATAGTACCTTGTCCAACTCTTCGTTGATAGTGTGAAACACTTTTTTTGCTGCCGAGATTTTGTTCATAGTGGTTTAGTTTTTGAATTCTAATACGGATAATTTCTTTTTGGATGTATATCATCCAATCGTTAAACTCTAGGGTTTCTGTAGGGTAGGTAGTTCTCATTTGTAATATATTTTTAGCCCTTCAGGTGATGGCTCGAAGGAGATTAACAAATCAGCATCGTATAATGCTTTAACGCAGAACTCTTGAAGTATCCATCCAATGGACGCCTCGGTTGGGTTAGGTATTTCATGCACTAACCTGTCGGTGTTTCTGAATGCAGTAAGGCCGTTAAAATTCCATGAGAATTTTTCGCCGTTATTTATTGCATCCATCACTTGTTGAAATGTACTTTTCATATGTAGGATATTAGTTTAAAGATGAATGACCACAACATGTATGTTATGGTGAGGATAGTTGTCCATGCAATTAAGAAGGTCCAATTAAACTTTTTCATAAAGTAGGTTTAGGAACCGGAGGTAGAGCGAATACCATAACCTCGTTAGGTTTCCGGTTCGGGGGGTTAGTCTAAATTAGATTCAGGACTAAGTGCATTGTTACCAATAAGGATAGCAAGTGCAATAGGGATAAGCATTATTGTTATCATCTGAAGGTGATTGTTATGCCTAGGCGATTTGTATGTGAGCGGTACTTCTTACTCATACATTGGGTAATGTAGCTACACTTTACTCCGGTGTAGTTAGAGGCGGCCCACACGCTTTCGAATTCGGCGATTAGTTTTTTGTTTGCAACGTCGTATACTTTTGTCTTGCGCTTGAGCTCGCTATTGTAGAGCTCTACGCCTGTTAGTTTATGCGCCATAGATAGATTTTATAAATTCGTGAAGGTGTTCGGGTAGATTATTCAGGACCTCTTCTTTAGGGTAATTTTTAAGCCCCTCTTCGATCGATTTCTGGGTCTCTTTACCTTGGTCAAATACTCTTGAGTCTTCGGACATCATGTACCAAAAGTCATGCTGCTTGATTTGTTCGATTAGCTCTTCCATTCTGTTAGGGTTTAGGTATATAGATTTTTTGTTAGCGTTGTCGTAGATGGCACGTTGGCCATTTGATTCCGCAACCCGCAGCGCAGTCGCTAGTGTCGGGATGCACAGAGAGACATCCATTATCCACGTCTCTTCTTCCTTCCATAATCCTAAGAAGGTCGTGGGTTCGAATGCTTCAATGTTGTCGTTTACAAAACCGAGGACATTGTGATAGGTGAGTGATGGCGATTGCCTCTCTCTTCCTGCTAGGGATACCATGTATCCGGTTTCAGGATTCATGTACCCATGGTGAAGGTTGTAAGAGACCCCACCATTTTTTTCTGCGGTGATGACCGCGTCTTGTAGGCTCATAGGTTTGGGATTTAGCAACTGCGGTAGGTTTCGCTCCTACTTCGGTCTTACCTCGCAGTTCGGGGGACTAGATGTACGTGGGTGTGCACTTAATCAATTCGTCTTCTTCAGGGTAGGCAAATGGGATAGCTCTGTTATAATCTGAGCAGTAGCTATAAACGTCCCGCATGTCTGTGGTGACGTAGTATCTTTTGCCATCGCTCCATTCATTCTGACCCTCGCAGTAGTCCTCTGCGGTTTGCTTGTCTACAAATGCTACACAACTGAATGCGTCTGTACCATCGCAGTCACTCCCGTATCCTAGGACGTAGTAGATTCCAACGGCTGCTTTCATATGGATTTATTTTTTGTTATAGATTCAGGGCTTAGCTCCATGAATAAGTTTTCGCCCATGTCGTCAAATGCTCCGAAGTATTCGGCCCAATATTCAAGGAGGGTAAATGGGTCGTTGGCTAGATGGTATTCATATGCTTGTTGGAAGTCTACTCCCATGCATTCAACATCTACCTTAGCCATCTTACTAGCTAGATATTTTTTTAGTTCTAAAGGGTAATCCATGTTTGAGGTTTTAATGAGGAGCTAGTACCGGTATCGCTCCGGTTTCGGTCATTCCTACTAGCTCGGGGGTATTATGCTATAAGGCCTGCAGCCTGCATCCTGAATAAGGACCTTAGCTTACACTCCTTCGCGTATTCCTTTACATCGAGTCCGAGTTCCTTTAATACTTCTATCCTTCTTGCATATGCGCTCAACTTATTGCAGCGCTTAATGATTAGGCCACTAGGCTTGACAGAGTAGATGGGTGGGTGGATTCTGTTTCTCATGTTTTAGTTTTTAAAGTTCTTCTAGGATACCGAAAGACTCGGCTACGATGAATAATCCGGCAGCTACTTGGTAGTCACCTAGGTAAAGCCATACACATCCGGCAGCTCTTAAAAAGCTCTTCGCAAGGGATAGAAAAAAATGGCTACGTGTTTTTGATGCTTGTTGTTGCATAGGTTTGAGGTTTTAATGAGAACCTACTCGGCATCGAAGCCCACGCCCATGGCGGTAGGTTGGGGTTACTATCGATTTAATAAGGTCGAAGTAATAAATGATAAGTATCGTTCAGGTGGGTTGTGAGCATATTCTGGGTCAAGGTCAAATTGAATATCCCCATCGATAACATGCGCCTGAAATTTATACTGAACAATAAGTTCGTTTCCTCTGTGAATTGAAATCATGCAATCCCAAGAGTCTTGGACGTAGGGGTGAAATTCGAAGGTTACTTTTTCCATAGTGTTAATAGTTGCGCTTGTTACCAAGCATTGTTAGTGTAATAGTTTACTGAGTTCTTGAAGGTCCCTTTGGTTCCGGCCTTGAGGTCGTCACGTGATGGGATTCTGTTGCCGTAGTAGTCTTGGAAGGCAGTCTTGGGAAGCATACATGCGCCGGATTCTAGCAAGTGCATTGCCTCGCGTCCTATGGCGCCCTCCATCTTCCATGCATGTCCGGTGTTGATGAGGTGTTGCCATTGGTCGTAGCCCTGCTCCTTCTGAGCGGCCTTGATTTGTTGATAGTGCATAGGATTGGATTTTGATTAGGACTGCCTCCGGTCACGAACCGGATGCAATCGGTATGGGGGCAGTTCGAGGGCTTATGAATTCTTGGAGTTATTGGCAACGATATAATCATTGCTTAATACCTCATTAGTGCTACTATCGTATCTTTCTATTAATAGGTCGTAGTTGGCGCCTATAGTGTTTAGTTCATTGGCTAAGGCCATAACTTTTTCGTGTGCTGATAAGGGGTAGCTTTCATCGGTACTCATTCCGCTTGGCCTATTTTTATCATCGCATCTAAATAGGTAGTATACCTCGATTGTTGAGTCTTCACTGAGTTGATACTTGTTCATGGTTGATTGGGTTTTGATTAGTAGCTGCTCCGGTATCGCTCCGGTATGACCTCTTAGGTCGGCAGCTCGGGGGTCTAAGAAAACATTGGTACTAGGTAGCAGCAATCAAGTAACATTGTTACAAGTGATACTTTAAGTAGGTCAGATTTTGTGCCCTTAAAATTTGGGATAATCATTAATGAAAACATAGGATTGGATTTTGATTAGGACTGCCTCACATAGCGAGTGTGAATGATAGCGGACTATCGGGCAGTTCGGGGGTCTATATGTTATCCGCTAGGGTAATAAGCAAGAAGACAATGACAATGATGATAGCGGTAGTTGTGCTTTTCATATGGTTAGTTATTTAAGTTTTTAATTTGGTGTTCCCCTGCAGGCAGGTAAGCTAAAAGGTCTTCAGAAGGAACATTGTTTAGTAGTTCGTATATGGCAGAGTAGTATTGGCCTGCAACGTCTTTTTGAATACGTTCAACGACCATTTCAATAACTGCCTCTCTTGTGTATTTTCCCATGTGGTTAGTTTTTGTAGTTGTTTACGTCAACATCGACAAACCAAGTAACCTCTATGCCGGTTCCTTCTAGTAGGCGATTAAGATGGTCAATTGCGTTATCTGAAAATAAGTTAACCTCGTCTGCGTCCTCGCCTAGAAGTTCTTCTACTAGGTTCTCGAAGGTGGCCTCAGCGGTGATGTCATGTTTAACTAAGATGGGAGTGTCTAGGACTCCGTTTCTTGATACTAGGATTACGTTCATTTTATAGGGTTTTGATTAAGACGCCCGAAGGCGTTTCGACTACTTAAGTCTCATCAGTTAATCTTGTAAGGTCTTTCTCATATCTGCTACATTGTAGCCCAATTCCTCTAGCTTATCCAATACGAAGGATGGCAGACTAAACACGCCATCGTATCCGGTTAATTCGCCATTCTCAAAATTTAATGACCCTTCAGCGTACCAATCCTCGCCTCCCTGCTCGTAGAACTCAAACCATCCGTAAGTATCGCTATTGATACCTACAGAAACATGAAGGGTAACGTCGTCTTGCTCAGCTACAACGCCGAATGAATTGTGAGCAATCATAGATTGGGTTGTAGTGAATGTGTGCACTTGTTTTTCCATTGTAAAATATTTTTTTGATTAAGACACTCCGAAGAGTGTTTCGTCCATTCAGGACTCATCAGTTAATCTATCAGGTAGGCGAAGTGCTCGCTCCTGCCGTTGATGGTGGTCAATGTATTTTCAACCTCTTCTTCTACATTCATCTGCTCTAGCTCCTCTTCGTATCTCTTATCGCCTAGCTCCTCGTAAAGGGCTCTAGCTTCAGCCTCAGAAGAAGCAGGGATTTCAAAAATGGTTGTGTAAGTGCGCTTCATCTCGAAGCGGTAAACTTGTGGTAATGTTGACATGATATTGGGTTTTAGATTAAGACCATCGGGACCGGAGTCCCTAGGTTTCGGCCTTCCGGCCTCATCAGTTAATCTGCTACATAAGAAAGGTGAAGTTCCAAGGTTTCTAAGGCCTGCTTTCTAGTGCCTCCCATGGCCGATGTGTTATAGCCGTTTTTCTCGCCTGAAACGTACCAAAGATTGTGGTCAATCTTGGCTAGTGTTGTTACCTTTTCAATGTTTGGGTAGTTGGTTAAATCTAGGTTCATGATAATGGATTTTGATTAAGACCTGCCGAAGCAGGTTTCGGATATTGAATCCTCATCAGTTAATCTTTGCGGCCAAGAAGTAAGCTAGCGATAGAGAATAAGAGAAGCACTTCAGCGAAGACGATAAGCACTAGGTAGTTTTGCTTCATTGGGTCATCCATGGTGCATTGCGCTCCCATGACAAATCCATACATGCATAAGATAACGCTAGCGAAAAAAGTTGTTAATCGTGCCTTCAATAATAATTTGCTATTCATAAAAAATAATTTGGTTTCGACGTTCTGCGTCTCATCAGTAGCGGGAGTTATTACCGCTAGACCATCCAACCCATTAGCCTCAAGACTACGCTAAACACTAGGAGCGATAAATCAGAACCTAGTGGCGATGGGTGGGTTACTCGTGTTACATGTAAGGGGTAAGATGGGTAGCAGTTGACTAAGCCGTGGTTAGCGGGGTGCTGCTTGTTTGTGGGTTGCTCCCGTGTAAGGGGCAGGGCCGATGTCCATCGTTAGCTCCGGTGAAGAGCATCGCATGTAAAACTTTCGCGCCAATCTTTTCAAAGAACCTCGGGAAACTTCATCCCCGAATTGAGACACAAAACTAACGTCAATGGATAATCGCTTCCAAATAATTTTTTAAATTAGGCCTCTGCTAAACAGATTTAGCAGGCTGAAACCCTTGGGAGAGTAAGCGATAAAAAGTTATCCACATTTTTACTAACGTACTCGTGTAGACGTAGGATAGGATTATAAACGGGCGTGATTGTCCCTGATGGCCAAAAGTGGGCAGCTCGGGGGTATAGTATATCTCATATAGATACTATAGACGGACATTAATAAGATATTGTCGTATGTGTGAAAGGTATTCTCTGCCAAGAGGGGAAAGAGAATAAGACTTCAATTTGCGTTCGATGAGTTCCTGCTCCAAGAGGTACATAAGACCTTTGTGGATGGTGGTAAGGGTAAGCGGATTATAGACGTTAGCGCAGAACCTTTGGAGGTGTGATTGGGTACACGGGGAAGGTAGGCGCTTGAGGGCATAAAGGAGGAAGAGTTCAGTGGGGTACAATGGCCTAGATATTCCGGTGCGGGTGGATGCTAAACGCAGGGCTTTTGGTAGGCAGAATATGTACTTCTCTATCTTCATCGGGTTCCCTTTATGGGTAATGGTTTATGGTTTATTATTGCTAGGGTTTATGGATTGTTGGAGGGGGAAGGGGGTTACTAGGATTCTGCGGTTACGCGTACACGTACGTGTATTCCATACCGCAATGGCCCTAGTTCGTTTCCTTTTTCTATCCTGACTGACACAATTTTCTGACACACTCCCACACCCCCATGGCTGAAACGTAAGCCTGCATTGGTTTTCCGATTATCAGGCAACTAACACGGGGTAAGTTTGCAGGCCCTTTTTCGATTTCAAAATCGCCTTTTTGACCCCCACTCGGTTGCCGTTTTCGAGTTCGCGTTTGGGTCGTTGGCCCCTCGGAATATGGTATAACCCACCCTCCTCGACCACACATCCCCCTTTAATTTTCACGTCCAGTTTTCCCCGTCTTTTCACAATCGCTGTAATGGGCCCTCAGAGACTCATAGATCCATCTTAGTTCCGATTCGTTCAGATATATCGACTCGCCAACTGAACCATACACAGAAGCTATTATAGCTCCTTCCTGATCGATATATTCTATTGTGGCGTTCATGATGTAAATATAAAACTGCTTTCTCTCTATTATATTGTGTTATGCCCATGCTGTGGATAACTGGCACCCTATATTAGATAGGTGGTGTAATTTAGCATTCTGGTTCTACCTCATGGGATGGCTACCAGTTAAAAAAGGCCGAGCTATGTTTATCCAGAGGACTGGAATGTTTAAGCTGACATGAGGGGCGACGGGGATCATACTCCCTGCTGAGGTAACTCAGAGCTGCGTGACGTGGGTGAAGAACTCGGGAGCAGATATTCGCTTAAGGGTGCTTATGCTTATATAAGTGCTTTTAGGCGAAGCCTTGTTCAGAAGGCTCTGAATCTAGGAGCAGATATATGTATTCAATTGTATTCATAATTCAGGGTGTCTTTTATCCTCTCTAGAATAGATACATAGATAATTTTACCACATGTCTATAGATTTCCCCCTTTTCCCCGGTTCCCTTTTGCAGATTGACTTCTTCCCAGAATTATTTTTGGTTGGCGTATCAAATTGGGACGGCTGGCAACAGTGTGACTGTGGTCAGTGTGAACCAAGACTTACGAATGTAACTCAGCTGGGTCTACTATTCTTTAGTATTAATCTTTTTATTGATAAGTGAGAAAGCACACCAAGATCTACTTAGATCATTTTGGCTATGGCGCGGATGACTTTATTCCGTGTGAGGTGTGCAGGAAGAGAGCTGTTGACATCCACCACATAGTGGCCCGTGGAATGGGTGGCGGTAAAGGTAAGGATGAGATCGAGAACCTTATGGCCCTGTGCCGGGAATGTCATGTCGAATATGGCGACAAAAAACACCATCTAGATTTTTTGATGACGAAACACGCTGAGAGAATATAAGTTATCCACAGGCGCTATTGGGTTGATTGTAACGGTAACGCACACACGTATCTTTGCATTTCAAATCCAAACCTATGAAAAAAACCATCAACGCAATCACCAGTCTAGGAGCAGCAATAGTTATCCTTGGCGCTTGGATGAAGATCACCCACAACCGCTACGCAGACATCGCCCTTACTATAGGGTTATGGACAGAGGCGATCATCTTCGTTATCTATGCCTTCCTTCCAGAAGAAGGTGAACCAGTAAAGGTTGATAGCATCCAGCTGGATACCGCAGAAATTAAGAAGTTTAATGTCTTTGTAACAAACCTGAAGAAGGCAGCAAAGAGCTTATAGCCTACGCGAGATGTATCCTTAAAACGATACATTATGGCAAAAGTAAAAGGAGAAGCCTTTAAGGTTTCATTTGGTAAACGCAAGTGCGGGAAAGCTAAGAAGAGTTCTGGTCCTAAAGACAAGAAGACTTCTAAGTATCAGGGACAAGGTCGCTGTTAATATTCCTGTGAATAACGACTCTCTATTATAGAGAGTTATGTCTAACTTTATATTATGCAACCCGTATTCAACAGGATATTCGTACAAATTGAAAAGAAGTTTCAAGACGAGATTGAAACAGATAGCGGAATAAAGTTATTTAAAGACACGACTTGGAAACCAGAGGAGAACTCTACCACCTGTGGTATAGTGACCGCTATACCTATGCATGTGGATCGTGTTCATATTGATGAAGACTTCCAGCATAACGTTCAGGTAGGCGACAAACTGTACTTCAACTTCAACGTAGTTCTAGATCCTGACAACAGGATAGAGCACGAAGGTGAGGAGTACTGGATCGTTGACTACTGGAATGCGATAGCACTTGTCAGAGATGGTAAGGTGCTGCCAGTAGGTTCACATATCCTTATTGATCCTATCGAAGAGGAGGTGACCAGTGAGCTACTAATAATCCCCGAGCTGGCCCAAAAGAAGGAGAAGAACCGTGGCCGTGTATACTCCAGTCTTGATCCAGATATTCCTAATGGCACTGAAGTAGAATATGAAGAGGTAGGTAAGTTCTGGAATATTATCGAAGGCAAGAGGTTGTATTGCATGTATAACAATAACATTTTAATTAAATACAATGGAAGTAAAAACAATTGACATTCTGATCCGCAAGTTTTATGCGCTATCAGTGGGTGCTCACGTAGCACACGTGAACACTAAGTCGTTCGCTGCTCATGAAGCCTTTGGTGATTTTTTGGCGAAAGTTAACGAGACAAAGGACCGCCTGATTGAGTATCATATCGGAGAAAGAAAGATCGTGAAAGTGTCTGCATCAATTATAGAAGTAGGCGAGAACATAGAAATGGAAGCTTCTGCTTTAGCTGAGATGTTCTGCAACTACGCCAAGGGTATAGCTGACGAGGCTATGATCAACCTATCTGGTGAGTTCGAGGAATCTGTAGGTAAACTTAAGTTCTTTTTAATGCTTAGTTAATGAAGAAGAAAACCATTATACAAATACGAGAGATCGCTTCAAAGCTGCCAGTGGTGTATGAACAACACATGTCTGGTTTTGAGTGGGGCCTTAATGAGGAAGGGGACAAAGAACCCCAACCCAACCTATACCTCATTGAGATCAACCACGAGAGACGCTTGCGTCATGCGTACGAAAAGCTTGGTATGGCAGGTATACACAGTTACCTAGAACAAATACATAAACTTCAAACCGAACGCAATGAAAAAGCAAAGCGAGATGCTGATGCAGTGCTTCCCGGACAAGATAGTGTACCACAAGTTGCTGATACTATCGTTTCGGATTCTGAATAAAGAATACACTGTAAGCTTCTCTTACCCCACACAAACTAAAACTCTTAAACAACTAGAAGATGAAATCAATGCTAATTACGAAGAATGCCTCTAGACTGCGAGACACCACTAGGTCAACTGTTTATACAGGAACAATACAGAACACAAGAAAGGCTTGCTGCTCGGGGTTATACTGTGATCAACACCAGTGGCGCATCTAATAACGCAGACGTTATCCTTTCCAAAGTAATTGACGGAAGGTTAACGATGACAGGATTAGCAGAGATCAAAAGTAGAAAGACCGCGGGTAGTATCCCATTAACCAGAAAGTACCTATCCGAAAACGGAGGGTACCTGATAACTGCAGAGAAACTTAAATTTGGCGCCTTAGCATCTAGTATGTACAAGGTGCCATTTTATGTTATAGTCTCTCTGATGGAAGAGAACGTTATACTGGTATGGCAAATAACCACATCAGTTGGCGACTATACCGAGAAGTTCGAAACCAAACAAACTCCAACACGTGCTACCGTGAATGGTGGGACTGCATTTAGGACGAATGCTTTCTTAAAGATGGACTCTAAATACCTAACTGTCATTGAGTAACGGATACGCAGCTGAAGCATTGTTTGATTATCTGGCGACAGATAAGGGCCTAACGGTGTCCCGTCCCCTAGCCCACGCTAGGTACGACAGGATTGTTGACCACAATGGCAAGCTGTCTAGGGTCCAGATCAAGATGACAGCCAACAAAAGAGGTAATGCCTATTGGGTTAAGACCTCTGGATATAACCAAAGCAAGTACACCTTTGACGTTGACTTCATGGTCATCTATATCAAACCGGAATGTGCTTGGTTTATTATACCTATCGAAGACATTACCGGCGCTGCCCTTCAAATAACCATGGGCGGTAAGATGACAAAATATATTAACAACTGGAAATTACTTTATGCGCAAGAAAATTAAACTAGATGTATATAGCTGCAATGTGCACTTTATCCTAGCCGATAACTTTGATAAAGTCTGTGCCTCTATTTACAAAAAGTCTAATGAGAAGTATGACGAAGAAGTGGACTCCGCAGAAGGAACAGTTATTTGCTTTGACATGAACAACTATTACTTAGTAATCAATAAAAAATACCTAAGTAACAATACCATCTCCCACGAGATCTACCATCTGGTACGTGAGATACTTAACGACCGTGGTGTGGAAGACGACGAGGCAGGTGCTTGGTTGTGTGGAATGTTTACCGAAGTAGCAATGAAATTCTTTTACAAAAAACCAAAGCCATGTTTACCAGTAGATTTGTAAAGTTTAAGGCAGTCATTGAATCAGAAGATGGCGGAGGAGTTATCACTAACCTGCGCATCAACCCTATGTGTATCGAAGCCTACGTAGAAGACAACGTTAGTTATACCATCGACGATACCGAAATCGAAGAGCCTGCTGTCAGGGCTTATACCCGTAATGACGTCTACAATATATTGATGCCAATAGATAAATTCGAGCGCATCCTCAATGAGATGTACCAATAATCACCCCCTCTTTTCCGGCCCTCAACCCTAGATCCAGTCTAGCTTTGCCGTGCATGAAAGTGTTGTCCTACGTGAAAGGGATGGATGGATGTACCTACCATCGTATTCACTTACCAAACCAATCGATCGAAGCAGATGTACGTACCGTAACCCAGTTATCCGAAGAGGATCTGGCATGGTGTGACATCCTGCATTACAGCCGTCATACTATGATAGCCGTAGACTTCTTGAACCAGTTCAGGGACAAGTATGGATTTAAGATCGTGGTAGACACAGATGACTGGTGGGAGGTTGACAAAGGTCACCCCAAGTACCAGTGGTGGACCAAGAGCAATATCAGCTTACAGATCCGACAACACTTAATGAATGCCGATGCGGTTACCTGCACACATGCAGATCTGGCCGAACAGGTACCAAACAATCATATATACATTCTGCCTAATCTTATCTCTTATGGTAAGGGGCAGTTTAAATATAAAGCGCAGAAGAAGAGTGAACGTGTCAGGCTATTATACGCCAGTACGATCATGAACTATGCGAACACCGACCTTATCGCGGGAGCAATGCACAAGCTGTCTCATCTCAATATCGAGATTGTTATAGCTGGGTATAAAGAGAACCCGCTCTTTGACATACTGGTTAAGAACTTAACAGCAGATGGTAAGATTCCACACAGCTTCATGCCGTGGGCAGATTCATATTCTTACATGTCAAATTATGTCGGCGACATCGGAATTCTTCCGAGTAAGTCCACACAGTTTAACAAGTGTAAGAGCAATCTGAAACTGCTTGAGTTTGCAGCACTAAAGATGCCGGTCGTGGTCAGTGATGCTGATCCATACCGTGGCCTTCCTGTGCACTATGCAAACGGAGAGAAAGCATGGGTGGAACAGATTACAAGGTTGGTGGAAGATCCTGAACTGAGAAAGAGTTCGGGGGATAAGTTATACAAATTCTGTAAAGAGAATTATGACTTATACAAACATGCACCTGAAAGATTAAAAGTTTATGAGCAAATCATTCAACGTAGTAATAGCAACAGCAGGTAGACCTACCCTACAAAGGATGATAGATAGTATCGCCCCTCAGTTAAATGAGAACGACTACCTAACCATCATCTGGGATTGTCAACCTATAGCTTTACAAATAGATAGTAAATGTAAAGTTATCACTTTACATAACCCCGAGCCGCTAGGTTATTGGGGCCATGGATCGAGGTCTAGATGGCAGGATGAACTGCCGGGAGATTACTTAATGAATGGCGATGACGATGACATCTACGCTCCTAACGCAATGGAGATTATACGAAGTCATTGTACAGAACACAAACTCTACTTCTTTCAGTATTCGGTGCAGGATATGCGGGTTCCCAGAGAACACGTGGTTGCCATAGGAAACGTTGGTACCCCAACAGGTGTATATCCTAAGATCGATAACCTTCCCAAGTGGGGGTTTGTTTATTGCGGTGACGGTGAGTTCTACACGGCACTATCTAAGAGACTGCCATATACATTCATCGACAAGGTGATTTATATCGTAAGACCTGAAAGTTATAGGGAAGCTATTAAGGCTTCTATCGAAGTACCGGATAGTATCACATGTGATTGTGGCGCTGTCACTAATATAGAGTATAACGCCATACTGAATATGTATGAAGGTTACTGTAACAGATGCGATAAAACCACAAGACCATGATTAGTGAAAACGATTACTTAAGGATGGAGTTCAACCCCACTGTGAAAAAACCAGTGACGGTTGTGTACCCTAAACTAAAGCAGATAGTAGGTGATGTGGATGATAAGATGATGAGATACGTTCTTTTGATGTACGATCAGAATTCGCCACTTAGAGAATACTATCCTGAACTAGGAAAAAGAAAGCAGTTCGCTGCATCCATTGCTGGGTATGACTTAGACAAGGATGATGTTACAGAACTATTTGATTTTAAAACTAAGAATGAAGAAGACGAATATGTTCCGTGTGATGAGATGCTGGATCTAATTATGAAGTATCTCAAGTACCAGAACAACTGGGTATGGTCTATGGTCGTATCAAATGAACAGGCGTTCTACGAATTCAACCAAAGAGTAATGATGCCGGTAGATGGTAGTCGTGATAAAGACATCCTTCAGGCGATTAATATAAAAACTTCAATCATGCAGTCTCAAGATGACATAGCTCAGAGACTCAAAAAATACATCCGCGAATTATCAGGAGGGGATGAACAACTCGAAGACTCAATAACCAAACGAAAAAGATTAAGCCCCGAGTCACAGGCTAAGAGATAAATGTATAGAAAGGTAGAAGGCGGTACGCTTGAAAACATACAAGGAATAG
>JACCDV010284566.1_pt1 | contig 16422 bp, 15 predicted proteins | sample 7446131 | NCBI WGS metagenome assembly JACCDV01 (sample SAMN15323448, study PRJNA562643) | freshwater metagenome | isolation source: river surface water | place: USA:Blue River Watershed | collected 2017-08-17 | reverse complement strand
TAAGTTTGATGAAGCCATCATCAACTACATCCGTCGCAACTACGGCATGTTGATTGGTGAGCCAACCGCTGAAGCCATCAAGAAAGAAATCGGTTCGGCTTTCCCTGGCTCAGAGGTCAAGGAAATGGAAGTCAAGGGCCGCAACTTGTCAGAGGGTGTGCCGCGCTCGTTCACTATTTCTTCCAACGAGATTTTGGAAGCGCTGACCGATCCTCTCAACAACATCGTTTCCGCCGTGAAAAACGCCTTAGAGCAAACACCTCCCGAGTTGGGCGCAGACATTGCCGAGCGCGGCATGATGCTGACTGGCGGTGGTGCGTTGTTGCGTGACCTCGACCGTTTATTGGCCGAAGAAACTGGCTTGCCAGTGTTGGTGGCCGAAGACCCGCTCACCTGCGTGGTGCGTGGTTGCGGTTTGGCCCTTGAGCGCATGGAGCGTTTAGGCTCCATCTTCACGAGCGAATAATTAAGTGCCACTGGGCACCCTCGACCGCACCCCTCCGGCCTTCTTCAAGCAAGGCCCTTCAGCCGTCTCCAAATTACTCTTTTTCAGTGCCTTGTCGGTACTGCTGATGGTGGCAGATGTGCGTTTTGGGGTGACTCAGCCTTTACGCGCCACCCTGTCTGTGGCGCTTTATCCCGTGCAGTGGTTAGCGATGCGCCCACAAGCATTGGCTGAATATTCCGCTGAATATTTTGAGGCGCGCGATGTGGCGCAGGCCTCAGAGCGGGAGGCGCGTCAGCAACTGTTGGTGCAGGCGCGCCGTTCAGGGCAAGTCGAGCAACTGGCGCTGGAAAACAAACAGTTGCGCGAGTTGTTGAGTTTGAGCAAGCGTTTGGATACCAAAGGCCAAGCGGCAGAAGTGCTTTATGACGCCGCTGATCCCTACACCCGCAAACTCATCATTGACAAGGGGATGACGGATGGCATCAAGGCCAGCTCGCCGGTGATGGATGAGCATGGCATCTTGGGGCAGGTCACGCATGTGCTGCCATTGGTCAGTGAAGTGACTTTGGTGACCGATCGCGAGCACTCTATCCCTGTTCTCAACACGCGTACGGGTGCGCGTGGTGTGGCCTATGGTGAATCTGGTGGTGCACCTTTGTTAGAGCTGCGCTTCATGGCGACCAACGCAGACATTGAAGTGGGTGATATGTTGTCTACCAGCGGTGTGGATGGCATCTATCCGGCAGGTGTGATGGTGGGTAAGGTGACCAAAGTGGAGCGTCGAGCCGAGACGGCGTTTGCCCGTATCTTGTGCGAACCTGTAGGGCGCGTGCAGGGGGCGCGGCATGTGATGGTGCTAGACCCTCTGAGTGATCAATTGCCACCACGCCCTCAAATTGAAAAGCCTCAACCTGTGACCACCCACAAAGGAGGTCGCAAATGATCATGCCTCGTGGTCAACAGTTGTTGTTACCTGCAAACCCGCTGTTTATTTTGTTCACGCTCTTGGCGGCTTTGTTTGCCAATATGGTGGTCAATATCAGTTTGGTGGGCAATGCGGCTTGGATGCCAGATTTCTTGGCTTTGGTATTGGTATTTTGGTGTGTGCACCAGCCACGCATGGTAGGTATTGGCATTGCTTTCTTTTTCGGTGTGGCGACTGACGTGCATCAAGCCGCTTTGCTAGGCCAGCATGCGGTGACGTACACGGTCTTGGGCTTTATGGCCATCATGGTTCATCGTCGCTTGTTGTGGTTCACCGTGCCGTCACAGGCGATGCAAGTGCTGCCGTTGTTTGTGGTGGCACATGGCTTGGAATTGTTTGTGCGCATGATGTCGGGCGCCTTGTTTCCAGGGTGGATGATTTTCTTGGCGCCGCTGCTCGAGGCCTTGTTATGGCCGGTGATCAGCGTGGTTTTGTTGGCGCCACAGCGCCGTGCACCTAACCCTGACGCGAACAGACCGCTTTGAGGGTGATTCGCGACATCGAGTCCGTCCTGCGACGTTTCAGGTCGCGCGTGGTGGTGGTGACGGGCGCGATCTTGGTTATGTTTGGTTTGCTCTCGCTGCGCTTGTTTTATTTGCAAGTGGTGCGCTATGACGAGCTCAATGCACAAGCCGAAAACAACCGCACGGCCATCGTGCCCATCGTGCCCAACCGTGGGGTCATCATGGACCGTAACGGCATTGTGTTGGCCACCAACTACTCCGCTTACACCTTAGAAATTACGGCATCCAAAGTAGCGGCTCCGCTGGAAGATGTCATCGAACAGTTGTCGAGCGTGATTGACATTCAATTGCGTGACAAACGCCGTTTTAAAAAGCAGTTGAGTGAATCAAAGACTTTTGAGTCGGTGCCAATTCGCAACCGCTTGACCGATGAAGAGGTGGCTCGTTTTGCCGCGCAGCGTTACCGATTTCCGGGCGTTGAAATTCGCGCGCGTTTGTTTCGCAACTATCCATACAACCAATTGGCCAGCCATGTGATTGGCTACATCGGACGTATCAACCAAGCGGAAAAAGGCAAGATCGAAGAGTCAGAAGATGCGGGCAATTACCGTGGCACTGACTACATCGGCAAGTTGGGCGTTGAGCAAAGTTACGAAAAGCAATTACACGGCACCACGGGCGTGCAGCAGATGGAAACCTCGGCAGGTGGACGGGCTGTGCGGCGTCTGAACAGCAGCCAAGCGATTCCCGGCAACAGCGTGGTCTTGTCCATTGACATCAAACTGCAAAAGCTGGTGGAGGACCTCTATGGTAAGCGTCGCGGCGCTTTGGTGGCCCTCGATCCCAAAACCGGTGAAGTGCTCGCCTTTGTGAGCAAGCCCACGTTTGACCCTAATTTGTTTGTGGACGGTATTGATTCAGAGAACTGGGCTGCTTTGAATGAATCCATCGATAAGCCTTTGCTCAATCGCGCTTTGCGCGGCACGTATCCACCGGGGTCAACCTACAAGCCCTTCATGGCTTTGGCAGCGCTGCAAACGGGCAAGCGTTCAGAGAAGTTTTTGGTATCTGATCCTGGTTACTTCATGTTTGGTAACCACCGATTCCGCGATGACAAGGAAGGCGGCCACGGCACAGTAGACATGTACAAGTCCATCGTCGAGTCGTGCGATACCTATTACTACACGCTGGCGCGTGACATGGGCGTCGACCTCATGCACGACCAAATGAAACCTTTGGGTTTTGGCCAAATCACGGGCATTGATATCTTGGGTGAGTCGCGTGGTGTTTTGCCATCGACGGAGTGGAAACGCACGACTTACAAAAAGCCAGAGCAACAACGTTGGTACTCGGGTGAAACCATTTCACTGGGCATTGGTCAGGGCTACAACAACTTCACCATGCTTCAGGTTGCGCATGCCATGGGCACGGTGGCCAACAACGGCTTGAAGATGAAGCCGCACTTGGTGCGCGAAGTGGTGGATGTGGAGACCAAAGCGTCTACGCTGATTGCCAAAGAGCCAATTGGTCAATTGCCTCTGTTGCCTGAGAACTTAGAAATCATTAAGAAGGCGATGGTGGGGGTGAACATCGAGGGCACCTCAGCCAGCAGCTTCAATGGTGCGCCGTACGTGAGCGCAGGCAAGACGGGTACGGCACAAGTGTTTACGGTGAAGCAAAACGAAAAGTACAACGCTGCGGCGATTGATGAGCGCTTGCGCGACCATGCACTTTTCGTTGCTTTTGCGCCGGCGGACGATCCGAAAGTGGCATTGGCCATGGTGGTTGAAAACGGTGGTTTCGGTGCGCAAAGTGCGGCGCCGATTGCGCGACGCGTGTTTGACTTTGTGATCATGGGTCAATACCCATCTCAAGAAGACATTGAGGCTGTGCAAAAAGGTCAGGCGACCCGCCCTATTGGCAAGCCTCGTTCCGTGGCGAGCGTGCCTTGGCCGCCCAAGGCCGCAGAGGTGGCCATCGAAGAGCCCATGGCCGCAGCCTCTGCTGCAGTCAAGGTTGTTTCCACATCCGCGCAGGCCGCAGCGAGCGGCGCACGTTAATTTGTTGATCGCCACTTGGGGCGATGTGTTGGTGTGTCAACGCAAGAATGCGTCGTAGCTGGTTTTGCAAATCAGAGCCGTGACGACCACGATGAACATGCCGCGTACAAAGCCGGCACCGTGTTTGAGGGCCATGCGCGTACCCAGCAAACTGCCAGCCACATTGGCCAATGCCAAAGGCAAAGCCATATGCCACCACACATGCCCCTTGTAGGTGAACAACACCAGCGCGGCGATGTTGCTAGAGAGATTCAGCAGCTTGGCAGCAACGGAGGCGTTTAAAAAGTCATAGCCCAGCCAACGCACCAGAACAAATACAAAAAAGCTTCCAGTGCCTGGCCCAAAGAAACCATCGTAAAAGCCAATCGCCAGCCCAGTCGCGGCGGTCGCCCATAATTCGGCGCGACCTGAAAAGCGCGGTGCATGCACGCGACCCATGTCTTTGCGCATGAGTGTGTAAATCAGCACAAGCAGCAAGACCAGCGGTAGCAAGCGACGTAAAAACTCTGGAGAAACCAAAGTCACCCACCACGCCCCTACAAAGGATGCCAGCATGGTGGCAATTGCGGCTGGCAGCAAGGCAGACCAACTGACCGTCACGCGACGGCTGTATTGCCAAGTGGCAAATGCGGTGCCCCAAACTGAAGCGCTTTTGTTGGTGCCCAGCAGGGTTGCAGGTGCAGCGCTTGGGTAAGCCGCAAACAAGGCAGGCAACAAAATTAACCCGCCACCGCCAACAATGGCGTCCACAAAGCCCGCCAACGCCGAGGCCAAGGTGGTGAAGAAAATTTCCATGCGTCAATTGTGGTTTGAAATAGGGAACGCATCAAAAGCAAAAGGCACCGGGGTGACCGGTGCCTTTTCAGGGTGACGTCCCTGTGGGATCGTCTGTTGTGTATGTCTCCTCAGACCCTCGTAATCACAGCGCTGCCGCTGTTTCGAGTGAAAAGAATGTAAGTGCAATCGCCTCAAGGTTTGCCTAGGACATTCCCTTGGGGGCTAACCCTAGGCGCATCTTTAGGCGGATTCGGCCTCATGGACGAGCCATTGCGCGGCCTTTTCCGCGATCATCAAGGTGGGGCTGTTGGTGTTGCCGCTGGTGATGGTGGGCATCACGCTGGCATCGACCACACGCAAGCCACGCACCACGCCGCCGCGACCATCGCGCACACGCAGTTCGGGGTCGACCACAGCCAAGGGATCGTCGATATGGCCCATGCGTGCGGTGCCCACGGGGTGAAAGATGGTGGTGGCAATGTCGCCTGCTAAGCGGGCCAAGTCTTCGTCGGTTTGGTATTGCACGCCGGGTTTGTATTCTTCGGGCTTGTACTTGGCTAGGGCAGGTTGCGCCGCAATGCGACGCGTGACGCGCAGCGAATCAGCGGCCACTTTGCGGTCCGCTTCGGTGCTCAGGTAATTCGGTGCAATCTTGGGTGCATCAGCAAAGTTGGTGCTGGTGATGTTCACCGTGCCACGGCTGGTGGGGTTCAAGTTGCACACGCTGGCCGTGAACGCGGGGAAGCTGTGCAGTGGCTCGCCAAAGGCATCGAGACTCAGCGGTTGCACGTGGTATTCGATATTGGGGTATGGCAGCTCGGGGCTGCTGCGCGTGAACGCGCCAAGTTGTGAAGGGGCCATGCTCATGGGGCCACTGCGCTTGAAGGCGTATTCCAAACCAATTTTGGCTTTGCCCCACCAGCTGTTGGCAAGGGTATTCAGTGTGTCGACACCTTGCACTTTGAAAACCGAGCGAATTTGCAAATGGTCTTGCAAATTGGCGCCTACGCCAGGCAGGTCGATGACCGGGTCAATGCCGTGTTGCTTTAACAGCTCAGCCGGTCCTAAGCCCGAGAGTTGCAAAATTTGCGGCGTGCCAATGGCGCCCGCGCTGAGTACAACGGATTGTGTGGCAGTCACGGTGATGTAGCCCTGACCGGTCCACACCTCAACGCCGTTGCACCGCTGTGTGCCGTCTGCGTCGGTACTCATGACGAGTTTGGCCACTTGCGCTGACGACCACAGTTCAAAGTTAGGGCGTGCATAGCAAGTGGGGCGGATGAAGGCTTTGGCTGTGTTCCAACGCCAGCCGCTTTTTTGATTGACCTCAAAGTAACCCACGCCTTCGTTGTTGCCACGGTTGAAGTCGTCGGTGGCCGGGATGCCCGCTTCCACAGCCGCTTGTGCAAAGGCGTCCAGCACATCCCAACGCAGACGTTGCTTCTCGATGCGCCATTCGCCGCCAGCAATGTGGTGGCGCAATGTTTCGCCGTACACCGTGTTGTCGGCCAGCAGCACTTCGCTTCGTTCGCCTTTGGCGCCGTGCATGGCGTTCGCTCCGAGGTAGTGATCTTCGTGCAGTTTGAAGTAAGGCAGGGCGTTGTCCCAGCGCCAACGTGCGTCACCCGTGATGTCAGCCCATTGGTCGTAGTCACGCGCTTGGCCGCGCATGTAAATCATGCCGTTGATGCTGGAACAGCCACCCAACACCTTGCCGCGTGGGTAACGCAAGCTGCGGCCATTCAGGCCTTCATCGGGCGCTGTGTTGTAGAGCCAATCGGTGCGTGGGTTGCCAATGCAATACAGGTAGCCAACGGGAATGTGCACCCAGTGGTAATCGTCTTTGCGTCCCGCTTCGATAAGTAGCACGCGCTTGCTGGCGTTGGCGCTGAGGCGGTTGGCCAGCAAGCAGCCGGCTGTGCCGGCGCCGACGATGATGTAGTCAAACTGGGAATCACTCATGCAGATGTCTCAACTCTTTGTTGTTGTGTGCACGGATGGTAGCTTGCTTGTGTGGGTTTGTTTTTGCAGTTGTCAGAGAAGGGGCGAGCTGGGCGGTGTGTTTTGCTCCTCGTTTGCTACGCATCCGAATGTCGCTGCAACACACCGCCCACCCGTCCCTTCTCTGACAACATGGGCCTCGCTGTTTTACACAGCATTGGCCCATGTATCTTTGGTGCGTGTCGGCTTTGTAACTTTGTAAATTTGTAGCGCCCTTGCGTGTGCAGCGGTAGATTTGGGAGGCATGTTGCCGCGACATTCGGATGCGTAGCAGACGAGGAGCAAAACATGTTGCCCGAAGCTACCGCTGCACATGCAACAGCGCCACCCACAAAGAGCAACAGGTTACTTAGACGTCGGCATGACGAACTCTGCGCCCTTGCCAATGCTCTCAGGCCAGCGTTGCATGACGCTCTTTTGCTTTGTGTAGAAGCGCACACCTTCTTCGCCGTAGGCGTGCATATCGCCAAAGAGGCTTTTCTTCCAGCCGCCAAAACCGTGCCATGCCATGGGGACAGGAATTGGCACGTTGATACCGACCATGCCCACTTGGATGTGGCGCGCAAATTCACGTGCCACGTTGCCGTCACGGGTGAAGCAGCTCACGCCGTTGCCAAACTCGTGGGCGTTGATGAGGTTGACGGCTTCTGCCAAGTCGGCCACGCGCATGCAGCTGAGCACTGGGCCAAAGATTTCTTCTTTGTAGATGCGCATCTCAGGCGTGACGTTGTCAAACAAAGTGCCGCCCATCCAGAAACCATTCTGGCAACCGTCGCCCGCAGATGCACCATCAAAATGACGACCGTCCACCAACAGGTTGGCGCCTTCTTTCACGCCTTGCTCGATGTAGCCAGTGATGCGCTTGAGGGCAATATCGGTCACGATGGGGCCCATTTCTGCGGCAAGGTTTTCGCCGTTGAGCACTTTCAAAGTCTTGGTGCGTTCGATCAATTTAGGCATGAGGCGGTCCGCCACATCGCCCACCAACACGGCCACGCTGATGGCCATGCAACGCTCGCCCGCTGATCCGTAGGCGGCGCCAATGAGCGCGTCCACTGCTTGATCAATGTCGGCATCGGGCATCACCACCATGTGGTTTTTCGCGCCGCCCAAGGCTTGCACGCGTTTGCCATGGTGTGCGCCAGTCTCGTAGATGTAGTTGGCGATGGGAGTGGAGCCCACAAAGCTCACCGCTTTCACATCGGGGTGTACCAACAAAGCATCCACGGCTTCTTTGTCGCCTTGCACCACGTTGAACACGCCGTCTGGCAAGCCTGCTTGCTTGAGCAGTTCGGCAATTAACAGCGACGGCGAGGGGTCAATCGGGCTGGGCTTCAACACAAAGGTGTTGCCAGCAGCTATGGCCACAGGGAACATCCATGCGGGCACCATAACGGGGAAGTTGAAAGGCGTGATGCCAGCCACCACGCCCAGGGGTTGGCGCATGGTCCAGTTGTCGATGCCGGTGGAGACTTGTTCGGTGAAATCACCTTTGAGCAACTGAGGAATGCCAGTGGCGAATTCGACGATGTCGATGCCGCGGCTTACTTCGCCTTGTGCATCGGTGAACACCTTGCCGTGCTCGGCGGTGATCATGTGGGCCAGCTTGTCTTTGTTGGCGTTGAGCAGTTCTAAGAACTTGAACATCACACGGGCGCGGCGCAGGGGTGGGGTGTCGGCCCAAGCGGGAAAGGCTTTTTGCGCAGCAGCAACAGCCGCATTCACATCAGCCACGTTGGCCAAGCTGACATTGCCAGTGACGGCGCCTGTGGCGGGGTTGTAAACGGGTTGTGTGCGTGTGCCGCTGCCGTTGGCAACTGCGCCGTTGATGTAATGTGCAATGTGAACTTGTGTCATGGAGCGTCTCATGGTGTAGAAAAGATGACGCAGTGTAGGCAGGGCGTATGCATCCAATAAGGGTTAAACCTTGAATTGATTGTTCAAAATAGTGAACAATCAAACCATGAACGACCAAAAAATTAGCGAACTCTGGCACCATCTCCATTGGCTGAGTGTGTTGGCGCAACAAGGCAGCTACACCGCAGCAGCGACACGTTTGGGTGTGAGCAAGGCGGCCATGAGCCAACGGATTGCCGAACTCGAACGCGCAGCGCGCGTGCCGCTGGTGCAACGCACCACCCGCAGTGTGCGCTTGACCGAGGCAGGGCAGCGCTTGGTGGATGAGACGCGTGCGTCGTTTGAGCAAATCGAACACAGCTTTGCTCAAGTGCGCGATTTGGCCGGTGTGCCCAGCGGCCTGCTGCGTGTGACTGCGCCCGTGGCCTTTGCGCGTCAGCAGTTGGCCCCGCGTTTGGCCGACTTTTTGCGCGAGTACCCAGAGGTGCGCTTAGAGCTGGATATGTCAGACCGCCTGAGTAGTTTGGCCACAGAAGGTTTTGATTTGGCCATTCGCCACACGGCCCGCCCGCCCGACACGCATGTGGCTTGGACTTTGTGCAGCACACACTCGGTGCTGGTGGCCAGCAAAACCTATTTGCGCCGTGCGGGCACGCCGCACACCCCTGCAGATTTACAAGCGCACAACTGCCTGCATTACTTGCGCGCGCAAGACACGCCCACTTGGACGCTGGCGCGTGTGAAGTCCAAAGCAAAAGACAAAGCGAATGACGAACGCATCACCGTGCCTGTGACGGGTCAGCTTGCGGCCAACAACAGCGAGGCGCTCAGGGAGGCGGCATTAACCGGACTGGGCATTGCCCTGCTGCCCGACTTCAGTGCGCAAGCGGCCTTGCAACAAGGCAAGTTGGTGCAAGTGTTGCCCGAGTGGCAACCGGTGGGGGCCTTTGCCGAGCAGCTCTATGCGATCCGCCCCTATTCTCCGCATGTGCCGCGGGCGGTGACGGCGTTTGTGGATTATTTGCGCAAGGCTTTGGCTGCAGGCTTTACAGCTTAAGCACGGCACGTCCGCACGTTTTGAAGGGCTTCGCGGTTAGGCAGCGTTCTAGCGTCCACCCGAAATTTCCATCAAGCTCATGGTGGTGTAGCTGGATGCATCGCTGAGCAAAAACACAATGGCCTGTGCCACTTCTTCAGAGGTGCCGCCGCGTTGCATGGGCACCAAGTGCGCCAAGTCGCGCACACGGTTGGGCAAGCCGCCCGAGGCGTGGATGTCGGTGTCAATCAGTCCGGGGCGCACGGCATTGACGCGAATACCCTCGTTGGCCACCTCTTTGGCCAAACCAATGGTGAAGGCGTCGATGGCGCTTTTAGCTGCGGCGTAGTCCACATATTGGCCGGGCGCGCCCAAGCGTGCGGCGGCACTTGACACGTTGACGATGCTGCCGCCCGAGCCACCGTGTGCGGTGCTCATGCGTTTGATGGCTTCGCGTGCGCAGGCAAATGAGCCCAGTACGTTGATACGCATCATGCGCTCCCAACGACCCCAGCTCTGGTCTTGTACTTTGGCGGTCACATCCACCACGCCGGCGTTGTTGACGAGGCCCGAGAGACGACCTAGCTTGGCATCGACCTCGGCGAACATGCGCAGAATTTGCGCCTCGTCTCCAACATCGGCTTGCACAGCGATGGCGGTGCCGCCTGCGTTGGTGATTTGCTTCACCACATCATTGGCCGCATGCGCGTTACTGGCGTAATTGACGACCACAGCCCAGCCTTGTTGCGCTGCTAAAACTGCGGTGGCCGCGCCAATGCCGCGGCTGGCGCCCGTGATTAAGAGGACGGGTTTCATGCGTTGTCTCCTGTGTGCATATGTTGCAATTGAATGCATGGCACGATACACCCTCACGTTTGAATGCCACGTCACTTAGTGGATACTGTTTTCAATCTTTGATGAAAGACAAGCTATGACCGTTCGACTCCAAGCCGCCGATGGCTTTGAATTTCCAGCTTATGTGGCTGAGCCCAAAGGGGCCCCTAAGGGGGCCATCGTGGTGCTGCAAGAGATTTTTGGTGTCAATCCGCATATCCGTGAAGTGGCCGATGGTTATGCAACACAAGGCTATTTGGCGGTGGCGCCTGCAACGTTTCACCGCGCCAAGCATGGTGTGGAGTTGGGTTACACGCCAGACGATATGCAAGCGGGCATGGCGCTCAAAGCAGCGATCGAAGCCCTACCTGCGCCGGGTGTGATGGCTGACATCCAAGCCGCTGTGGACTACGCGGCCAAGACGAGTGGTGGCAAGGTGGGCGTCGTGGGTTATTGCTGGGGTGGTCTGCTGACTTGGCGGGCTGCTGCCTTGGTCAAGGGTTTGAGTGCTGCGGTGCCTTATTACGGTGGTGGTTCAACGATGGATGAAGAAATCGCACGTCATGCCCATTGCCCTGTGCTGGCGCACTATGCGGAAGAAGACCATTGGATTCCGCTCGACACCGTGGAGCAGTTCAAGCGTGCGCACCCCGAAGTGGAAGTGCATTTGTACCCAGCCAATCACGGGTTCAACTGTGACCATCGCGGCGCTTACCAAGAGGCGTCTGCTAAGTTGGCTTTGCAGCGGACGTTGGCATTTTTCGCCAAGCACATAGGCTAAGGGCCAGTCCAAGCATGCGCAGTGACCTGCGCTTTAAGCTTCAGGTCAAACCGTGCAATTTTTTGGCGGCGTCGATGGCAAAGTAGGTCAACACACCATCTGCGCCTGCGCGTTTGAAGGCCAGCAAGCTTTCCATCATGACGGCGTCATGGTCGAGCCAGCCGTTTTGTGCCGCCGCTTTGAGCATGGCGTATTCGCCACTGACTTGGTAGGCGAAGGTGGGTACTTTGAACTCGTCTTTGACGCGACGCACCACATCTAAATAGGGCATGCCTGGTTTGACCATGACCATGTCGGCGCCTTCGGCGATGTCGAGCGCCACTTCGCGCAAGGCCTCGTCAGTGTTGCCGGGGTCCATTTGGTACACCTTTTTGTCGGCCTTGCCCAAGTTTGAAGCTGAGCCCACCGCGTCGCGGAAGGGGCCATAAAACGCGCTGGCGTATTTGGCGCTGTAGGCCATGATGCGGGTGTGGATGTGGCCACGAGCTTCAAGTACCGTTCGAATCGCACCGATGCGCCCGTCCATCATGTCGCTGGGCGCGACGATGTCTACTCCCGCGTCGGCTTGGGTCATGGCTTGCTTGACGAGCATGGCGGTGGTTTCGTCGTTGAGGATGTAACCCGTGTCATCCAGTAAACCATCTTGACCATGGCTGGTGAAGGGGTCGAGGGCTACATCGGTCATCACGCCCAGCTCTGGGAAATTCTTTTTCAGCTCGCGCACCACATGTGGTACCAAGCCATCAGGGTTGGCGGCTTCCACACCACCGGGTGTTTTGAGGTGGCTGCTGATGACGGGGAACAAGGCCATTACAGGAATGCCCAGCTTCACGCACTGCTCGGCCACGGGCAGCAGCATGTCTAAGCTCAGGCGTTCGACGCCCGGCATGGAGCCCACGGCTTCGCGGCGCTTGTCGCCTTCAAGCACGAAGACGGGGTAAATCAAGTCGTTGACGCTCAAGGCGTGTTCGCGCACCAAGCGGCGGGTGAAATCGTCACGCCGCAGGCGGCGAGGGCGGTTGACAGGGAAAGAGGCGAATGGGTGTTGCATGGGAGAAATTGTGCCTCTTTCTGGCTGTCGCCTAGGTGCAAAACGCAGTATTTCTCCCCATTGAGACAGATCAAGCCCTTTGTTAAATTAATTTTGGGTGATTTATTGCCCCCCGCTTTTCCTCCCTAGGCGGGCGTTTGTTTGTGTCAAAACGGGCAAACGGCTTCGCCCGACCTTGTGTCGGGCTTTTTTTGAGCGCGGCTAAACTGCCAGCATGCTTTGGATCAAATCTTTTCACATCATCTTCGTGGCCAGCTGGTTTGCAGGCCTGTTTTATTTGCCTCGCATTTTTGTGAATTTGGCCATGGTGCCCACCGAGTCAGAAGCGGAGCAAGCACGCTTGCTTTTGATGGCGCGCAAGTTGATGCGCTTCACCACATTGCTCATGGTTCCTGCGGTGGTTTTGGGTCTGGTGTTGTGGCTTTACTATGGCATTGGCTTGGGGCCAGGCAATGGTTGGATGCATGCCAAGCTGAGCATTGTGTTGTTGGTCTTGGGCTATCACCACGCCTGTGGTCGCTTGTTGCGCAAGTTTGAGGCGAACGCCAACACGCGTGGCCATGTGTGGTTTCGGTGGTTCAACGAGGTTCCCGTGGTGTTGCTCACCGTTGCGGTGATCTTGGTGGTGGTCAAGCCCTTTTAAAACAGTAAGAGGACCATGCGCAAAACCTCCGCTTGGCCCCTGTCGCAAATTTGCGTGGCGTTGATCATCTACGCCAGTCTGTATCCGTTTGATCATTGGCGCGACCAAGGTATTTGGACATGGGCATTTTTGACGGCGCCTTGGCCCAAATATTGGCTCGGGTTTGATGTGGTCGCCAATGTCTTGGGTTATGCCCCCTTGGGCTTTTTCTTGACGCTCAGTGCCATGCGCATGGGTTGGCGCACGCGAGTGGTGACGCTTTCAACCTTGGCTGCTGCGGTGCTGTCGCTGAGTATGGAAGGCCTGCAAAGCTACCTGCCTGCGCGCGTGCCGTCGTTGGCAGATTTTTTGCTAAACACGCTGGGGGCATTTGTCGGTGCTGTATTGGCCAACTCGCTAGAACATTTGGGGTTGCTGCGCCGTTGGAGCCAGTTCCGTGAGCGATGGTTTGTGAGGGATGCTTATATGGCCTTGGTGCTCATGGCCGTGTGGCCCGTGGCACTGTTGTTTCCAGTTGCTGTGCCATTGGGGTTGGGACAGGTGTGGGAGCGTGTGGAAGACACCCTAACCAGCGCGTTTGAGGCGACGCCTTTTGAGGATTGGATTCCCTTGCGCGCCTTCGAGTTAGAGCCATTGCTGCCAGGTGCGGAGTTGGTGTGCGTGATGTTGGGGCTCTTGGTGCCTTGTTTGTTGGGCTTTGGGGTGATTCGGCAAATCGGGCAGCGGTTTTTGTATGCCTTGTTGGTCATGGTTATGGCGCTCGCGATGAGTGCCTTGTCTGCAGCGCTGAGCTATGGGCCCGCACATGCATGGACGTGGTTCAACTTGCCCGTGATGTTGGGTTTTGTCTTTGGTGGTGTAGTGGCCTTGATCTTTTTACCACTGCCTGCTCGCGCGGCTTGGACATTTTTGTTATTGGCACTTTTGGTGCAGCAAAGTGTGCTCAACCAATCTCCGGAAAGTGCTTATTTCGCTCAAACCTTGCAGACCTGGGAGCAAGGAAGATTTGTTCGATTCCATGGATTGGTCCAATGGCTGGGCTGGCTTTGGCCTTATGCGGTGTTGATGTTGGCGTTGGCGCGTTTGTCACGAGAACGCAGCACGCAAAACTAAAATCTATTCATGACACAAACCTCGTACTACAAACACCACATCTTTTTTTGCTTGAATCAGCGTGACAACGGCCAAGATTGCTGTGCCAACCATGGCGCGCAAGAGGCGTTTGATCACTGCAAAGCACTAGTCAAAGCTGCCGGTCTTGCTGGCGTTGGCGGTGTGCGCGTGAACAAGGCTGGCTGTTTAGATCGCTGTGCGGGAGGCCCTGTGGCGGTGGTCTATCCGGAAGGCGTTTGGTATACGGTGGTGGATCAAAGTGATGTGGACGAAATTGTGCAAAGCCACCTAAAAAACGGCCAAGTGGTCGAGCGTTTGGTGATCTCTGCCGATGTGGGGCGTTGATTTATGAATGCGCAAACCCAAAAAATCACGCTCCAGGGCGAAGCCGGTGCTATTGAGGCTTTGAGAGATCAGCCTGAAAGTGCATCTCGCGGCGTCGCCATCGTGGCGCATCCGCATCCGCTTTTTGGCGGCACGATGGACAACAAAGTGGTGCAAACGCTGGCACGTGCGTTTGTGCAATGTGGGTGGACGGTGGTGCGCTTTAATTTTCGTGGCGTGGGCGCTTCTGAGGGGGTGCATGATGCGGGTGTGGGCGAGGCGCGCGATTTTTTGCGCGTGGTCTCGCAAGTGGCGCCAAGCGGCGCGTTGGCCATCGCTGGTTTTTCGTTTGGCTCCTTTGTGGCCAGCCATGCTCTGTCTGAGCTGCAATCGCACCGTTCAATTGCGAAAGTGGCGTTTGTGGGCACCGCGGCACAGCGCTTCACGGTGGCGCCAATTGCGCCTGATCTACATGACAAAACTTTGGTGGTGCACGGTGAGCAAGATGACACCGTGTCATTGGCCAGCGTGATGGACTGGGCGCGTCCGCAAAGCTTGCCTGTGACGGTGGTGCCGGGTGGGGGGCATTTCTTTCATGGACAATTACCCCTTCTGAAGAATTTGGTGGTGCGTCATTTGCAAGGCTAAGCTGCATCGGCGTGGATGGGCGCTGTCCCTGTGCCCCCATTTCTTTGATCAATTTTTAAAGACAGCCATGACACGATTTCTGCGCACCACTTGGATCGGATTTTTGATGGGTTTGACTTGTGTCTTTCAGGCGCAGGCTCAAGTGCCACAGCCTCCTGAAATTGCAGCGCGCGCTTATTTGTTGGTGGATTTGACAGCGCAGCAAACGCTGGCGGAGTTGGACGCGGACAAACCCATTGAGCCAGCATCGTTGACCAAGCTGATGACGGCCTACATCGTGTTTGATGCTTTGAAGGCTAAAAAGATCAGCTTGCAACAAACCTTTGGCGTCAGTGAGCGCGCTTGGAAGATGCCCGGCTCGCGCATGTTCATCGATCCCAAAATGAAAGTGCCCGTCGAAGACCTGATCAAGGGCATGATTGTTCAGTCGGGCAACGACGCCACCATGGCGCTGGCCGAAGGCGTGGGTGGCACGGTAGAGCATTTCGTTCAAATGATGAACGCCCAAGCCAAGGTGTTGGGCATGAAATCCACGGGCTACAAAAATCCAGAAGGCCTGACTGAGCCCGGGCATACCACCACGGCGCGAGACTTGAGCATCTTGGCTAGCCGCTTGATGCTAGATTTTCCTGATTACGTGGGCTACTACGCTATCAAAAAATACCGTTATCCCGGCACGCCAGCTGCCAACGAGAACAACCGTAATTTGTTGTTGTTTCGCGATCCCAGCGTGGACGGGTTGAAAACTGGCCATACCGATGCGGCAGGGTTTTGCTTAATCGCTACCGCCAAGCGTGAAGCGCCAGGTGTGGGGCAGCGTCGTTTGTTGTCGATTGTGTTGGGAGCTGCTAGCGAGAATGCTCGTGCGACCGAGTCCCAAAAGCTATTGAACTGGGGTTACACCGCGTTTGATGCCATCAAGTTGTTTGATGCCAACCAAGCCGTGGTCACGCCCAATGTGTGGAAAGGTCGCGGTAGCCAAGTCAAATTGGGCCGGATGGCACCCATTCTGGTGGCCGTGCCAGCAGGTGCTGCTGGCCGTATCCAAACCCAAGTGGCTCGCCCAGAGCCCTTGGTGGCGCCGCTCAACCGCGGGCAAGCGGTTGGGGCCTTGAAGGTCACGTTAGACCAAAAACCGCTGGTCGATGTGCCTTTGTTGGTGCTGGATACCGTCGAGCAGGCGGGCTTTGTGGGCCGCGCATGGGACTCCGTGCGTTTGTGGGTCAAATAATCCTGTTTGAGGCATTTCGGTTTAGATTTGCCGCTCTCTTCTGATGCTGATACACTAGAAGGCTTTTCGGAATTTCCGAAGGGATTCACGTTTTCTTTTTATTTCAACGTTTAGGGACGTTACAAACAATGCCAACCATCAATCAATTGGTGCGTCAGGGGCGCGAGGT